>ENA-ORCY01001106-ORCY01001106.1-marine-metagenome-genome-assembly--contig:-NODE-1106-length-13222-cov-4.417497_pt1 | contig 13222 bp, 16 predicted proteins | sample MGYA00248634_ERZ508507 | MGnify/ENA primary metagenome ERZ508507 (study PRJEB26178, sample SAMN06266269) | marine metagenome | isolation source: Columbia River Estuary | place: USA:Columbia River... | reverse complement strand
TTTCTTTTTATAAATAAATTACTAAAAAAACCTTTAACCTTATCTGCAACAAAGGTTAGAAATTTTTTAAGTCCCAACATGGGACTTTTATTTCATGACAGCCTCAGGAAGCCAAGTAGCAATTTCTGGAAAAATACAAAGCAGAATTATTTGTAGCATCATCAGCAATACAAAAGGAAAAGATCCTTTTAATATTTTTCCAATAGATATGTCTGGGGCAATTCCTTGTATAACAAATAAATTAAGTCCAACTGGTGGCGTTATTAGACCAATTTCCATATTGATGGTCATAATCACGCCGAACCAAATAGGGTCAAATCCAGCGGCAGTTATAATTGGATATAATATTGGAGCAGTCATTAGAATGATCGCAACTGGTGGTAAAAAACATCCAGCGATCAATAAAAATATATTAATATAAAGCATCAGTAGCCATTTATTAGAGGCTATAGCTACCATCTCATTAGCTAAAGATTGTGTTACGTAAAGATTAGATAAAACAAAACTAAATAAAAATGATGCTGCAATAATCATCATAAGCATTACGCTTTCCGACATAGACTCCGTTAGAATTGCCCAAATATCTTTTACTTTGTACATTTTATAAACTACAGCAACTAAGATAATGCTAATCAAAGCTCCAACTGCAGATGCTTCATTAGGTGTGGCAATGCCTCCATACAAAACATAAAGAACCCCAACAACTAGAAGAACAAAAGGAATAATTTTAGGAAGTATTTCAAATCTTTCTTTCCAAGTGTATTCATGAACCTCAACTTTTTCTGAACCTTCTCGATTTATTCTTGCATAAATATAAGCCCAACCCATAAATAAAGATGTAAGCATAATTCCAGGTAAAATTCCGGCAATAAATAATTTTCCAATGGATGTTCCTGTAGAAATTCCATAAATGATCATTGTAATACTTGGCGGAATTAAAATTCCTAAAGTACCACCAGCACAAATCGTTCCTGCTGCAAGTTCTGCTGAATAACCTCTTTTTCTCATCTCGGGGATACCCATTTTTCCAATTGCTGCGCATGTTGCTGGAGATGATCCGCACAGAGCTGCAAAAATTGAACAAGCGCCGAGATTAGATAAAACTAATCCTCCGGGAACTTTATTTAGCCAACGATCAAGTGCTGAATATAAATCTTTTCCCGCAGGAGAGGCTGCAACTGCTATTCCCATAAGCAAGAACATAGGAATTGTTACAATTCCAAAATCTTGTAATCCATTAAAAAATTGTTCCGCAACAAGTGGAACTCTTCCAAAACCTTCTATTGCTAAAAAGAAAACAGTTGAAACAAGGGCTAATCCAAAAGCTATAGGTATTCCTGTTGCAAGAACTGCAAAAGTTGCAACCATAATCCAAACTGAAAGCATTAAAGGTGACATAATATTTTAATTTCCTTCTACGTTTTCGTATTTATAAATTATTGAAAGAATGTCAGCTAAATACTGAAGAACCATTATTCCCATTCCAATAGGTAGAAATATATAAACTTTCCACATTGGAAAATTCCAAATTGTTGGTGTTTTTATATTTTTAACCCATGCATGATTTGTTAACTGAACACTTGAATAAAAAAGAACTAATAAAAATGTTAATGCTAAAATTGCAGCTACAATTGCTAAAATGTTTTTGCCTTTTTGATTTAAATAATAAGGAATAAGATCAACATTTACGTGCCCTTTCTTCATTAAAACATAAGGGGCTCCAATAAAAGTTGCTGCTGCTAATGAAAAAATTACGTACTCTGTTTGCCAAACAGTCGACATCTTAAAAGCATATCTAACTATAACCATCTGAGTTGTAACTAAAACTGCAGATGCAATTAATACTGTAGATATAAATCCACAAATTTTTGAAAGGGAGTGAATAAATTTAATAAACGTAAACATTTAATTAAAACCGGTGGATTTTTACATCCACCGGCTCAAATAAATTATTTAACTGCTAAAGCTTTAGCGATTAATTTATCGCCATCTTTAACTTTTTCTGCAAACTGTTTGTAAGATGTTTGTTTAGCAACCGCTAACCAAGCTTTATAATCAGCTTCTGTCATCTGTACTACTTGAACACCTTTTTCTTTAAATACTTTTTCCATGTTAGTATCTAATCCAGCTGCTGCTTTTGTCATATAAGCTTCTGCTTTTTTACCTGCTGCAAGAATAGCTTCTTTTTGTTTGTCATTTAATTTATCAAATGACTTTTTAGACATAATAACTGGTTGATACATAAACCATAAAGCAAATTTTCCTGGAGGAGTAATACACTTAACTTGTTCAAACAATTTAAATGATACAAAACTTTCTGAACTAGTATTTACTCCAGTCAAAACTCCGGCTTGTAATCCTTGGTATACTTCAGAGCTTGCCATTGAAGAAATTGAAGCGCCTGCTCCAACTAACATTGCTTCAAACATTTTTCCAGCTGCTCTTGTTACTTGTCCTTTTGCAGATTCTGGATTTGTAATACATTTAGTTTTTGAAGCAAATGCACCTGCAAGCCAAGCATCAGCTAATACGATTGCTCCATCATCATTCATAATTTTTTTAATATCTTTCATGAATGGAGAAACATTTAATCTAGCTGCGTGCGAATGATTTTTTACTAAACCTGGCATTAATGTAGCGCTATATGCTGGTTGAAAACCCGCAGCATAATCTAAAGGTAATGAAGTTATATCTAATTGACCTTCGATTAGTGGCTTGTACTGTTCCATGGCTTTATAAAGTGATTGGCCTGGATAAACTTGAATCTTAATTCCAACATTTGCTTTTTCAACTTCTTTTGCAAGAATTTGAACCATTTCATCTCTTGCATCACCTTTTCCGCCTGGAAATTGGTGCGATGCCTTTAATGTTATTTGTGCAAATGAATTATTTGCTGTTAATAAAAATAAAAAACTAAATACTATTGTTAAGTATTGTTTAATTTTCATGATCTCCCCCTTAGATTTATTTAAGTAATTATTCTGATTTGAATGTTGTTCTTTGTCAATGTAATATTCTTTGGATGAAAAATAATTCAGGACCGCTAAAAGGCATTATAGTACTAGATTTAACAAGGGTTTTGGTTGGTCCTTATTGTACTATGGTTCTATCCGACCTTGGTGCCAGAGTAATAAAAGTAGAAGCTCCTGAAACAGGAGATGACAGCAGAAGTTTTGGTCCATTTATCAAAGATTATTCAGCTTATTTTATGTCTCTTAACAGAGGTAAGGAAAGTATTGCTCTAAATTTAAAGAATAAAGAAGATAAAAAAATATTTGAAAAAATATTATCAAAAGCTGATGTGTTAGTTGAAAATTTTAGACCCGGCACATTAGATAAATGGGGATATGCATGGAATATTTTAAAGAAAAAATATCCAAGATTAATTTATGCTTCAGCATCAGGATTTGGACAAACAGGTCCTTTAAAAAGTTTGCCTGCTTACGATATGGTTGTTCAAGGAATGGGTGGTCTTATGAGTGTAACTGGACAGCCTGATGGAAAACCTACAAGAGTTGGAACGTCTATTGGCGATATTACTGCAGGACTTTTTACTACAATTGGAATTAATGCAGCTTTATTTGATAGAGCAAAAACTGGCAAAGGCACAAAGATTGATGTGTCTATGCTTGATTGCCAAATTGCAATTTTAGAAAATGCAATTGCTAGATACTTTAGTAGTGGTGAAATTCCAAAGCCTATGGGTTCACGTCACCCTTCGATAACTCCCTTTGAAGCTTACAAAACAAAAGACAGCTTTATTATTGTCGCCGCTGGTAATGATAAATTATTTGAAAATCTTTGTAACGCTTTGGAATGCAAAGAATATATTAAAGATAAAAGATTTTTAAGTAATAAACTTAGAAATGCAAATGCTGAAGATTTAAAAGTTATCTTAGAAAAATATTTAATTAAGAACGAAACTCATAATTGGATTAAACTTTTTACGAAAATGAATATTCCGTGTGGCCCAATTTATAATATTAAGCAAGCTGTAGAAAATCCCCAGATTACATTTAGAAATATGATTGTAAGTTCAAATCATAAAAAGATTGGAAAATTTAAAATGGCTGGAAATCCAATTAAAATGTCCAATTATAAAGATCCAAAAACACGCGGTGAAATTCCTGAGCTTGATCAGCACAGAAAAAAAATTTTAAAGGATTTTAAAATTAAGATTTAATTAAGCTTTTTCTTCCGTAGCTTCTTTTTCAGGAGCTGCCTCTAAAGCTATATCATCATCAAGATCATCGTCATCTGCATCGATGGCTTCATTTTCTGCTCCAGCTTTTGGTTCTGGAATTTTTCTAGATCTTTTAGATGGAAGTATTGCTTGTCCTGATTTTGAAACTTCTCCTTGATACAAATCTTCAAAAGAATCTCCATCTGGACTGTCAAAATCTTCTTGTTCAACAGCATCGTCTGGATGATCTCTCATACGATCAATTGTTGATTCTTCTAAATCTTTTACTGAAACTTTTTTTTCTGCGATTTCTCTTAAAGCTAAAACTGTTCGTTTGTCATTATCTACTGGAACTTGCGGAGCATCACCCACTCCCAATTGCAAAGTTCTCTCTTTAGCCAAAATGACTAAATCGTATTGATTATCAACTTGCTGTAAACAGTCCTCTACGGTTACTCGTGCCATAATTTGAATTGACCGTTTTAGTCTTAAAGCTTAAATAAATCAAGTTTTTATAAAGATTTAACAGCAATATATAAGTGATTAATTTAACAAACGATTAATAGGAGCATAAATGGCTAAAGTTACTTTTTTAGGTCTTGGTGTAATGGGTTATCCAATGGCACGTCACATAGCAAAGGCAGGTCATGACGTTACAGTTTATAACCGAACAACTACAAAAGCTGAAAAATGGGTTAAAGAATTTGGTGGAAAATTTGCAAAAACACCCAAAGAAGCAAGTAAAGATTCTGATTTTGTATTTTGCTGCGTTGGTAATGATAACGATTTAAAAGAAGTAACATTAGGATCTGAAGGAGCATTTCACTCTGTAAAAAAAGGCGCGGTATTTATTGATAACACTACTGCATCAGCAAAGATTGCTCGCGAATTATTTATAGCTGCTAAAGAAAAAGGTTTTGGTTTTTTAGATGCGCCTGTTTCTGGTGGCCAAGCTGGAGCTGAAAATGGCCAGTTAACAGTAATGATTGGTGGAGAAGATAAAGATTTTGAAAAAGCTCAAGATATAATCAAGTGCTATAGCAAAAAAATGAAAGTATTGGGGCCTGCAGGAAGCGGTCAGCTTGCTAAAATGGTTAATCAAATTTGTATTGTTGGATTAGTTCAGGGTTTATCTGAAGGAATTCGATTTGGACAAAATGCAGGATTAAACATGGAGGATGTTATTGAAGTAATATCAAAAGGTGCAGCTCAATCTTGGCAAATGGAAAATAGATACAAAACGATGATTCAAGGTAAATTTGATTTTGGTTTTGCAGTTGATTGGATGAGAAAAGATTTAGGAATTGCTATGGACGAAGCAAAGAATAATGGTTCTGACCTTCCAATAACTAAAATCATAGATGGTTATTACTCTGAGGTACAAAAGAACAGTGGTAACCGATTTGATACATCAAGTTTAATTACCAGACTAAAAAAAAATAAATAAGAGTGAATAATATTCCAAATTATTACAACAATATTGATCTTATTTTGGATGAAATTTGGTCTCTTTTACAAAGAGGTGTAGCAGATAGAAACGAAGATTTTAGATTGCCAGTTGTAATAGTAAGCGCCACTGATAGTGCTGAAGGAAGAATAGTTGTATTAAGGGGTGCGTTTAAAGATAAAAATATTTTAAGATTTCACACCGACTTTAGATCCTCAAAAATTAAAAATTTAAAAGAAAATAAAAAAATTTATTTTGTATTTTATAATAAAAAAAGAAAAATACAGGTTCGGGCTGAGGGTGTTGCAATTGTTCACAAAGATAATGAAATTACTAAAGAGGCTTGGACAAAAACACAAATGATGAGTCGAAAATGCTATCTCTCGCCGCAAGCACCTGGTGATTTTATTAATGACTCAGCCTCAGATTTATCAAAGGATATGGGCAATGAAATACCAACTTATGAACAAAGTGAAATGGGTTATAAAAATTTTTGTGTTATTGAGAGTAAAATTAAAAGTTTTGAATGGCTATATTTAGCATCACAAGGTCATCGACGAGCTAAATTTATGCTTGATGAAAACAAAAGTACTTGGTTAGTACCTTAAATTTTCTTAAGATCTTTTACGTATTTCTTCCAATTATCTATATAGCGCTGCGCGTTTTCAGTAATTGCTTTTTTCTCTTCTTCTGTAACTTGTCTAATTACTTTTCCAGGACTGCCCATAACTAAGGAATTGTCTGGAATAATTTTTCCTTCAGTAATTAAACTGTTGGCACCAATGATGCAGTTATTTCCAATAACACTTTTATTTAAAATTGTTGAGCCAATACCAATCAAACTGTTATCCATAATAGTGCAGCCGTGTAACATTACCAAATGACCAACAGTTACCATCTTGCCAATTTTTAATGGGAATCCTTTGTCAGTATGCAGAACGCTATTGTCTTGAACATTGCTACCCTCACCCACAGTAATATTTTCGATGTCTCCTCTGATAACAGCATTAAACCAAACGCTAGAATCATTTTTTAAAGTGACATCGCCAATTACATTTGCCGATTGCGCAACCCAATATTTTCCATCTCCTATTAATCTTTTATTACCTAGTTCAAAAATCATGTTATATTCATAACAAATATTCCAAATAGTAAAATAAAATTATGTCTCTCACTGAAACACCGGTGTGTAATTTTGGAGAAAAGATTAAAGAATTTAAATTAATATCTACTGAAGATACGTTCATTTCACTTAAAGATATTAAAGGTCAAAACGGAACTTTAATTATGTTTATTTGTAATCACTGTCCTTATGTAAAAGCTGTAATTAAGGAGTTAGTAGATGTGACTAACAAAATATCAAATTTTGGGATTAATTCGGTCGCAATAATGTCAAATGATGCAAATAATTATCCTGAGGATAGTTTTGAAAATATGAAAAAATTTTCAAAAATAAATGATTTTAAATTTCCATATTTGTATGATGAAACTCAAGAAATTGCTCAAAACTATGGGGCGGTATGTACACCTGATTTTTTTGGATATAATAAAAATAATGAGCTGCAATATCGCGGTAGAATTAGAGAAATGAAAAATCTTAAACCAACAGAGGGTACGAGTGATCTTTTGAGTGCAATGGAATTAATTGCAAAGACTTCAAATGGACCAAAACAACAGTATCCAAGCATGGGATGTAATATTAAATGGAAAAAATAATTAAATGATTATTATAACAACAAGAAGTTATCCTCCTGAGCTTGGCGGGATGCAAAGTTTAATGGGAGGCCTTGCAATTCATTTAAATGATCTTCATCCAATTAAAGTTTTAGCAAACTCATTTGCTGGCGATGAAAGTTATGACAAAAGAAATAACTTTGAAACTAATAGAATGGGTGGTCTTAAAATATTAAAAAAATATAGAAAATTTAATCTTTTAAAAGAAGTTATAAAAAATAATTCAGTTGAAGCTATAATTGCTGATCATTGGAAAAGTATTGAAATAATCACTGAAAATATATCGGATAAAATTCCAATATTATGTCTTATCCATGGAAAGGAAATTAATCATCCTCTTGGAAGTTTTATAAATAAAAGATCTATTAATTCATTAGCGAAAGCTAAGTACATAATTGCAAACTCAGAATTTACAAAAAAATTAGCTAGCGATAAAGGTTGTGATAATAAGAAAATACATGTGATAAATCCTGGTATTAATGAACCGAAGACCATCAGCGCAGAAGCAGACCATCAGGCTAGAGAAATATTTGGAAATTCCGATATTAAAATCATCACTATTTCAAGATTTGATAAAAGAAAAGGAATCGATTTTTCTTTATTGGCTCTAAAAAATATTCAAGCAATCTATCCAAATTTTAAATATGTAATTGTTGGAAATGGCGATGAGGAAGCAAATTTAAAAAAAACTACTAAAGTTCTTAATTTAGAAAATAATGTGACTTTTCTTAAGAATATTAACTTTGATTTAAAGAATGCACTGCTTAAAAATTCAAATATTTTTTTAATGCCTGCAAGAATTGAGGGAACTTCAGTTGAGGGGTTTGGGATTAGTTATATTGAAGCCGCAAGCTACGGGATACCATCGATTGCTGGAAAAGATGGCGGGGCACCTGATGCAGTTCTAGATAATAAAACTGGTCTATTATGCAATGGTTATGATCATTCTGAAATTTACGACGCTTTAAAAAACATAATTCAAAATAAAAAATATTTGGAACTTGGTAAAAACGCAAAAGAATTTTCTAAGCAATTTTATTGGAAAGAAATAATTAAAAAATACGCAAATATTCTTAGTTTATAATAGAGCTCTTAATTAAAGCATAAACTCTATCAGCAAAAAGAGATTTTAAGTCCATAGTCTGTAGAGCAATAAATTTTTCTCTCTCAATTGAAACTTTTTCAGGGGTTGTGTGTGGACCAAATAATGTAAAGCCTCTAGCGCCTAGATGAGCTGCCATATGTGCTGGTCCTGTGTCATTTGCAATAACTAAATGAGATTTTTTTATTAAAGAGGCAAGTTCAAAAAAATTTAACGGTAAATTATTATTTATAGCAATTTTAACATCTAAACTTTTAGCCTCTTCTATCTCACCTGGACCCGGAGCAACTACCAAAGAATATTCAGGATGATTTTGCTTTATTAAATTTATTAACTCAGAAAAATAAGGCCATCGTTTATGAATTAAATCCCTTGAACAAAAAGGAAAAAACAAAATATATTTTTTATCAGTATTAAGATTGTAGTTATTTGCTTTCTCAGCTGCCCAACTAAAATCTGGTTTTAAAGTATAAAGAGTTTTAATATTTGATTTTCTTAATTGTTCATCAAATCTTTGTAATACTGAGTTATTGTATTTGTTTTCCGGAATATCTCTAGAAGAGGACCAATTTTTTACATTAAAAAGAAATTTTCTATAAAAATTTGTTCTATTTGAGTTTTGCAAATCATAAACTTTATTAAAGTTTAAAGAATTAATAATTTTTCTTAATCTTAAAAGATAAAATATATTATATCTAGGGAGTCTCTCGTCCTCAAGACAGTTGTCTACATAAGGACAATTTTTAAATAAATTTATATATTTAGAAGTGGTTAAAATTGTAATTTTTTCATTCTTATGGTGCTCTCTTATGTCTCTTAAGGCTCCAGAAATTTGAACAACATCACCAAGGGAGCCAAGTTTTATTATTAAAATATTTGACATATATTATAAAAGAACATTATTGATTAATTATGGAAATTACAAAAAAAATTTATTCCGAGATATCTGCTGGTGAGTTATTTGATAAAATCACAATTCTTGAGATAAAAAAAAATAAAATTAAAGAAAAAAGTAAAAGAAATATTGTCTTGAAAGAACTTGGGTCTCTACAGGAAGCTGTTAATGAAAATATTGAAAAATCTAAATCACTTACGAAATTATACAAAAAACTTAAATCAGTTAATCTCAAACTATGGAAAATCGAAGACGATATTAGAGATTGCGAAAGAAAAAAAAATTTTGAAGATAAATTTATAAAACTTGCAAGAGCAGTATATTTTACTAATGATGAGAGATCGCGTGTTAAAAACAAGATTAACAGCTTAACAAAATCTAATATTTCTGAAGTAAAAAGCTATAAAAAATATTAATTTGATTTAAGACTTGGAATCTTATCTCTTAATTTCTTTGGAAGATTTTCATCTATTCTTGCAATAATAAAACCTTCTCCCTTTTCCTTTTCTTTTAATATCTCGCCATCTGGAGAAATAATTAAAGAATGGCCATATGTTAATCTATCGTTGTAATGCCTTCCTGTTTGTGCGGCAGCAAATATATAAGAGAAATTCTCAATAGCTCTTGCTTTTAACAAAGTATGCCAATGTTTTTCTCCTGTTGTTTTTGTAAAAGCTGAAGGAACACTCATGAAAATTGCTCCTTTTTTTGCAAGCTCTCTATATAGATTTGGGAAACGAACATCATAGCAAATAGTAAAACCCAATAAACCCCAAGGTAGTTTTGTTAAAACTTTTTTTTTACCAGCTAGAAATTTTTTAGACTCTTCATATTTTTCTTTATTTGATAACTTAACATCAAACATATGAATTTTATCATAATAGTTTGCAATTTTTCCATTTGGATTAAAAAGTACAGATCTATTTGCTAATAATTTTTTAGATAATTTTATAGGTAACGATCCAATCAAAATCCATTTTTTATAACTTTTAGAAATTCTACTTACAGATTCTAAAAAAAAATTATTATTCATTTCTTCTGCTTTTTCTAAAAGCTCACTATGATCGAATGTAAATAAAGAAGTATTTTCTGGAGTGATAATTAAATCAGCTTTTTTCTTAATGGAGCCAATGATTAAATCTGTTGTTTTTTCTAAATTAGAAAAAACATTATTATCTGATGTGAGTTGAATACAAGAAACGTTAAACATAATTTATAGTATTTGGTAGCGGGAAGTGGGATCGAACCACCGACCTCAGGCTTATGAGTCCTGCGCTCTAACCAACTGAGCTACCCCGCCATTTGTTAAACTCGCAGTTTTACTCTGCTTTTAAAGAGTTTTGATTAACATAAGTATAAACTTTTGTGAATAATAGTTATGTTTTACTCTTTGATTACGGTCATACTACGTTATCAAAATTAATATAACTATCTTCTAATTTAACTTAGAAGCAGACTTGAGCCACAGAGAATCTATTTCACTTAACTTGGATCGGTCAAATTCTATTGAAGACTCCCAGTATTTTCCTGATGGAACCATATATGCCAACTCACCTTCGAGATCTAAAGCTCTTTTTACAGATTTAGAATCTAACTTTAAATCTTGTGAATATAATACTTTTTTTTGATCAATTTTTTTTAAGAGTTTAGTTATTGAAGTGCGAGGGAACAACAATCTTGATTTAGGAAGCTTAGACAAATTAACTACTGAACAATTATGAATTTGCGCTAACGCCATTAAACGAACAGACTTTGCTTCCAAAGACTGCAACGTAATATCTGAACGCAAAGGATCAGCTTGGCCATTTCCATAAAAATGACTTGGTATTTCTTTTTCTAATGGATAGATCATGTCACAGCCTAAGTACGCTATAATATCTGGCTTTAAAGCACCTAAGGCCCAATAACCAGCTGTAAAAGCCATCGTGCCACCGCCATAAACAAATCCTCCAAAAAAATTTTGTTCGGGAACATATTCTCTCGCCGTAATTATTTTTTTTTTAGATAAGACTGTATCTGGAGGCAAATGTTTATCTGGAAAATCTTCAGGATAAATTAAATAATCCCAGTCTTTTGTTAATTGCCAAGCATTATTAATAACAACACAACTTGAGAATGAAGACAGATCTTGGTCTTTAATCTTCAAAGCATCAGGTGCGCTACCTAATATTAAAACAACATTTAATGAAGAACTCATAATTATTTTTCCCCTATAATATGTAAAAAAACTTTTCTTATTTGCTGCTCAATTCTATGTTCAAACAAATATATACCCTGCCACGTTCCAAGAATTAATTTATTATTTTTTATACTCAAAGTTAAATTACTATTAGTTAAAGTGGATTTGATATGAGCTGGCATATCATCTTTTCCTTCCGTGTTATGAATATACAAGTCCTTATCCATAGGTACTAATTTATCGTAAAAATTTAAGATATCTTTTTGAACATCATCATCAGCGTTTTCTTGGATAATTAATGAGGCGCTTGTATGTAAAATTGATATATTTAAAATTCCACTTGAGATCTTAGAGCGATCTACAAAATTTACTATTTTTTCTGTAATTTTAATTAACTTATTACCGTTTGTTTTAATACTCAATTCGTCAAAAGATTGAGTAAACATTTAATAACTATTTAAAATTTAAAACTATTTAATTAAAGTTAAAGCAACTCCAATAATTAAACAAAAAACTAACAATATAATAATTCTATTCTGTATTTTTTTGTCATATTTATCTCTTGAATTTTTCTCAAGAATTAAATTTCGAATATCCGCTTTATTTTTTTTATTAAAATCTGATCGGTAAATAACATCGACTTTATCTTTAAAAATCCCCATGTGAGCTGTTAAATCATAACTGCGAAAAAAATCAAATTCTATATAAAAAACGCACTTGTGTTTGCTTTTTCTTTTGATAATTAATTTAGATATAAACTTTTAATATAAAAAAATGGGATATCCAAAAAAACATAGAGGCCGAAGAAAAGTTGGCTCAAAAATAAGAAGAAGCAGAAGAAGAAATAAAAAGAAATAATTTCTTTTACTCTGTAGCTCTTATCCAGCCACCACCTAAAACTCTAACGCCCAATTGGTCGGGTTTATAAAATACACAAGCCTGACCTGGAGAAACACCAAACTCACTTTTGTCAAAAGTGACTGTTCCTGTGTTAACATCTAATTTAGACTCTATAAGCTTTCCTGTTGATCTTACTTTAACAAATATATTTTCATTAAAATCATTTTGCCTGTCTGAAAGATAATTAATATCTTCAACTTTTATTTTTTTTATTTCTAATTCCTCTTTTTTTCCAATTATAACTTCTTTAGTTTCTGCATTAATTTTTACTACGTAATAAGGAATTTCTCCTGAAATTTTTATTCCCTTCCTTTGTCCAATGGTAAAATTAATAATGCCCTCGTGCTTTCCTAAAATATTTCCTTTAGCATCAACAATGTTTCCAGGTTCGTGTGCCTCTGGTCTTAAACGCTCAATGACTGAAACATAATTACCATCTGGTACAAAGCAAATATCTTGACTGTCTGGTTTATCAGCAACTTCTAGATTAAGTTTTTTTGCAATGTTTCTAGTCTCTTCTTTTGGAAGATCTCCTAAGGGGAAATGCAAATAATTTAATTGTTCCTGCGTTGTTGCAAATAAAAAATAAGTCTGATCACGATTTAGATCTTTCGGCCTATACATTTTAGAAATATTATTATCTATAATTTTTTTTACATAATGACCGGTAATTAATGCATCAGCTTTTAAGTTTTTTGCTGACTCAAATAAATCGCGAAACTTAACTGTTTGATTGCAATTTACGCAGGGAATTGGTGTTTCTCCTCTTAGATAAGAATCTG
>ENA-ORCY01001102-ORCY01001102.1-marine-metagenome-genome-assembly--contig:-NODE-1102-length-13254-cov-3.101692_pt1 | contig 13254 bp, 14 predicted proteins | sample MGYA00248634_ERZ508507 | MGnify/ENA primary metagenome ERZ508507 (study PRJEB26178, sample SAMN06266269) | marine metagenome | isolation source: Columbia River Estuary | place: USA:Columbia River... | reverse complement strand
TGACTTGCCTTCGGCCTCAATTCGAAAACCAATTGTCGGTGTAACTGGTCGGTGATCGGTTCGCCCGACAATCACACGCGCTTCGCCAATCTTGAACTCGTCTCCAGGTTGAACTTCGTGAACTTCGACTTGCAAGCCTGGGCCACTGCGCAAGTCTGCGTGGTGATTGTGCCGATATTTTTGATCAGGCGTCAGCATCGCCATCATTCCGTCAACTACTTTTTGTGTGCCGAGCGGACCGTAGACAACAGTCGGTGTTGCTTCTGGCGTAAGAATCCAACGCGTCGTCACCAAGTCGTTTAAGTCGGTGATGTGATCGCTGTGCAGATGCGTGATCAGAATCGCCGACACAAATGGCGCAGGCACGCCAACGGCAACGAGTCGCATCGCCACACCACGACCACAATCAATCAAAATATTTTGTCCAGCGCATTGCACAAGTGTCGACGGCCCCGCGCGATTCGCATCTGGTATCGGACTACCCGTGCCCGTCAACGTAACTTTCATGTAGCGAGCCTAAGCGTTGAGCTTTGCCGTGAAGAAGTCAAGAATAATTTCGGCGCGTTGCACACGATGCACTGGCGAACCCGAGCGCGAAAGTTCATGCGTCTCACCGGGGAAACGATAAAACGTCACATCTTTTTTAAGCAGTCGCAACGCCATAAACAATTCTTCAGCCTGATTGATCGGGCATCGCAAATCATTTTCGCTGTGAATGATCAACATCGGCACATTGATATTGCGCACGTGTCGAATCGGCGACATACGCACATATTCGGCCTCGTCTTCTAAATGGTTTGGCCCGTGCTCGACACGAAACACCGTGCCGATATCGCTTGTCCACTCTTCAGACAACATGTTGTTCACCGCGCGCTCACTACAAATCGCCGCGAACTTGTCGCCGTGACAACCAGCCAACATTGTCGCCATGTAGCCGCCGTAACTTCCACCGAGCATGCCGACACGCTTGCTATCTATAAATGGATATTTTGCCAGCGCGCCATCAAGCACCGCGAGAACATCTTTGACGTCGGCGTCGCCCCAACCCGTGCCGGGTGCAACTGGGTGTTTGCGACCGAGAATCGCCTGACCCCAAGCCTGCTCACGACCACTTGAACCGCGAGGGTTGCTCATCACAACAACAAAACCAGCAGCGGCTTGCATTTGTGCTTCGTCAAAAAATGTTTCACCATATTGCGTGTGCGGCCCGCCGTGCACGTTCAACAACATCGGATACTTTTTCGACGGATCAAAGTCGCGCGGTTTCATCATCCACGTATCAATTTCTGTTGGCCCGCCCGCATATGTCGAGCCACACGGCACCGTGAAGTACTCCCAAGTTTGTGGCGCAGATGCTGCAACAAGGGGAGCACTCAGATCGCTGAGGCGTCGCTCGCCAGATTTCGTTAGCACGAACAACTCGGTGAGTTGATTCACTTCGCTGGCGACAAAAGCAATCGTGTTATTCGCACTAGTAGATGAGCTTGCGCCAGCAGCGTTGAAAGACTTCACGATTCGTCGCCCCGATGTCAACCATTTCGGCGCAGTTTTGCCAGATGCATCAACTTGCACGACATGTGCAGTGCCGCGATCTTCGGCATAGGCAATCAAAGTTTTTTCGTCGCGCCAAATCGGCGCCACTGCGCCAGAGGTAGGCGAGAAAGTGCGATCAAGCGCGCGCGAAACCCACTCACGCTTCTTTGTTTTAATCTCAAGCACGCCAACATGGTCATTTTGTGGCGACGTCAACGGATCATCTGAACCAATAAACGCCACCCGCGTTCCATCTGGCGAAACACTCGGTGCGTAGTAAACACCGCGCTGGTCAGTCAGCGTTGTGATCGCGCCGTCAAGTTTGACGAGGTGCAAATCATTTGCCAAATCGTCGTCCCACGTTTCATGAAGAGCGCCGCTTGTGATCAGACCCGAAGAATCTTGCAACCACGCCGGGCTTGAATGTTCGTGTCCGCCAGGCGTCAGGTTGCGCGGGGCGGCCGTGCCGTCGCTCGGCACTATATATATGTGTTGCGGACGGTCAAAGACAAAGTCTTCGCCGTTTAGTCGCGTGAAGAAAGTTTCAATTTTGCGCGGCGACATCCACGACTCGTCGTCTTTCGTATAGCGCTCATCTTGCGTGCGGGATGTAAATGCGATCTGTTTTCCATCCGGCGACCAGCGCACACTTCCGATTCCGTCAGGCATTGACGCGATCATGCGAATTTCTCCGCTCGAACCGATCGGCATGACGTGCAGAGTTGTCTCGCCCTTTTTCTCGCTGCGGCCCGAAGTGAATGCAAGCCACGTGCCGTCAGGCGACCAACTCGGGTTACCGTCGCGTTTTTCGCCAGCAGTTAGCGGCCGCGGTGCCTGCTTTGCGTCGGTGCTCGCAAGCCAAATCTGTGAGCGATACTTGTTCGCTTTGTAGTCAACGCGAGTTACGACGTATGCAACTTGGTTGCCATCTGGCGAAACTGCTGGTGCGCCCGCACCAATCTGATTCGAAACAATTTTTTCTGCAATCTCACGATGTCTAGCCGTTGTCGCTGTCGTTGTCGTAGCCGTCGCTTCACTTGTCATCTCAATGACTGTAATCAACTAGTCACGACCGGCGCGCGGCGAACAACGGGCGCCCTCGGCGCCGCAACTAGAACGGGGAGACTATTTAGAGGCTTCGGTGATGGCTTCGAGAAGCGTGTTCCAACCGAGGGTGGCGCACTTGATGCGCACCGGAAACTTCACGACGCCCTGAAGGGCCTCGATATCGCCAAGATTGATCGACTGATCAACTTCACCGTCGCCTTCGGTGAGCGTCATCATGTGCTTGAACCGCCGCACGAATGCCAGAACTTCAGTCACGGGTTTGCCCTTAACGGCAACCGTCATCATTGACGTCGAGCTCTGACTAATCGAGCAACCCTGTCCAGAAAATTTCACGTCGCGCACAACGCCGTCTGCGATATCTAAATAAATACGAATGTCATCGCCACACAACGGATTGTTTCCTTCGCTGTAGACAGCAGGCGGTGGCAACTCGCCACGGTTTCGCGGCGTGCGGTAGTGATCAAGAATAATTTCTCGATAGAGATCTTCAATACCTGGCATCTGTCCTCGTTTTAATCCGTCTACCTAAAAGATATCCGAGGCCGAGTCAAGAGCATCTGCAAGTGCGTCGGCGTCTTCGGTTGTGTTGTAGAGATAAAAACTCGCCCGAGTCGTGGCATTTGCACCAATGATCTTCATCAACGGCTTTGCGCAATGGTGCCCGGCGCGCACACAAACATTTGACTGATCTAACACCTGACTCAGATCATGCGGATGAATACCGCGGAACGCAAAACTAAATGTTGCGCCACGCAGTTCGGGGTTGCGCGGCCCGTGAATCGTGATGTCATCACCGAACCGGCTCTGCAACAAATCAAGAACATAATTCGACAATGCAATTTCATGCTGGCGCACATTTTGCATGCCAACACCTGTCAAGTAATTGACAGCCGCCCCGAGACCGATGACTTCAACAATCGGCGGCGTGCCCGCTTCAAACTTTGACGGCAACTCTGCGCAAGTAAAACCATCAAGTCGCACTTCAGAAATCATGTTTCCGCCACCCAAGAACGGTGGCATCGCCTCGAGCAAAGCCTCGCGACCCCAAAGCACACCAACACCCGACGGCCCACACATCTTGTGACTCGAGAACATCGCAAAATCTGCACCACTTGCTCGCACATCGGTTGGCGCATGCGGCACCGACTGACACATATCGACGATTGCAATTGCGCCAGCAGCATGAGCCGCCGCACAAAGTTTTTCAACAGGATTAATCGTGCCCAAAACATTTGACATCGAGGTAAACGAAAACACTTTCACTCCGGCGAGCAGAGTCTCAAGAGAACTCAGGTCAAGTTGAAAATCGCTCGTCAGGGGCACCCAGCGCAATTCGATGCCGCGCTCTTGTTGCAACATTTGCCATGGCACAATGTTTGCGTGGTGCTCCATATGCGTGAGCAAGACCACATCTCCACGTTGCAGGTTTGCTCGACCCCACGACTGAACAATTAAATTCAACGCTTCGGTTGCATTCTTCGTGAACACAATCTCGCGAGCATTATTTGCATTGATAAATTTCGCCACGGCTGCGCGCGCACCCTCGTAGAGATCGGTGGCATTTGCCGCCAACGTATATGCGCTGCGATTAATCGGGGCATACGCCTCGCGCATAAATTTTGCCATCGTGTCGATCACGACGTTTGGTTTTTGCGAAGTATTTGCGCTGTCTAAATAGACGAGTGGTTTGCCGTTTACTTCGCTGCCAAAAATAGGGAAGTCGCGACGAATCACGGCCGAATCAATTGACATTTTACGACTCGCTTCGATATGCGTCGTAACCGTTCTTTTCAAGTTCAGCTGCCAACTCCATGCCACCCGACTTGACGATGCGACCATCAATCAAAATGTGCACGAAATCTGGTTTCACTTCATCAAGTAGTCGCTGATAGTGGGTGATCAAAACAATGCCAAGTTCAGGGCGATCTTGTCGCACTTCGCGAATACCTTGGGCGACGATTCGCAACGCATCAATGTCTAGACCTGAGTCAGTTTCGTCGAGAATCGCCAGTTCGGGTTCGAGAATCGCCATCTGCATAATTTCATTACGCTTTTTCTCGCCGCCAGAGAAACCTTCGTTCAGATATCGGTCAACGAATGACGAGTCCATTCCGAGGCGCTTCATCCAACTAATTATTGAAAGTCGCAATTCGAGTACCGACAAGTCAATTCCTTTTCGCGCCGACAATGACTGACGCAAAAACTGAATCACCGAAACACCGGCAATTTCTTGTGGATATTGAAACGCTAAAAAGATTCCGGCTTTTGCGCGAACTTCGGTTGGCCAAAGCGAAATGTCTTCACCTTTATAAAACAATCGACCGCTGGTGACTTCGTATTCTGGCGCGCCAAGCAAAGTCGTGGCCAAAGTTGATTTTCCTGAACCGTTCGGGCCCATGATCGCATGTACTTCACCTTTGTTTACTGTCAGTGAAATGCCGCGCAGAATTTGCGTGTCAGCCTCGGTTGGCTTGGCATGAAGATCGTCAATGCGAAAGAGTTCGCTCACTTAAATAAGTGTAATTGCGCACTCATGTATTTGCACTACAGCCATAGTGCAAATTAAATGTCACCAGCCGCGCGCAACCCAACTTGCCAATTGCGGACGCTCAGCGCCGATGGTCGTGTCAAGTCCGTGTCCAGGTAAGACAATTGTCTCAGCCGGAAACGTGAAAAGTCTGTTGTCAATCGAAGTGATAATTGTCGCAAAGTCTCCGCCTTCAAGTTGCGTGTTGCCCGGCCCACCAGGAAACAAAGTGTCGCCCGTAAATAGCAAAGGTGTGTCAACAACGTGAAACGAAATTGATCCTTCGGTGTGCCCTGGATTGTGAATCGCACTCAACCGTAAATCGCCAACTTCAATAACTTCAGCGTCGTCAATAAACACGTCATAGCCAACGTCTTTAAGGCGTGGCGCATCTGCCGCAGTGACCGCGACTTCGTAGCCCGCCTCGCGCATTGCGGGCACGGCCTGAATGTGATCCCAATGGCCGTGAGTTTCAAGCACACGCCTGACGCCCAATCGTCGGCACAATTGCAACAACTGTTCGTGTTCGTTGGCGGCATCAATCAGCACAGCGTCGCCTGAGCGTCGACAGCGCACGACGAAAACATTGTTGTCAAAGGGCCCAACCACGACTTTGTGTACATCCACGTTTGCGTCGCGCCAATGCAAAGTCAGGTCGTTGCCCGAGTCGCCATTGGTCTGATTTGTCATACTCCACAAGTATCTCAGGCTTTATCGGCAAATCGCCCGATTAGCGCAAATCACCCTCGCGCTGGCAAGATAGACCCCATGAACTTTGCCTTTACAGAAGAACAAGAAGAGCTCCGCAAAACAGTCCGCGCATTTTTGGATGCCAAGTCATCCGAAGCCGCCGTGCGCGAACAAATGGAAACTGTAAATGGTTTTGATCCTGCCGTGTGGTCGCAGATGGGTTCGCAAATGGGACTCATGGGCATTCATATTCCTGAAGAATTCGGTGGCATGGGTTTCTCATACATCGAACTTGGTGTCGTGCTCGAAGAGATGGGCCGCTCGTTGCTTTGTGCTCCATATTTCTCGACCGTCGTACTTGCCGCTAACACTTTGATGCAATCGGGTGACGAAGCCGCAAAGAAAAAATATCTTCCAGCAATCGCCAGCGGCGAGACAACTGCAACTCTTGCGTCTGTCGAACCATCAGGCAAGTGGGATGAAGCGGGCATCACAATGCAAGCCAAAGGCTCGGGCTCAAGTTTCACTTTGACCGGCACAAAGATGTTTGTGCTTGACGGTCACACTGCTTCGATGATTATTGTTTCGGCGCGCACAGGCAAAGGTGTTTCTTTGTTCGCCGTCGAAGGCAACGCGAAGGGTCTCACTCGCACCGCACTGCCAACAATGGATCAAACTCGTAAACAAGCAAAACTCGAATTCGCTGACGTGCCTGCAACATTGATCGGCACCGAAGGCAAGGGTTGGGAAGTCTTGTCGCGCGTCAACGACCTTGTTGTTGTTGCACTCGCAGCCGAGCAAGTTGGCGGCGCACAAAAAGTTTTGGACATGGCAGTTGAATACGCAAAAGTTCGCGTGCAGTTCGGTCGCCCGATTGGTTCTTTCCAAGCCATCAAGCACAAGTGCGCTGACATGTTGCTTGAAGTTGAGTCAGCCAAGTCGGCTGCCTACTACGGCATGTGGTGTGCAGCTGAAATGAACGACGAGCTTCCATCAGTTGCTTCGTTGTCGAAGGCGTATTGCTCAGAGGCTTACTTTCATGCAGCAGCCGAGAACATTCAAATTCACGGCGGCATCGGCTTCACTTGGGAGCACCCAGCGCATCTTTACTTCAAGCGCGCGAAGTCAAGTGAGTTGTTGTTCGGAGATCCGACTTACCATCGCGAACTTCTTGCACAACGCATCGGTATCTAAAAGCATTCGCACCGCATGTCTGCGGTTTTAGTTTTCGCCATCGTCATTGCGACGGCATTGGTTTTTGCCATCGCTGCCGTCATCATCGGCCGTGAAGCACGACGTCTCGACAGTGTTGCGCCGCGTGCGGTCTACGAACTTGAACAAGCCACAAAGTTCGTCGCCGATCATCTGCCGTCAGACACGCAAGCCCGTTTGACGTTCGCCGAATTACGCAAGTTGCTGGTGTTTCACATGCGTTGGTTGCACGACCAAGGCCTTCAACCATCCGGCGTCGTAGATCGCCGCCAAGACATCGTTGACGAGGTCGTCATTGACGAACAAACATTGACTGCTTTTTTGCTTGACGCCGCTGAGCAAAACAACATCGAGATCTTGGACGACGTTGATGTCGTTCACGTAGTTAAAGCGCACCTCGAATATTTCGAAGCAATCGGCGCAGTCGGCCCGCGCTCAAACGACTAGGCGACTGTTAGCAAGAAACTCAGCGCTTCGTCGAGCGACTGTTTCGAAGTTGAGTCGGTCTTCCAGATGTTTGTATAGCGCTGTAAGTTCGGGTTGAAATACGGATCATCATCGAGCACTGAACCCCATCGTGCGCCAAGTTTTGCCACTTCAGATTCGACTCGTTTTGCAATTCGAGTTTTCGACTCAAAGTGAAACAAGTGTGCGTGTGGCGTGAACACGGCTCGGTAGCCAGCGAGTTGCACTTTCAAACAGAAGTCGATGTCGTTCCAGTTTCCAGGAAACTCCATGCATAGTCCGCCAACGCGTTCAAACACATCGCGACGCACCAGTGCGCACGCCGCAATCAAACTAGAAACTTCGCGTTGAACTCGCAGCAAGTTTTGCGGCCCAGCCGTCTCGGGGCTTTGGGCTCGATACAAGTCTGTTGGGTCGGGGCTAAAGATATGCCCGGCACTTTGAATCGTCGAGTCTTCAAATAGCAACATCGGTCCGACCACGCCGACATTTGGGTCGTTGAACATTGCGACCATTATTTCGAGCGCTTCAGCGGTAATTATCTCTGTGTCGTCGTTCAGCAGCAATATCAAATCTGACTCACACGACATCGCACCAAGATTGTTTTTCTCAGCAAAATTAAACGGTCGGTCATAATTAAGTATCTGCAGTCGGTCGCCGCCAATCTGCTTCAGCGAATCTAAAACAGAACTTGGTGTCGGCGTATCTGCAACTACGACAACATGAAAGTTCTGATAAGTCGACTTTTCAAACAAACTGCGTACAGCCTCGACCACAAGCACGCGTTGTTTACCAAACACCTCGGCAGACGTGCCACGGGTAGGCACGATTACTGCGACACTTGGTTCGCTTGAAAGTCGGCGTTTGACGCGCACACTCGGGGTCGTCGATTCAAATTCGCAGTCTGCGTCTATGTTTTGCCGCTTGCAGTGATCAACGACTGCTTCTAATGATGCCGATGGGCGAGAGTCGGTCGATTTTGTAAGTGTCAGCACTTCGGGCACGCGAACAATCTTGTTTGCATTCTCTGTTAAACGCAATGCGCGATCATGTGCATTGCACAATGCGAGTTCTTCGAGTTTGCCAGCGCGTGCAATTACTTCGCCACGAACTACGAGTGTTTCGCCAACATAGCAATGCGCTCGCAAACGCTCGGGCGACCAGCCCGGTCGGCGAGAAAAACTCAATGGCACGGCTTTGATGCCCGTTGCGTGAGCTGAGTCACCGTAAATAATTTCAGTGTCCGGTGCCTTAGTCAGAGCATCGCTCACGAGCAGTAATGACTCGCGTTGCAGTTTGTCGCCAGCAGTCAAAAAGACGGCGAATTCGCCCGGGCCAAGAGTTGGCGCCTGAATTTCAATCTTTACTCTGCCGAACGACCAGCGACGTTGCAGGTTTTTAACAGCGTCTGGCACGGCACCAAGCAAGATCCAATTCACTTGCTTCGAACCTGATGTAACTAGCGACTTGTGGGTCGCGCGCAGGTCGTCGAGTGTTGCGCCATGGGCGTCAGTCAAAACTGTAAATTTCATCGCACTGACATCCGTTTCAGAATTTTGCGCAAACCGCGCGGCATGTTGCGATATATAAAGCGCACTGGTCGCAACCAATAGGCGTGCACCCAATTTGTTACATGAACCTGCGAGGTATTTGGCGGAAACTCGTATTCGCGCACTGAACCATAAATTTCTAATTGCCGGCGCTGCTCACGTGATTCGGCAAGTTTTGCAAACTCAGCATCGCGCTGGGCGAGTTCGTCAATCTTTTTTTGGACGACACCCGGGTCGAAAAGAGGCGACACCATGACTTCTTAAGGATATCTAACTGCGACTAAAGCAGTTAGATCATCATATTTAGTGAGTTTGCAACCCGTTCGCCAAGTGCAACATCACCAGTTATTTCAATCTTGTTGCGCAACTGCTCACCAGGTGTTCGGCCCGTTGCAAGTTCAACGAATGTATTGCTGTCAAAAGAAATTTCCATTACTGGTTTGTCTTTTGGTGTTTCAACAACTGTGGCTCGACCATCAATCACCGAAATTACGAATTTTCGTTTCACTGGCCCGGTGATGTTTATTACGACTGATGCACCATCAGGTGTTTGTGCACGTTTGCCAACAACCATCGGCAGAGTTCGACACAGGCGATCAACGCTTAGTTCGGCGCTGATCGACGCTTCACTGCCTGGTTTGCCGAGTGCACGTCGCATATCTTGCTCGTGAACCCAACAGTCCATTGCACGAATTTGCAAGAAAGTCGCCATCGGAGCCTTGCCGATCGGCGTCATTGTCTCGTCGGTGAAAAAGTTTTCTGGTGCCGCATCAAAAAATGCTTTGCGCAATTTTGTGATCTCGTTGAACTCTTGCAACACTGCCGCGCCCGAAAGACTTCGTCGTGCATCAACTTGATGTTCATTCATCTCGCCGATTGGGTTTTTGACGTGTTCAAGATTTGTTGCCTTGTGCGTCGTGTCACCCAAGCCGCCAAGTGATCGCTCTGTACCGATTAGGTGCGAGAGATTGTCTTGCACCGACCAGCCCGGACACTTCGTTGGTGTCTTCCATTGATCTTCTGTCAGTGACGCACCAAATTCGGCGAGTGCCACCCAGGTTTCGTATAGCGATTGCAATGTGAGTTTGTAGTTGTCTGTTGTCATGGTGCTGGCCTTTGAATAGTCTTCCACTCGCGCGCTTTGAGATACGAGTCAAATGTGTTGGCAATGCTCTCTAGATCTTTTTGAGTCTTCGGCGTCTTTAATTCATATAAGCCAGAAATTTCGCTGTAGCTCTTCGTCAGATCCCAGAGTTTCATCGCCTCATCGCCGCTTGGTGGCGGTACTACGACTGGCCCAAACACGCCACGACCATTTGCAAAAACAATAAGTGGCACACCGAATGCGGCAAACTTAGTTACCGATTCATCGTGGTCGAGTCGCACGTCATCGTGTGTTGTTTGATCGGCCAGTGCGTCGTCCCAAGTATTTGCCGGCGCGGCGATGCTTGCCAAAAGTTGACGCGCGGTTTGTTCTTCGTAGGGTCGCAAACCGTCTTCATGTAGTGCACGGGCAGCGACCAGATACCAGTCGTCGCACAAATCTTGGTCAATGCGTCTTAGCCATGCGGCAATTCTGAGGGGAGTCCATCCGTAGGCGAGTGCGCGCTCCCATGGATGTTTTTTGCCCTCTTCACGGTTGATTTCTTCAAGGCTGAAAAAACGCCAGTTGATCTCGAGGTCAATTTTTGAGCGAACTTCGCGGATCCAAATTGAAGTCTGATAGGCGTAGGGGCACATAATGTCGAAAAAGAAATCAATCTTTTCGGGCTTAGTTTGTGCGCTTGCCATTGTGTTAATCATAAGCAGGTCGCAAAGACATAAACGAAGTGACGGCTAGATTTGAGTCATGCAACGACATTCAAGATTTGCTCACACTCGGTTTCTGGGCGACAAGAGAACCCAATTGGTATACGACATCGATGAACTAGATGCCGCAACACACACGTCGATAATCGAAGAGATCGTCGATGCCGAAGTCGGCATCTGCTTTGCGCCAGACACTCTGCCTGAGGCACGCAATCGCGGGTACACCTTGGCAACTGCAGGCAAAACTCGCCGCCATCGCAAACCGCACGCGTAAAACTGATCGCATGTCGACGCAGTGAACGGATCATTTCTCTCAAGTGGTCTTTCGCTCGCGCGATACTTAGCAAAACCATCGGGTAAAACTGGTGCGATTCCCGGCATGTTGTTGTGTCACGGGTTTCCAGTTGCGCTTAATGACGCGCGACACTCGGCGAGTACGTTTCCCGAATTAATTGATCGCGTCGCCAACGAACTTGGTTGGGCGGCGATGACATTTACTTTTCGCGGATGTGGCGACAGTGAGGGCGACTTTTCAATGCAAGGTTGGATCGACGATCTGCGCGCAGCAATCGATCACCTTGTTGAACAGTCGACACCGAGCGGTGTTTGGCTGGTTGGTACAAACACAGGTGCATCGCTTGCTTTGTGTGCAGCGGCCGATGATCCGCGTGTCAACGGTTGCGCGTTGCTTGGTGCTCGCGCCGACTTTGAAGATTGGGCGGCGCAACCACGTCGATTTCTAGAGCACGTTCGTGAAGTTGGTGCAATTCATAAACCCAAGTTTCCCGAATCTTTCGACGAGTGGTCACGCGAATTGCGACGCTTTCGGCCAGCAGATGCCGCACGCAGATTTGCACCGCGACCGTTGTTGCTTCTGCACGGCGACGACGACGAGAGCGTGCCAACTGCCGACTCTCGTGTGTTATCTGAGGCGCACGGTTCGGCAGAGATTCAAGTTATTCCTGGTGCGGGTCACCGATTGCGTCATGACCCCCGAGCAATCGCAGTTTTGTTGGGTTGGTTAGACCGCCAGCGCACAAACATGCCAAATTAATTTTCGCGGCAGTTGTTTAGCGGTATCCGTTCGGGTGTGTGCTGTGCCACTTGTATGCCGATTCAATAATGCTTTGCAAGTCACGCGTCGACTGCCAACCTAAAACTTTTTTTGCCATCGTCACATCTGCGTAAACGTTCACCGGGTCGCCTGCACGTCGTGCAGCAATCTCGTATGGCACAGTTTGCTTGGCAACTTTGCTCGTCATTTCGATTAGTTGCAAAACCGAGGTGCCTTGACCAGTGCCGATATTGCAAACTGTTGTTGCGCCACCATTTTCGAGGTATTCCAGCGCTTTGACGTGTGCAACCGCCAAATCTTCGACATGTATATAGTCACGAATGCAAGTGCCATCTGCGGTCGGGTAGTCGTTGCCGAAAATCTTGAGCTTGAATGACTTATCAATCAAGGCGCGCATCACTTGGGGCACCAGATTCTGCGAAGTTGACCAGTCTTCACCGATCTTGTTGTCGCTACTCGCGCCAGCCGCATTGAAATATCGCAGGCTTACCGAATTCATGGCGCCATTTGATGACTTTGCAAGATCTGTCAGTTCGTTTTCGACGGCGAGTTTTGTTTCGGCATAAACACTCTCGGGCTCTGTTGGTGCTGACTCATTAACTGGTGCAGTCTTTGGTGTGCCATAAACGGCCGCCGACGACGAGAACACAAATCTTTTGATGTTCAGTCGTTGCAAGGTCGCCAACAATTTTTTCGTTGACGCAACGTTGTTGTTCCAGTACATCTCGGGGTGGGTCATCGATTCGCCGACGGCTTTGTATGCGGCAAAGTGCACCACACCGTCGACCTTGTAGTCGGCACAAATTTTTGCCACGAGCGCATCGTCAGCAATATCGCCGACGATTAATTTGGCGTCAATCACTGCTTCGCGATTGCCACGCTCGAGTGTGTCGAGCACGACTACCTCACGAGAGGCTTCGCGTAATGCTCGAACTGTGTGGGCTCCGATGTATCCAGCGCCACCTGTGACGAGAATGGTCACTTTTTCGCTCGTGCCACTGTTCGTTTTTTACTTTTCACGATTGGCCGATCTTGTTTGTCGGTGTCGCGAGCACGCTGCATCTGTTTGAATCCGCGAACTTTAAGCAATGTTGCCGGCGAGTAGATATCTGCAACAGAACGTGGTCGTGCATCTGAAAATACGCCGGCGAACTTTTGCCAACCTCGGGGTCGCACGTCAAACCGCTTGCCCAGCAACGCAATAAAGATCTCTGCTTTTTCTTGACCGTATCCAGGAAGTTTGCGCAGTCGCTTCATTAACTCTTCGGCGTCGTCGACATCTTTCCAAACATTGGCACCGCGACCACCATGGTTCTCGGTGAGGG
>ENA-ORCY01001094-ORCY01001094.1-marine-metagenome-genome-assembly--contig:-NODE-1094-length-13336-cov-5.806999_pt1 | contig 13336 bp, 12 predicted proteins | sample MGYA00248634_ERZ508507 | MGnify/ENA primary metagenome ERZ508507 (study PRJEB26178, sample SAMN06266269) | marine metagenome | isolation source: Columbia River Estuary | place: USA:Columbia River... | reverse complement strand
AAAGTTTGATTACTTGATAGAACAACTTTATTAAGTCTCTTCTCTAACTTATTAATTATAGATAGTACTGGTAGAGCCGTACACGAAACAAATAACGCCTCACTATCTGTAAGATCTATTTTTGACAAGACATCAAATAAATGATCCTCATCAACTTTTCCAATATCTAAATCAGAATCAATATCAAAATAAGTTAAAGAATTAATACTAATATTTTCTTTTTCAAAGTAATTAACTACAGAATCATTTATTGTTTTTGTATAAGGTGTAAAAATAGATATCTTATTAATACCTAATTTATTTAATGCTTTAATAGCTGCAGTTATTGGCGTTGTTACCTTTGCTTCTGGTTTGGCTAAATTTACTTTTTCTTTTATCGTATCATATCCAGCTGCAACTGTTCCAGACGTACAACCATACGCTACACAATCTATTTTTTGATCTGGTAAAATATCTTTTGTAACATCGGTAATGTCATCTGACATTTTAGCTAACGTTTCATTGGTTAATGGATTGTAGCAATGAATTCTATTTACATAGAGATCAATGTCTCTTCCATAGATCACATTATTAAAATCCTTTTCAATTCTAAAATCGCTACCTAGCGTTATAAGACCGATTCTTGGGTTGGATTTTGAAATGTATTTTGGCTCAACCTTGTTTAATTTCATAAATTACCTGTAATATTTTGATTAAATATATATTGAATAAGGAGTCTAGTTAAAATAGAGTTTAACAAAAGCGTACATAACTCGTCGTTACTTAAGGTTTAAACGGTACTAAAGAATACGAAAGTGGGATCAGTCGTCTTTAAATTTAATTATTTAAGGAGGTTTGAATGAAATTTGGATATTTTTGTAACACTACTAATTGGAATCATAAACCATACAATCAACTATTAAATGAAACCCAAGAAATCACTACTTACTGTGATGAAAATAATTGGGACTCTATTTGGTATACAGAACATCACTTCAATCATGAAGGAATGGAGTCTTGTACCAACCCATTAATGATGGGTGTTGATGCTGCCGCCCGGACAAAACAAATTAGAATAGGTCAAGCTTGCAATGTAATTACATTTCATAATCCAATCCGTCTAGCTGAAGACATAGCTTTGCTAGATCAATTGTCTGGAGGGAGAGTTGATGTTGGTATTGGAAGAGGAATATATGGAAGAGAAGCCATCAATATGAACAAAGAGGCTGATTTAAAAGATCAGGCAAAAAATTTTAGATTGTTTGATGAGTCATTAACCATAATGAAAAAAGCATGGACTGAAAAATTTTTTAGTCACCAAGGTGAATTTTATAACTACCCTACACCTGGATTTAATTGGCAACATGACATGAGTCCACCTAGTGAAGAATTTCTTGATACAAAAACTAATGAAATAAAAAAAATTAGCATAGTACCAAAACCAAAACAACTACCTCATCCACCTATATGGCAAGTTGTTGATGGTGCAAGATCAATTGAATGGGCAGCGCAAAATGGATTAAACACGATTATGTGGATACCAACTGTAAAAGCTTTAAAAACTAGATTTGAAATTTATAGAGACGCAAAATCAAAAACTGAAAATAGAGAAGTGCCACTTGGAGAAGGTATATCTTTAGTTAGAGATATGTTTATTGCAGAAACTATGGAAGAAGCTGAAAAATTAGCTGGCGAACATATTATTAATTACATGAAGTGGGTTTGTCATTGGAGAGGTTTAGGTAATCATATGGATCCAGGAGAGGAATTACCAGAAACAAAACACAAATTAGATTTGCTTAATTATGACTTTCTACATAAAAGAAATTTATTATTTGGGACACCAGAGTATGTTGTTAATAAAATAAATGAATTAAAGTCTGAATTAAATTTACAAAACCTTCAAGTTTGGTCTAATTTTCCTGGAATAGATCATGAAGCTTGCATGAGAAGTATAAAGCTGTTTAATGACGAAGTTATACCAAAGATTAATTTAGATAGTTCAAATATAGAGATAGCAAGTTAATGAAACTAGAACTTAGAAAGTTTACAAAGTTTGTAGATAAAACTTTTATTGAAGGTGGTAAAGAAGCTAAAGAACCAGTTTTAATGGTCTCTGTTGCTGCTGTATTTAAAAATCCATGGAATGGAAAAGGTTTTGTTGAGGATCTTAAACCAATCATTTTAGATTTAGCACCTAAGTTAGGTGATATTTTAGTTCCAGAGCTTATAAAAGAGATTGGCTCACCTGAAAAAATTTTAGCATATGGAAAAGCTGGAACTGTTGGCTTAAATGGTGAAATTGAGCATGCATCCGCATTTATTCATACATTAAGATTTGGTAATAAATTTAGAGATGCTGTTGGTGGAACTTCTTATTTAAGCTTTACTAATACTAGAGGTCCTGCTGGATCAAAAATGTCTATTCCAATGATGCATAAAACAGATTCAGGTCTAAGGCCTTATTATTTAACTCATGAATTTACAATTCATGATGCTCCTTTTGATGATGAAATAGTTATAGCAATTGGTGGTGCTTCAAGTGGTAGAGCTCATGCTAGAACAGGAGACCGTTACCAAGATATGAAAGAAATGGGACTAGACCCAAAGTAATTAGATGTCTCAAAATTTTGACCCAAATCAAAATTATTATTCATTTATTAATAATAATACAGATCCATTAGTATTCATTCATGGTGTTGGGCTAGATCATAGAATGTGGGAGCCTCAAATTAAATCTTTAAACGATCATTCAGTAATTGTTTATGACTTGTTAGGTCATGGAAGAACCCCTTATGGTAAAGAGGAAATTACTTTGAATGATTTTTCAAACCAATTAGATGATTTATTACAATTTTTGAAAATAGATAAAATTAATCTAATTGGATTTTCTCTAGGTTCATTAATTGCATTAAACTTTGCTTCAAAATTTCAAGATAGATTAAAGACCTTAACATTACTTGGAACTACATATGGAAGAACTATAGAGCAAAGAAATTTAGTCATAGAAAGATTTGAGCAAGCAAAGTTAAATAAACCTATTTCAAAACAAGCACTAAAAAGATGGTTCACAGATCAATATCTAAATGACCATCCAGAAATTTATGATCAATTTATAAAGATCTTAACAAAAAAAGATGAAGATCATTTAAATTTTTTAAAGGCCTATAAACTATTTGCTTATCATCAAGATGATATCGGTATGATTAAAAATATAAAAACTAAAACTCTGGTGATGACAGGATCAGATGATTTAGGTTCAACAGTTGAAATGTCAAAATCCTTATCTAATGATTTAATAAATTCAAGTTTTACTGAGATAAATAATGGAAAACATCTTTGTAGTATAGAGTGTGCAGATGATGTTAATATAAATCTTAAAAATTTTATTAATAATTAAATGACAAAAATTCAAAACTTTAAAATGTACATAGATGGTCAATGGGTTGAATCTGAGTCTGGTAAAACTATTGAAACTTTAAACCCAGAGAATAATGAAGTTTGGGCAACTGTACCTGAAGCAAATGCAAAAGATGTAGATAAAGCGGTTAAAGCTGCACAAAAAGCTTTTGATAACTCTTGGTCTAATTTACATCCAAGAGATAGAGCAAAATATTTAAGATCTCTAGCAAAATTACTGAGAGAGAATGCTGAACATCTTGGTACTATAGAAACTATTGATACAGGAAAAATTTTTAGAGAAACTAAAACACAAGCTAATTATATTGCTGAATACTATGATTACTTTGCAGGTCTTGCTGATAAAGTTGAAGGAACTGTAGTACCAATTGATAAACCAGACATGCAAGTTACTACAACAAGAATACCTATTGGTGTAATAGCAGCAATAATTCCTTGGAACTCTCAGATGCTTTTGACTGCTGTAAAATTAGCACCCGCTTTAGCAATGGGTAATACAGTTGTAATAAAAGCTTCAGAACTTGCACCTGTAACTTTATTGGAATTTGCAAAATTGGTTGAAAAATCAGGTATGCCTAAGGGTGTAGTAAATGTAATTACAGGGCTAGGTGATCCATGTGGAAAAGCTTTAACCACTCATGATTTGGTGGAAAAAATTGCCTTCACAGGAGGACCTGAAACCGCCAGACATATAGTCAGAAATTCTGCAGAAAATTTATCACAAGTAAGCTTAGAATTAGGTGGGAAAAGTCCCGTAGTTCTTTTTAATGATGCAGATCAAGAAAATGCATTGAACGGAATAACAGCTGGTATTTTTGCTGCAAGTGGACAAAGCTGCATTGCTGGATCAAGGTTATATATTCAATCAAAAATTTATGATGAATTTTTAGATAAATTAATATCAAAAGCAGAGAATATAAAATTAGGTGCTCCAATGGATCCTGATACTCAAATGGGTCCTTTAAATAGCTTCAAACAATTAGAGAATATTGAAAAAATTATTAAAGCTACAATAGAACAAGGTGGAAAGCTCAGGTGTGGAGGTAAAAGATCTAATATTTCAAATAAAGGATATTACTTTCCAGCAACAATAATTGAATGCAAAAACCACAACTTGCCTAGTGCTGAAAATGAATTATTTGGACCAGTTTTATCTGTGATGAAATTTGAAACTGAAGAGGAAGCAATTAATCAAATGAATGATAACCAGTATGGCTTATCATCTGGAATATACACCTCTAACCTAGGCAAAGCTATGAGAGTTTCCAAGGCAGTAAGAGCAGGAATTGTTTTTGTAAATACTTATAGGTTAATTTCTCCTTCAGCTCCCTTTGGTGGTATTAAAGATAGTGGCTATGGTAAAGAGGCTGGAATTGAATCTATAAAAGAATATACAAGAATAAAAACTACTTGGTTTAATTCATCGGATAAACCAATGGGTGATCCATTCACAATGGGTTAATTTTTTGACTGCACGACATTATTTTTTAGTTTTATTTATTATGTTTATTTTTGGAAGCTCATATCCAGTAAACAAGCTTGCTTTAAATACATCCTTACCACCCATGTTAGCAGGATCCTTAAGAATGTTTATACTTTTTATTTTTCTCATCCCATTTTGTAAATTTAAAATCCCAGATAAAAAATATTTTTTTCCTTTAATAGGTTTTTCATTAACTATGGGCTTTGGAGTTATATTTTTTTTAAATCTATCATTGGGTGAGGCAACTTTAGTTGCACCAATAATTATTGGAGCCCAACTGGCAATACCTTTTGCTATTCTTGTTAGTTCAATTTTTCTTAATGAAAATGTTAGTTTAAAGCAATGGGTATTAATATTCATTTCTTTTTTTGGAATTTTTCTTATTGGATATGATCCAAATTTAAAAGGAGAAATTTATGCACTTTTTTTATGTGGTATTTCTGCTTTTTTTTATGGAATTGCAAATGTGTTATCAAGATACATTAAAGAAGTTGATGTAAAATTTTCAAATATGATAATGGGACTTACAGGTTTTATAACTATTTTGATATTTTCAATTTTTACTGAAGGAAACACAATTAATCATTTGATGGAGATAAATATAAATACATGGCTTCTTTTGCTTCATAATGGAGTGACCGTCTCAGTTATTGCTCATACTTCTTTGTTTTATCTTTATAAATTTTATTCAGTTAATAAAGTTATGCCTTTCTATTCTCTATTTCCAATATTTGGTTTACTTCTAACTTTCTTTATCTTTGGTGAAATTCCAACACTACTAAGCACTATCGGTGGGGCTATAGTGATCGTTTCAGTCTACCAACTGCAAAAAATAAGGTAAATCACCTATTGATAATTAGCCCAAATAGGCTTTAATTTGGTTTTTATAAATTGTTAACAATCAAAGAGGAAAATAATGAAAAAACTATTTATTGCTGCATTTATGTTTGTGTCGACTTTCACATCAAACGTATTCGCAGATGGACACGCGATTAAAATGGGAATTATCTTAGGATTTACTGGTCCTATTGAATCTCTAACACCAGCTATGGCTGCTTCTGCAGAGCTTGCATTTAAAGAAGCTTCTGATTCAGGTTCGCTATTAGGTGGAAAAAAAATTGAAGTAGTAAGAGCAGATTCAACTTGTGTTGACTCAGCAGCAGCAACAGCAGCAGCTGAAGGTGTCATTGCACAAGGTGTAGCAGCTATTATGGGTGCTGACTGTTCAGGTGTAACAGGTGCAATCGCATCTAATGTTGCTGTACCAAATGGTGTAGTAATGATTTCGCCATCAGCGACTTCACCAGGACTTACAGCTTTAGATGATAATGGGTTCTTCTTTAGAACAGCTCCTTCTGATGCTAGAGGTGGACAAATTTTAGCTGACATTACTAAAGACAGAAAAGTTAAGAGTGTTGCTATTACTTACACAAATAATGACTATGGAAAAGGTTTAGCTGACGTTTATGCGGCAGCTGTAAAAGCTCATGGCATTAAAGTAACTATTGTATCAGCTCATGAAGATGGAAAAGCTGATTACTCATCTGAAGTAGCTACATTAGCTTCAGCAGGTGGTGATGCTGTAGCAGTAATTGGTTACCTAGACCAAGGTGGAAAAGGAATTATACAAGGTTCTTTAGACTCTGGTGCATTTGATAAATTTATTTTATCTGATGGTATGATTGGTGACTCGTTGACTGATGCTTTTGGAAAAGATTTAAATAAATCTTTTGGTTCAATGCCTGGTTCAATGAACAAAAAAACAGCAGGTACTTTTGCATCTGTTGCTAAAGCAGCTGGTATTGATTCATCAGGACCTTACACAGGTGAATCTTATGATGCTGGAGCTTTAATTGTTCTTGCGATGCAAGCAGGTGGATCAGCTGATAGAGCTTCTATTGCTAAGAATGTAATGGATGTTGCTAACGGTCCTGGTACTAAGATTTATCCAGGTGAACTTAAAAAAGGTTTAGATTTATTAGCTAAAGGTAAAAAAGTTGACTACGAAGGTGCAACTGGAGTTTCTTTTACTAGCGTTGGTGAAGCTGAAGGTTCTTTCTTAGAGAAAGAAATCAAAGGTGGAAAATTTAAAAATAAAAAACAAAGATAATTAGTATCTTAATTTTTAAAACCCCCAGCAGTGAAAATTGCTGGGGGTTTTTTTTATTTAAAAATTATTGATGACTGTAATAATTCCAATAACTGAGATAATTATAAGAAAATAAAATACAGATTTTCTGTAGGTCTCTTCTTTACTTTTAACAAATAGTTTATTTCCAATAAATACACCTAAAGGTAAAATTGGGATCAGTATAAGTGCTCTGTAAATTACGGTTAAATCAACAATGCCCCCTAAATAACTTAACCCAAATGCATATGCGTCAGTTAAAAAAAATATTGCAGCTAGAGATCCTCTTATAATCATCGGCCTTACTCTTGTGATAAGAAGAAAAAGAGAAACTGGCATTCCACCCAAAGTACCAAAACCATTTACAATTCCAGACACCCCTCCAGTTAAAATCTTAACAGGTAAGTTGTTGATTTTTTTATTTGAGTATCCTCTCATTTGCAAAATTACAAAAAATATTACAATCCCACAAATTAAAAGGTGTGTGATACTTGGTGATAAAAATTTTAGCAAATAAAGCCCTATAGGAGTACCTATTGTTATCCCTATCAATATTTGAAATACAAATTTCCAATCTATCTTGCTCCAAATGTAAGGAATCATAAAAACACTAACTAAAACCTCAAGAATTAAGATTATTGGAACAATCTCGATGGTTGGCAGGATAAATGATATTAGGGATATACATGTTGCAGAAAATCCAAAACCATTAAAGCCTCTTATTATTGAAGCAATAAATACTGTAAAAATTATAAAAGATATTTCAATTACACTAAGCTGAAAGTAGGACAAGAAGCCCATTTTAATTTTTTTTCCTAAAATCTGCTCTTATTGTTGATAAAACAATTAGAATTAAAAAAGGTATACAAATTAGATTCATTATTTTCCAGCTTGTTAGACTTAGTAAAACTCCAGCTGATAAACTTGCAGTTGCCTGAATTGAAAAAACAATAAAATCATTAAAACCTTGAGCTTTAAATTTTTCATTCTCCTTATAAGATAAAACTAATAGACTTGTTCCCGATATAAATAAAAAATTCCATCCAAATCCTAAAAATACTAAAGCAATTAAATAATTAACAAAATTTTGTTCAAAGAAACTGGCTAAAATTGTTATTAAAAATAAAACAACACCTGCATGCATTATTTTACTATGACCATATTTTTTAATTAAATTACCTGTCACTAATGATGGTAAAAACATTGCTGCAATATGTAATTGAATTACAAATCCCGTATTAGTTAAGCTTATTTTTTCCATAACATGCATGCTAATTGGTGTTGCTGTCATTAAAAATGCCATTATAGCATAAGCAAATGCTGACGAAATTAGTGCTTGTAAGAATCTTGGTTGAGAAATTAATTCTGAGTAGCTACGGCTAGGTTTTGTTATAAATTTATTTGGTTTACCTTCATTTTTATAAAATGATAAAAATATTGTTGAGCTTAAAGTTAATACAGCAAGTGCTATATATGATCCTGCATAAAGGTGTTCTGCAATGGTTTCTTTTGCAAGGTTAGCAACGTTAGGTCCAATAAAAGCTGAAGCTATTCCAGCTAATAAAATTATTGATATAGCCTTTGGTGCCATGTCTTTTTTTACAGTTTCAACAGCTGCAAAACGGTACTGATGACCAAATGCAAGTCCAGCTCCAAGTAAAAAACATGCCAAATTAAACAAAATAAAACTTTGATTAATTATTGAGTAAGCAGCTAAAAGTGATGAAAGTGAACTTCCAATAGATGCATATATGAAACCTGCCTTACGACCAATTATACTCATAATTTTAGCAGCAAAAATTGTCGAAATTGCAACACCTACAATTGATAAAGACATTGGTAATGTTGCTAAAGATTTTACTGGACTAAATTGAGAACCAATTATTCCACTTAAAAAAACTGTTACGGGTGCAGCTGTAAAAGCAAAAATCTGACTTAAAATCAGCAACCATAAATTCTTGTTCATTAAAAAAAATATTTGTCACCAATGTACATAGCCCATGCTACTGCAGCTCCAAGTATAATATATTTCATAATAATCTTATTTTATTTCGATTTTTTCAGGAAGTATACCTTTAGGACGATATCTCATGATCAATAAGAGACCCATACCCATCATTAAGTACCTAAAGTATGGAACACTTTCAATTAAATGAAGTTTTAATGAATGTGTATCTGCTAAACCTGCTGTAAATAAATTAATTAAGAATAATGCTATTGGTGCTGCCTCAATCCATAGAAACCAAACAGCAAAACCACCTAATATAGCACCAAAATTATTTCCACTTCCTCCAACTATAACCATAACCCAGATTAAAAAAGTGTATCTCATTGGTCTATAACTACCTGGTGTAAATAAACCATCTTGAGTAACTAACATTGCACCAGCAATTCCAACAATTGCTGAACCTAAAATAAAAATTAACAAATGCTGTTTAACAACATTTTTACCCATAGCATTTGCTGCTTCTTCATTATCTCTTATAGCTCTCATCATTCTTCCCCATGGAGAATAAAGAGCTTTTTGGGTAATTATTAAAAGTGCTATAACCACCATTAAGAATAATCCTGAATAACAAAGTTTTACAAAAACTGATGATCCCTCAATAACCAATTGATTAAGAGCTGCTTGTTTGTCAGATATACTTGCAATTAAATCTAATTTACCAGAATTAAACTTTGCAACTAGATTTATAAACCATTCTTTTGTTTGAAGTTCAACCTCATAAGGCACTGGTCGATCCAGTCCAATTACATTTTTAACTCCTCTTGTTAACCAGTCTTCATGTTTAATGATAGCTATAACTATTTCTGAAATAAGTAATGTTGCAATAGCTAAATAATCTGCACGTAACCCAAGGGCTACTTTTCCTACTACAAAAGCTAGACCTCCTGCAAAAAAAGCACCAACAATCCAAGAAAACATAATTGGCAATCCTAATCCACCAAGAAATCCTGTTGTTGCTGGGTTAACACTTTCAATAGCTTCAATGCTCGGTTCTGATGTTATTCTTATAATAACAATTCCAGCAATGATAATTGCTGCAATACCATAAGTTCTAAACTTTGATTTTTCAAAATTTTTCAATACAAATCGAATTGCAAATATCATTGCTACTATTAACCACAAACACATTAAAATATTAAAACCGCCTGCAACCCATGCTTCTTGTACAGGTTCAGCTGATATTAAAACTGCAGCTAACCCACCTAATGCTGCATAACCCATAAGACCAAAATTAATTAAACCCGCATATCCCCATTGAATATTTGCTCCCATGGTCATCACTGCAGAAATCAAACACATATTAAAAATTGATAGAGCAACATTCCATGATTGAAATATTCCAACTAAGATAATTAAACCCATCATAATTATGTAAGCTGTAATTACGTTTAAGTACTTTCTCACAATACCTTCCCTTTAAATATACCGTTTGGTCTATATAGTAAAACAATCACCAATATAGAAAAAGATACGGCAAATTTATAATCTGTTGATAATAGCTGAACTAAACTTTCTGGCTCCATACTTGCTGGTAAAATATACATAAAGAATTTTTTGTAAGCATAGGTGAGGAATATCTCCGAAAAAGCTATGACGTAGCCACCTAAAAATGCTCCAAAAGGATTTCCAATACCCCCAACAATTGCAGCAGCAAAAATTGGTAGCATGTTATTAAAGTAGGTAAATGGTTTAAAGCTTTTGTCTAAACCATATAAAGCTCCTCCAATTGTTGCCAAAATACCTGCAATAATCCATGTAATCATAACTACTCTTTTGGGGTCAATTCCTGATAATAAAGCCAAGTCTTCATTATCTGAATAAGCGCGCATGCTTTTTCCTGTTTTAGTCTTATTTAAGAACCAAAACAGAACTGAAACCAATACGAGTGTTACAAATATAGTTATGACCTGACTAGATTTAATAGCCAGACCCTCATTAAGTCCTGTCATCTCTTTAAACTCACCAGCTTTAATAATAAATTTTTCTCCATCAAAAAATCTTCTATCAGATGGTCCAATTATTATTCTAACCACAGCTTGTGTTACAAACATTACACCAATACTGACCATTGCAAGTTGGACTGGTGGACTTTTTTGAACTCTATAATATTTAAATACAAATTTATCTATAAAGAGCATATAGCCAATCATAAAAATTATTGCAAAAGGCATAGCAAGAAGAGCTGTTGGTAAAACACCCAAGGAAATACCAATTGATTGAAAGTACCAGGTAATTAAAATAGTAACCATTGTACCAAAGGCCATCATGTCTCCAGTTGCAAAGTTTGCAAACCGTAGAATTCCATAAATTAAAGTTACAAATATTGCACCTAGTGCTAATTGAGAACCATAAGTAAGAGCTGGTACAAAAATGTAGTTTAATAATAATATAATTGCGTTTAAAAAATCCATACTATCCACCTAAAAAAGAGCTTCTTACTCTTGGGTCATTTAATAATTCTTTTCCTGTTCCTGAGTATTTATTTTCACCTGTAACCAAAACATATCCACGATCAGAAATATTAAGTGCTTGCTTAGCATTTTGCTCAACCATTAAAATTGCAACATTAGTTCTTTTCACTTTAATTATATGATCAAATAATTCATCCATTACAATTGGAGAAACTCCTGCTGTAGGTTCATCTAACATTAGAACAGACGGCTTTATCATTAATGCTCTCCCAAGTGCTACCTGTTGTCTTTGACCCCCTGATAGTTCACCAACTAATTGATTTCTTTTTTCTCTTAATATTGGAAAGAGTTCATATATCTCTTCTATAATGTTTTTATAATCATCATCTCTTAAATAAGCACCCATTTCTAAATTTTCTTCAACACTCATTCCAGAAAATACGTTTTTAGTTTGTGGTACAAACGAAATACCTTCTTTCACTCTATCTTGTGGTGAAAGTTTTGAAATATCTTTACCATCAATTGTAACAGACCCTGATTTTAAATTTAAAAGACCAAGCAATGCTTTCATAGCTGTTGATTTACCTGCACCATTGGGTCCAAGGATTGAAACTATCTCTCCTTTATTAACATCAACCGAACAAGAATTAATGATATCAGGTCCATTACCATAACCACCTGTCATTTTTAAACCTTCAAAAAAAGCCATTAATTTTCATCCTTTATTTTTGATCCTCTACCTAAATAACTTTCAATAACTTTTTCATCTTTCTTAGCGTCTTCAGCAGTTCCTTCAAATAAAACTGACCCTTCAGCCATAACAATAACTGGATCACACAATCTGCTTATAAATTCCATATCATGCTCAATCATGCAAAATGTATACCCTTCTTCTTTATTTAACTTAAGAATTGCAGTCCCTAGATCTTTAAGTAGCGTTCTGTTAACACCAGCCCCTACTTCATCAAGTAATACTAATTTTGCATCAACCATCATAGTTCGTCCAAGTTCTAGCAATTTCTTTTGGCCACCAGATAAATTTCCAGCTAATTCATTTGATAAATGAGTTAGATTTAAAAAATCAACCACATCTTGAGCTTTTTGTTTTACAGCAAGCTCTTCAGTTCTAACTAGACTTGGTTTCAGTAAGGCTGTCATTAATTTTTCACCAGACTGATTTGCTGGTACCATCATCAAATTTTCAAGAACAGAAAGATTAGTAAACTCATGTGCTATTTGAAAAGTTCTTAATATTCCTTTTGAAAATAGTTCATATGAAGGAACATCTGTTACATCTTCATCATAAAATAAAACTTTTCCACTTGATGCTTTCAAGTTTCCTGCAATTAAATTGAATAAAGTAGTTTTGCCTGATCCATTAGGTCCAATAATTCCTGTAATAGAACCTTTCTTAATTTTTAAAGAACAATCAGAAACTGCGGCCAATCCTCCAAAATATTTAGATAGATTTTCAATTTGTAAAATATTCTGTTGTTGATTCATGAAATTTTATTTATTTAATCTTTTATGTATACTATTGAGAGTTTTCTCTAAAGATTTATAAAAACCAGCTTTTGTTAGTTCTTTAACACCTTGTTCGTTTAATCCTTTAGGTGTTTGAGACTCTTTTACTAAATATTTCAAATCTTTCTTTGAATTAACTACTGCATCCTCAGATAACGCTAAAAATAAAGATGTGATATATTTTTGTGCATTATTTCTTTTAACCCCTCTTTTAACCAACCAGTCTGTCATCACTCTTAACAGTTCATAAAATGGAGCCATCATTCCAGATGTTGACCAAAAATTAATTGATGATTTTTCATTCTTAATTTCAACTGTTGTGCCAATTTTATTAAAGAAATCTTTTACTTTTTTATTTGGAGGACAAATGGGCACTGGTCCTT
>ENA-ORCY01001079-ORCY01001079.1-marine-metagenome-genome-assembly--contig:-NODE-1079-length-13447-cov-2.513613_pt1 | contig 13447 bp, 13 predicted proteins | sample MGYA00248634_ERZ508507 | MGnify/ENA primary metagenome ERZ508507 (study PRJEB26178, sample SAMN06266269) | marine metagenome | isolation source: Columbia River Estuary | place: USA:Columbia River... | reverse complement strand
ACGTTACGCGCCGAATTATCGAGCGGCGGACATGAAAGATATGAGGCACCGCTCCAGAATTACGACCCAACCGACCCCGCACGCGTTCCTTCCAAGACTTTGGCATGGACGGCAGCGGCAGTTGCGGCGCTGGTTCTGGCCGGCTATTTGATTTTTAGGAGCTACGCATTAGCGCCAACCGCAATGCCGCAAACACCAGCGTCAGTAGCTACAACAGCGCCGGCCCCGACCGCGCCTAATCCTGTCGCCACTGTGAGCGATGAAACATCCGCTGAGAATGTCGGCATGAACGAGCAAGCTCCGCAGCCGCCCGCAACTTTGGTAGCCACCCCAAATCCGTGAGCCCTATCTTTACGGACCGATATTCCGATTGATTTCAATTTTTTTACACCCAAAGGCCGCGTTGGCCTTTATCGCGGGGTTGGAGTAAGCTATACTCGCCGCTAGAGCTTAGTAAGGGGAAGTAACCCAATGTATTTTCGGCGCGTTATCCTTGGCTGCGCAGCTATCGCACTCAGCATCCCCGCAATTGCGCAAGATGCCAATATCGATGGAAGAGTTGGCAAACTTGAGAAGGAAATGCGGGCGGTTCAGCGTCAGGTATTCCCCAATGGCGCCGGAAAATTTATCGAACCGGATATCCAGTCACCCACAACGACAAGCACTACGACCAGTTCGACCACTGCAACGGTAGATCTGACCGCGCGTGTGGATGCGTTAGAGGCGCAGCTTGCGGCCCTGACCGGGCAGGTTGAATTGCAAGGCAATAATATGCGTGGACTTGAAGGCAGACTGAAGGCCATCGAAACACAACTGGAAGCGCGCACAGCATCTCCTGTTGAAACAATTGTGCCAACCGCAACACCCACAGCGGCATCAGCACCGGCTACGCCAAAATCCAAAAGCGGTGTCGTTGCGACAAAATCTGCTTCAGTCGCCAAGCCAAATCCAGCTCGCGTCGCCGCCGTTGCTGCAATAGAACGTCCAATAAGTGGCGATGTCTTTGAAGATGGCTACAATTATGGCTTCCGCTTATGGGAAGCCAAATTCTATCCAGAATCCCAAGCAATACTTGAAGAAATCGTAGCGAAGTTTCCGAAACATAAACGCGCCAGCTATGCTCGCAATTTGCTGGGCCGGGCATGGTTGGATGATAAAAAACCAGCCACCGCAGTGAAAGTTTTTTACGAAAACTACAAGGCCGACCCCCGTGGTGATCGCGCGCCGGATAGCTTACTTTTCTTAGGGTCTGCTTTGACCGACCTTGGAAAGGCGGCTGAGGCATGCGAGGCCTTTGGCGAGTTAACAAAATCCTATCCTGATGCAGCCAACGGCCGCTTGGCGGAACGCCTTACATCAAGCAAAACAAGGGCGAAGTGCAAGTAACGCTGAAGCCGGTCTTTCTCGACCGTGTTAGGGCTGCACTGTGCAGGCTAGGCTGTGCCGATGATCGCTTATTATGCGCAGTATCGGGTGGCCCCGATAGCCTTGCCCTTTTGCTGTTGGCGCAGCAAATTTTGCCCGGCAAATTGGTGGCCGCAACGGTAGACCATCAATTGCGATCCGAGTCCGCCGACGAAGCGCAGGTTGTTGCAAAGATCTGCCACGATCTTGGCGTGCCGCATATCATTTTGACACCTGAAGCGAAGATAGCGGGCAATCTCCAGTCGTCGGCGCGCGCTGCACGTTACGCCTTGCTGGAACGTGCAGCCGATGCACAAAATTGTCAGCATATTGGCACGGCGCATCATGCGGATGACCAATTAGAAACCCTGCTGATGCGATTGGCACGCGGCAGCGGCGTCGATGGGTTGTCCGGAATTCGCGCACGTAATGGACGCGTGGTCCGCCCACTTTTGGAATTCACAAAGGCGGAGCTTATCGAGATTTGCTCCAGCGTGGGTATTCAATCGGTCAACGACCCCAGTAACGCAAACATCGATTTTGATCGGGTCGCAATGCGGCGCTGGTTAGCCAGCACGCAACATCCATTTCCTGCAAACCGCGCGCTGCGTTCGGCGAGCGCATTGGCCGATGCATCCGATGCATTGGTGTGGATGACGGACAATCTCGCCGCGCAGAGGATACGCCAAGAAAATGATGTCATCATCTGTAATGCCAGCGACCTTCCTAGTGAACTGAAACGGCGGCTTTTAATCCGCTGCCTAAGGGCGATGGACGCCAATCTCGCCCCGCGTGGCGAGGCAATCGATCGCTTGTTAACCGACCTCGAAAATGTGCGAACCGCGATGATCGGCAATATCAAATGCATAGGTGGAGCCGATTGGGAGTTTTTCAAAGCGCCGCCTCGGCGTGGCTAAGAAAAACAGCCTGCAATTTTCCCAATCCCTATATTGTCATTCACATATTCGACCCTACATTAGCTGCGTATCTCCACGTATTGAGCGCGGGCATAGAGCAAGGCAGTGATGATGAACGACGAACAAGGACCCAAAAGCAACCCGATGCTGCGCAACTTGGCCATTTGGTCCGCGATCATTGTGGCGCTTTTGCTCGTTGCCTCGATATTCGGCGGTTCGTCAGATACTGCGAAAGGCATCAGCTACTCATCGTTCCGCGACAAGGTTGAGGCAGGCGAAGTCAAATCCGTTGCGATTGCGCCCGAGCGTATCAGTGGCAAGCTGCAAAATGACGAAGCATTTGTCACCGTCCCAATTCCTGGCGACAATAGTCTATATCCTTTGCTTGATGAGAAAGGCGTCGATGTTCAAGGCAAGGCCGAGGAACAGCCAAGCCTCATTCTGATCCTTTTGTACCAAGCCCTGCCGTTTTTGCTTATCCTTGGCATCGCATTCTTCGTTTTACGGCAAATGCAAAAAGGTGGCGGCGCAGGCGGAGCCATGGGCTTCGGTAAGTCGAAAGCAAAGCTGCTGACTGAAAAGCATGGCAAGGTAACCTTTGATGATGTCGCCGGCATTGACGAGGCTCGTGAAGAGCTTCAGGAAATCGTCGAATTTTTGAAAGACCCACAAAAGTTCAGCCGCCTTGGTGGTAAAATCCCCAAGGGCGCTTTGCTTGTTGGTTCGCCAGGGACAGGCAAGACTTTGCTCGCACGCGCAATTGCTGGCGAGGCAGGCGTGCCATTCTTCTCGATCTCCGGTTCTGATTTTGTCGAAATGTTTGTAGGTGTTGGTGCAAGCCGCGTACGCGACATGTTTGAGCAAGCAAAGAAAAACGCACCTTGCATCGTCTTCATCGATGAAATCGACGCGGTGGGTCGCAGCCGTGGCGCTGGCCTTGGCAATCAAAATGATGAGCGCGAACAGACGCTGAACCAGTTGCTAGTCGAAATGGACGGTTTTGAAGCTAATGAAGGCATCATCATCGTCGCCGCGACCAACCGTCCTGACGTTCTTGATCCGGCATTGCTGCGTCCCGGTCGCTTCGACCGTCAGGTTGTCGTGCCGCGTCCAGATATTGATGGACGTGTCAAAATCCTCGACGTGCACATGAAGAAAGTGCCGTTGGCACCTGATGTCGATGGCCGGGTCATCGCACGCGGAACGCCGGGTTTTTCAGGTGCTGATCTTGCCAACTTGGTGAACGAGGCTGCCTTGCTTGCTGCGCGTCGTGGCAAACGACTAGTCGCTATGCAGGAATTCGAGGATGCCAAAGACAAGGTTATGATGGGCACCGAACGCAAGTCGATGGTCATGACCGAAGATGAAAAGAAAATGACGGCCTATCATGAGGCCGGCCATGCAATCGTGTCGATCTATGAAGCCGCATCCGACCCGATTCACAAGGCAACAATCATTCCTCGTGGCCGTGCCTTGGGTATGGTCATGCGCCTGCCAGAGCGGGATAATTACAGCTATCATCGCGATAAAATGCACGCCAACCTCTCGGTATCCATGGGTGGACGCGTGGCGGAAGAATTGATCTTCGGCTATGATAAGGTCAGTTCAGGCGCATCGAGCGATATTCAATATGCAACCAGCCTGGCGCGCGACATGGTCACACAATGGGGCATGTCTGATGCGATGGGCCCGTTACAATATGAAGAGCGTCAAGAAGGCTATCTTGGCTATGGGATGTCACAGCGTTCGGCTATGTCGGATGAAACCGCACGCAAGATTGATGCCGAAATCCGCAAGCTTGTGGAAGGCGGGCATAAGCGGGCAACCGAGTTGCTGACGACACATAACGAGCAATTGCACCTGCTGGCCAACGCACTTCTGGAATTTGAAACGCTTTCGGGTGATGAAATTAAACAACTTTTGGAGACTGGTAAATTCGAACGCGACGACGGTAAGGTTGTTAAGCCTTCGTCTATTCCAACGGTGGGCACCGCTATACCAAAGGCGGGACGCGGCAAGTCAGCACCCGTAGGCAGTGCAACCCCACAAAGCGCGTAGTTTTCAGTTTCTATACGTGGCTTCAACGCACAATCCCCAATAGGGGGAGAGTTGAGGTCGCCGCTTTCCTCGCTAAACACGCGTTGCAGAGAATGCACCAGCAGCATGCTCTCGCCGACGCCGGACGGCCTGGAACGTCGCGCGATATTTGGATGATGCAAAATCTCTCAAGCTATGTGAGCGGGATTAAAGCCACAAAAGAAAAGGCCCGGACGAGCCGGGCCTAATACATTCAACAATTACTTGGATTTTACCGGTCGTAATCGCGCTGCATGCCTGCCCCGCGGGCTGGGGCAGCGGCGGTCAAACGCAAGGCTTCGGCAGACAGGCTGATCGAACCGATTTCATCGGCTTCTTCATCCTCATCAACCTGAACCTTCTGAAGCGACTGGACGAGGCCCTCTTTCAACTGGTCAGGGCGAACGGTTTCCTCAGCGATTTCGCGCAAAGCAACGACTGGATTTTTATCCCGATCACGATCAACAGTCAGTTCAGCGCCACCAGAGATTTCACGCGCGCGCTCGGCGGCGAGTAATACAAGGTCAAACCGATTGGTGACCTTGTCGATGCAATCTTCAACAGTAACGCGTGCCATATTGGCTCCTGATTCTTCGTATTTTTCGGAAAGTTGACCGCGCCTAGAGATAATAGGCCAAAATGTCAATGAAAAGGGCGGATGCCTTGCCGCACGCTGCGCAAAGCGGTATTGCTAGCAGCATGACAGTGCAATCAGGCAAGCCCGGGTTCCCCGGAACGCACTTTCAGGTCGCGGGCCATGACTTACACTTGGTTCATCAGCCGCAGGATCGGCTCCACGCCCTTTTGCAACTCATCGCAATGGCGCAAAAATCGATACACATGTTCTTCTACATGTTTTGTGCCGACGAAACCGGTCGGCAAGTACGCGACGCGCTCATTGCTGCGGCGACACGCGGCGTACGGGTCCAATTGATTATAGACAGTTTTGGATCAACGCAGGTGAGCAATCGATTTTTCGACGATTTGCTTGAAGCCGGCGGAGACTATCACAGTTTCAGTACCCGCAAAGGCTTTGGTTACCTTATCCGCAATCATCAAAAAATGCTGATCATCGATGGCGCGCACGCGCTCGTAGGTGGTTTCAATATCGCCGATGCCTATTTCGGGCGTGCTGGCGACGATAGCTGGGAAGATCTTGGCGTAATCGTGTCGGGACCGCAGTCGCAGAGGTTGTGCGATTATTTCAAGGATTTGGCGCAAGCGTCGAACGGCGGTAACGTCCGCTTCCGGCAGATCCGCAATATTATTCGACAATGGCGACCGGGCATTGGTCAAGTGCAATGGTTACTGGGTGGACCAACCAACCGCATTTCCCCATGGGCGCTCACTTTCAAGCGATCATTGGATACGGGCAAGAGATTTGACATTGTTTCCGCCTATTTTTCGCCGTCCCAATCCATATTGCGCCGCATTGCTAAGGCCGCGAAACGCAACAAGGGGTCCCGCCTGATATTGGCTGGCAAGACCGATAATGGGGCAACGATCGCAGCTGCACGTGTGCTTTATCGCTATCTGATACGCCGCAAAACGGGAATATACGAATATCAACCGCATCCACTTCATATGAAGCTCATGGTCATCGATGACACGGTCTATATCGGATCAGCCAATCTGGATGTCCGCAGCATGTTTATTAATTTGGAGATTATGGTGCGCATCAAGGACGCGGCGCTCGCGCTGCATATGCGCAAGCTGATCGACGGACTAGCTTCTCAGTCAGAAGAGCAAACACCGATTTTGTTAAAGAGGCGGGACACTATTTGGAGTCGGCTAAAGTCGGGCTTTGCGTATTTTCTGGTCAATACGGTCGACTATACGATTGGCCGCCGGATCAAATTTCGCCTGATCCGCAACCGTTAGGGGCCGATCTTACGTTCCCTAACAATCTGTTCCCTCCAGCTTGCAATTTATAACTCATCGGCCCTATGCAGCTAACATGGCAAAGCTAAGCAACGGCACTATTTCGGTTATTTTTGTGACACAACGCACCGATCTAGATGCCGACGGTTACGCTAAAGCCGCCGCTATGATGGATGAACTCGCCGCGCAACAACATGGATATATGGGCATAGACTCGGTGCGTGGCGCGGATGGACATGGCATAACCGTCAGCTATTGGGCAGACGAAGCAAGCGCAAAAGCGTGGCGCGATCATGCCGATCACGCCGCAATGCGCGAAGCGGGCCGGAACCGATGGTATTCGGATTACAGCCTGCATGTGGCGCAAGTGACGCGCAGTTATGATTGGAAGAAGCTATGAGCACGGTGCAAGCAATTCCTAGTAGCCGTGTTGTCGTGTTATTCCTCGTGATGCTCGTTGCCGCGGCGGGCAATACCGCCATGCAGTCGGCCCTTCCCGCGATCGCAAGCGAATTGGATATGCCGGACGTATGGGTCAGTCTGGCCTTTAGCTGGTCCGCTTTGTTATGGGTAATTACCGCACCAAAGTGGGCGCGCCTGTCGGATCGCCGGGGCCGCAAGCAACTGATGAGCGTTGGCGTCATCGGCTTCGCTGGGTCAATGGGCTTGTGCGGACTGGTACTCTGGCTTGGGCTGGCTGGCCTCATAGGCCCCGTCGTGACGTTTGTTCTGTTTGCTTTGTTCCGTAGCCTTTACGGGGGTTTTGGTTCGGCTGCACCACCCGCCGTGCAGGCCTATGTCGCCGCCCGAACCGAACGCGCGGAGCGAACCAAGGCGCTATCGATGCTGGCATCGTCTTTTGGTGTTGGCACTGTGATTGGCCCTGCCACCGCCCATTATTTCCTGTTTCCGCCATTTGGTTTGGCCGGACCACTCATCATGTTTGCCGCCTTTGGGGTGGCTGTATTGATTGCGTTGCATGTTCAACTGCCCAATGACACACCGCGTTTTGAAGCACGCGGCGCTATTGCAGCTTATCCGAATTCTGCCTCCATGAATTCGCCGGATACCGAAGATGTTGATGGTGACGCTTTGGGGTCCGTATTACCAGCTAGCGAGGTTCGCCTGCCATGGCGCGACGAGCGCATGGCATCTTGGTTAATCGCAGGTCTGATCGGAGGCCATGCACAGGCAATCATTTTGGGCGTGGTAGGTTTTCTGGTGCGTGACCGCCTTGGACTGCATGATCGTCCATGGGAGGCAGTGCAAGCCAGCGGCTCGGTTATGCTCATTGGCGCAATGGCGACCTTGTTAGCGCAATGGGGCCTCATTCCTATGCTCTCACTCGCTGCGAGAAGTTCGGTACTCTTGGGTGCAATTCTCGCCTTATTGGGCACGATTTTGACAGGGGTCAGTCATGATTTTTATGGCATCAGCACGGGCTTTGCCATTGCCTCGCTTGGCTTTGGGTTGTTTCGGCCGGGCTTTACCGCCGGCGCATCCTTGGCGGTCCGTCGGCATGAACAAGGCGACGTTGCGGGTAAAATCGCCTCGATCAACGGCGCGGCCTATATCTTCGCACCGGCGGTAGGTGTGGCATTGTTCAATTACTGGGAACCGGCCACATTCATCCTGATCTCGGCGTCGCTTCTATTCCTGATTATTTGGGGGCGGCGCGCATTGATAGTACGGGAAATCTAAGGTCCGGAACCGCCAAAGGCCTTAATCCGGCCAGGTGAGATAAAGGCGACACCAAATTTGAATAAAAAAAGGGCCGACCGAAGTCGACCCTGAAAAAGTCTTTAGGAGAGGATGCCTATAAGGCTTTTCCCGTATGGCTAGAAATCATTTTTTGTGCAAGTGCGAACAGTGCAATAGCTGTTGCAAATGATGCAACTGCTATTTATAAGTTTAAGCTGAATTTCGTGACATTTATACGATTGCGAGATCAAAATATTTTTGTTGCAGTGCGGCAAAATTAGGAGATGATATGCGCAGATTGCCCCCCTTACGCTCACTGGAAGCCTTTTTACGCGTCGCTAAACTGGGTTCGGCAAAAGCGGCCGCGAGTGAACTCGCTTTATCTCCACCTGCACTAAGCCGTCGTATCAAGGCGCTGGAAGACTTTATCGGCAAATCCCTATTTGACCGCCGCGCGCAAGCGATGGTTATTAATGCGGATGGTGAGGCACTTCTGGCAGCCGTTGAGCCCGCAATGGACGCCATGGCTGAGGCGGTTGACGAGCTGGCTGGTCGTGGCGGGGAATATCGCTTGCGTTTGGGTCTCTTGCCGCTTTTTGGCTCGCAAAGACTAATTCCCCGCTTACCGGAATTGCGTAAGGCCTTTCCGAAGCTTCATATCGATGTGGACACATCTGGCCATGCTGAAAATCTGCTGGGTGATGTCGTCGACGCCGCCATTATCATCTCAGCAGATGTCGACCCCAAGCTTTACAGTGTCCGGTTAGACCGCAACCTTGTTTACGCCATCGCCTCTGAAAAATGGGCGAAAGAGCATAATGTCGAAAAGCCTGAGGACCTCGCAAAGCATACCGTCATGGTTCACAGTGACATGCCTATGATATTTGACGCGTGGCGACAGGCCATGGGGGTCCCACGCCTGAAACCGGCTGCCATCGATAGTCTAGATAGTGGCGCATTGATGCTGGAGGCGGCTGCAAATGGTCTGGGCGTTGCTATCATGCACGGAAGCCACTTTTCTGACGCGCGCGACCCGCGCCTCACCCGGCTTTTCAATACCGAAGTAGAGAGCCCCTATAGCTATTACTTCGTATGTCGCCCACGTGCGCTGAAACAAAGAGCCGTTAAAATCTTTCACGACTGGTTGTTGAAGTCAGGCGTATGAATGCGCACTCCCTCTGCAGCTGTTCGCGATGGAGCGAAGTACTTGACCCCGTCGGCGGTGGGCGTCATTGCTGGTGCATGACTCAAGACGTAGCAGACATGAATTTTGAAACCGCGCTGCGGGCGCTAGAAGACATCGTCCATAAGCTGGAAAGCGGCGAAGCGCCGCTTGATGAGTCGATCGCGTTGTACGAACGCGGCAACGCATTGCGGGCCTTGTGCCAACAGCGGCTCGATGCGGCGAAGGCGCGTATTGAGGCTATTGTGCAAGGTCCTGACGGCACGCCAGCGGGTACAACAACATTCGATGCGGGATGAGTGCCATGGCTGCGCAACCATCCTTGTTACAAGACGCACTCACGCAAATTGCAGCGGACATTGATCACGAATTTGACGCGCTTCTAACGCTACCCGGAGATGCGCGCGACCGTCTCTACGCCGCCATGCGTCATGCGGCGATTGGCGGTGGCAAGCGCCTCCGTCCATTGCTTGTGACAGCAACTGCGGCTTTGTTCCATGTGGACCGTGCGGTTGCATTGCGTGTTGGCACGGCTGTCGAGGCCATTCACGTTTATTCTTTGGTGCATGACGATTTGCCGTGCATGGACGACGACGACATGCGACGGGGCAAGCTCACAGTGCACCGCGCATTTGACGAGGCAACCGCAGTTTTGGCGGGCGATTCCCTGCATGCGTTGGCATTCGAAATACTTGCGAGCTCGCAAACGCATGGCGACCCGTTCGTGCGTGGTGAACTCATCTCAACACTAGCGTTAGCAAGCGGCCCAGAAGGCATGGCTGGCGGGCAAATGATGGATATTGAGGCCGAGAAATCGGTTGTTGATTTGCAAACCGTCATGCGCCTGCAAGCTTTGAAGACAGGCGCTCTTATTGCCGCAAGCGTCGAAATGGGCGCGATATTGGGGCATATCCCAGTTGAAGGCCGGACACATTTGCGGGGATATGCCCGCGACATTGGCCTCGCCTTTCAGATTGCCGATGACATCATGGATGTTGAAGGTGATCCGGAACTGGCTGGCAAAGCGCTTCAAAAGGACGCCGCGGCCAACAAAGGCACATTTGTATCTCTGATGGGACTCGAACGCGCCAAGCAGCAAGCGGAAATGCTTGTGCGGCAAGCCAATGACCATCTGTCAAATTATGGCGCCGAAGCAGATCTTTTGCGCGCCATTGCAAATTATATCACCGAAAGGGATCGCTGAATGACACACCGGATTGGCGTATATCCCGGCACATTTGACCCTATCACCTTGGGCCATATGGACATCATCCGACGCGGCGCGAAACTGGTGGATGAGTTGATCATTGGTGTAACCACGAACGCTGCTAAATCTCCAATGTTTTCAGATGATGAACGGATTGCCATGGTCGAGCGTGAAGTCGCCAGCATCGGTGCTGCGCATATTCGGGTTGTGGGCTTTAACTCACTGCTGATGGATTTCGCAGAAGCCCAAGGTGCCAGCATCGTCATTCGTGGTATTCGGGGCGTAACCGATTTCGAATATGAGTATCAGCTGACGGGCATGAACCGACAGTTGAACGATCGCGTCGAAACGCTGTTTTTAATGGCCGACGTGTCGCTACAACCCATTGCCTCGCGGCTGGTGAAAGAAATTGCAATTTACGGCGGCGAAATCGGGAAGTTTGTGACACCCGATATTCGAGCCGAGGTCGTTGCGCGTGTGCAGAAATTAGGCAAAAAAGGCAGTTAAGCGCTAAATTGGCTTACGCCGGTTGCGTTTAGCGGGTTTTGGAGACGTCGGTAGTTCGAGATATTCCTCCGGCACATAAATGGCATAGGTAGCCAGCCTAATTTCACGGACGAACTGGAACAGGCAGGCAGACAGCAACGCCAGCGCCAGCATGAACAACGCCACAGCGACCCAAGCAGCATGTGTGTTGGTAAGCCCCAACACGAATAGCGCGACTATCATGACGCATACCGAAATGGCCGACAGCACCGCAAACAATATCGACGAACCAACGACGCGCATGCGCTTTTCGGTGATGCGCAGCTCACGCACCACTCGGTCATGCGCAGCGCCCTCGGTTTCTGTATACTGACGCTGCAGGTCACGTGAACGATCCACAATGCGTGACAACCGCCCAGTCAAAACATTGAGCAGACTTCCTACCGCCACCAATAGGAAAGCGGGCGTCAGCGCCGTCTGTAAAACAGAAATGACGGCAGCGAGGTCGGGACCAAGTTTACCGTCCATTTTGCTTCTCTACCGCCAAGGCCCGCAAATCAGTCTTTAGCAATTTGCCAATATGGCTGCGCGGCATTTCGTCGATGGCGTAGAGTATCGAAATACGCTGAGTCTTGCCAAGCTGCGCATTCACACGCGCAAGAATAGAGTCTGGCGACGCCGCCGCATCCTTCAACCGCACAAAGCCAACAGGCGTTTCTCCCCAATTGTCAGAGGGCACGCCTACCACCGCAGCTTCGGCCACTTCGGGCTGCACCTCTAACAATTCCTCTAGATCTTTGGGATAAATGTTGAACCCACCAGAAATGATCATGTCCTTGGCGCGACCTACAATCGAGACGAATCCTTCCTCGTCCACAATACCAATATCTCCGGTTTTTAACCAAATATTGCCATCTTCGTCGCGCCACTCCATCTCCCGCGTTTTTTCTGGCTGGTTTTTGTAACCTGACATCATGGTCGGCGACCGGCCGGTCAGCACGCCTTTGGAACCGGTGGGCAAGCGATTGTCGTCCTCGTCCAGCACGATCAGCTCATGGCCCGTGACGGGCTGCCCCACGGTATGCAGTTTATCGGGGTGGTGATGGGCGTGCAACATGCAAACCACACCACCCTCCGTCATGCCGTAAATCTCCACAAGACCGCCGGGCCAGCGTTTAAGCACATCCGCCTTCAACTCGGCTCCAAAGGGCGCGCTCGTGCAAAATTTGACGATGAAGCTGCTGAGATCATAGTCACCGAAATTGGCATGTGTCATTAACCGTTGGTATTGAACCGGCACAAGCATGGTATGCGTCGTCTGATCAGTTTGCGCATGGTCAAGATACGCCAGCGCATCAAATTTCTCCATAATCCGCGCAAAGCCGCCATGGCAAATCGTGGGCAGAAATACCGCCAATGTTGTGTTCGAATATAAAGGTGTTGAGACCAATGACCGTGTATCGCGGCTGTATATTGACTTGAATCCACCCGCCATTTGGTGCCAACGCATGCCGTGCGAATGAATAATGCCCTTGGGCGTTCCCGTCGTGCCACTCGAATAAATGATGTTGAACGGATCCGATGCCGCGGGCGGCTGCGCATCAAATACCGCGCCTGCCTCGGCCATCCAGTCGGTCAGCGCCGGATGATCGCCAACCGGCTTATCAAGCATGATTATTTTGACATCGCCCAGGGAGGCTCCTTGAATGTCCGCTAGTTTTGTAGCGTCGATGAACAAATGCGTCGCGCCGGAATCTTTGAACATTGCGGCCAGCTGCGCAGGCGTTGCCGATGTGGTCAACGGTGCAGCACATCCCCCGGCACGCACAACGGCAAGATACACCAACGCATAGGGGATATTGCTGGTCCCCAATATGGCAACCGCCTGCCCCCGCCGAAGGCCGTCGCGCTGGAGCTGCGCGGCAATCCGCGCTGTTGCTTGCCCAACCTGCTGCCACGTCAGTTCGGAACTGCTATCGGCCAGCGCACGTGCGTCAGGCTTTTCCTCGCTCCAGGCACCAATAAGGGCACCGAAATCACCAAATGATTTTTCCAGATCGGTATCGATAAACATGTAAATTCCCGTCTCCCGTTCGCCGGTTTGTCTAAAGACTTAGCGCGTTATGAAAAAGTTTCATCGCCTAATTTTCGACAGCGAGTTCGGCATTAAATTTCCTGTCAGCGCCAAGCGCAAAAGACTGTGGAAAAACGGCAATTTTAGGGCACTTTTCCTTGGGTTTCTTGGGCATTGAGCCTACAGTGCGCAGATGACTGAAGAAACAACGGAAACCCCGCAATTCAACGCCTCTGCGGACAGCGCAGCCAACCCCAATCAGAATGAATATGGTGCCGACAGCATCAAAGTTCTGAAGGGCCTTGATGCGGTGCGGAAACGCCCTGGAATGTATATCGGCGACACGGACGACGGCAGTGGTCTGCATCATATGGTGTTTGAAGTTTCCGACAATGCCATCGACGAGGCGCTGGCAGGCCATTGCGACCTTGTGCTCATCGAATTGAACTCTGATGGTTCGGTTTCCGTCGAAGATAATGGTCGCGGTATCCCGACAGGCATGCACAAGGAAGAAGGCG
>ENA-ORCY01001075-ORCY01001075.1-marine-metagenome-genome-assembly--contig:-NODE-1075-length-13468-cov-11.042865_pt1 | contig 13468 bp, 17 predicted proteins | sample MGYA00248634_ERZ508507 | MGnify/ENA primary metagenome ERZ508507 (study PRJEB26178, sample SAMN06266269) | marine metagenome | isolation source: Columbia River Estuary | place: USA:Columbia River... | reverse complement strand
GACGTGCCAGCCCATAAGCGGCGGGCAACCCAATTATCAATGTTACAATCAAACAACATACCGCCAGCCACATCGAAAGAAATATGCTGTCGGCATAAAGCTCCCAAACTTTGTAAACCCATTTTAGCGTTAAACCAGACGAAATTCCTTTAAAATAATTAACTGTAACACCAGCTAAAACAGACATGATAGTAGGGACAAGAAGGAATGCAGAAGCTGCAAGTGTCACCATCAATTGTAATATTTTAGTTTTTGATTTAAACATCTTATCCTCCTGCAGCGACAGTTGACCCTGAAATACTTCGAGCAAACAGCAAAAGAACCCAAGTAATCAAACCCAAAACAATTGATAATGCTGATGCCATTGCAATATTAGCTGATAAGGTAAATTCTGTGTAAATTACCATGGGGATAACATCGATGTTAGTCGCTAAAGTAAAAGCAGTTCCAAAAGCCCCCATAGCAGTAGCAAAAGCAATTGCTCCAGAAGCTATTAGAGATGGCATTAAACCTGGAAGAATAACATCAACAACAACTCGATAAGGTGAAGCCCCCATTGTACGCGCAGCTTCTTCAAGTGCTGGATCAAGTTTTTCCGCTGCTGCCATTACTGTTAACAAAACGCGCGGAATAGAAAAATATAAGTATCCTAAAAATAGACCAATAGCTGAATAAGCAAAGACTACATGTCCAGGCGTGAGTTGATTCACAAGCCCCTGTCGCCCACCAAGTAATATGATAAGAAAACCTATCACAACACCTGGAAATGCAAGTGGTAGAGTCAGAACAGATAACAAAACACCACGCCCACGGAAACGATTGCGAGTTAGGAACATGCCAGCTGTGGTAGAAACGGCAAGTGCTGCTGCAGTGGTAGCTAATGATACAAGTACTGTTAAAACTAGTGTATTCAAATACCTAGGCTTTCTAAGAATATCAAAATAAATTGCCCAGCCAGCATCGCTTTCTCCAGATACAAGGAAAAGTTTCATCAAAGGGAATGCAAGAAATGTTAATGAAAAAATAAAGAGTGGGGTAAGGCACAAAAGTACGAAATTTCGATTTGTCATAATATTTTAATGGGGCCGAAAAAATTCGGCCCCTCCTTTGGGAGGATTAATTACTTAACGTCAGATAAATAGCGTTCTCCAAACCCAGATTGGGCTTTTTCCATCGCAGCATAATCAACGGCTACAGCACGTTCATAATCACTTGCAGGTAGGAATTTTGCTGCTACTTCTGCAGGTAATTCAACCGGACGTGATGGCTGTAGGTAAGCATTCGTCCAGATTGCTTGACCCTTATCAGACAAGATAAAGTCTAATACACGTTTACCAAGTTCAGGATTAGGTCCATTATTAACTAAGCTCATTACATATGGCACTCGCACAGAACCTTCGCATGGAAGAACAAATTCAAAATTTCCATCCTCTTCATACTTACCACGATAAGCATTAAAGTCATAATCAAACAAAATTGGAATCTCACCTGAGACTACACGTGCATAGGAAGTTTGCTTTGGAACCATTGGTGCATTTTTCCCAAGATCATTGAAATATTTGATTGCAGGATCAAAATTACCTAAGTCGCCACCAAATGCTATATTTACAGCGACAGCTCCAGCATAACCTACAAAGGCTGATGACGGATCAAGGTATCCTACCATTCCACGATATTCTGGCTTTTTCAAATCAGCAAAACACTGAGGCACTTCAGCACCTCCGAGCGCATCAACATTTACAAAAAATCCTAGTGTTCCGTAATGAATTGCAAACCATTTTCCATCAGGATCTTTCAAACCATCAGGTATATCATCAAAACCAGTAGGCTTATAAGCAGTTGCTACACCTTTATTTCCAGCTTTAATTCCAGTTGTAACACCATAATATGCAACATCTGCAATTGGATTATTTTTTTCAGCCAATAGTTGGCTGAGTGTTTGACCAGAGTTTTTGTTATCGTGCGGCATTTGAATATCGATTTCTTTATCGATTGCTTCCAGCATGGATGCCCAATCAGCCCATTGAGGTGGGCAATTATAACATACAGCATCCTCGGCCAAAACCGGTGAGGCGATAGTCATTGCCAAAAATGCGGCGGCTAGTTTATACTTCATATTGATCTCTCCTGTTGATTTTTAAAGTTCTTCTTGGTTAGATTATTAGACGGCGAAAGGGTTGCAGCCCTTTCGCCGTCCTTTCTTTCAGCTGCTGGAAATGCAAGACTTCCTCCAGCGCGGAAACTAAATGTTAATTCGGGATCTGGCTGAACTGGTGGTTCTACACCTTGTATAATTGCCAAGACTGATCTAGCGGCACCACTTCCCATCACTTTAGGGTCTGTAACTATAGTTGCTAAAGTGGGTTCAACCATTGTACCAACTTTAATTCCATCGAAACCGATTATAGATAAATCTCCCGGCACTGTAAGGCCGAGATCTCTGGCGCAGCGGATCGTCTCAAGTGCAAGAAAATCATTCGAGACAAAAATACCCGTTAGCTTTGGGTTTTGGATTAAAAACTCTTTTAACAAGCCTGTTAAAGCATCACTATCTTCATCAATTTCCAACAAAGCTGGCTTTGGAATACTGAAATGATTACATCCATCAACAAAACCTTGATAGCGCTCTCGAGCACGGTCAGAACTTTTAAATTTTAATGCTAAAAATCCTAAATTCTGATGTCCTTTTTCAATAAAAGCCTTAACAACACTGAGAGCTGCTGAATGATCATCAACTGCCCAACTTTTAACATTATCAGTTCCCAAATTAAATAAAAGACAGTGTGGGATTTCTCTTTTTTGAATTGATTTTAAACCTTCACTTGAAAGTGCATCACTGACTGTTAATACGAATCCATCAACCTGCTTTGCAGTTAAAGTGCGGATAGCCTGAGTTTCAATATCAGGATCATAATTTGTACAAACTAATAAAGTTTGATATCCAGCTGATTGAAATGTTTCTTGGGCACCTTGAACTGCATCTGCATAAACTGGATTGGCGACTGAGGGTACAACACAACCTATGGTAAGTGTTTTAGAGCTTTGTAAAGAACGCCCAACTTCACTAAATTCGAATCCCAGTTCTTTAACGGCCATCAAAACACGCTTTTTCATGCCAGCACTTGTTGGCCCACTTTGATTTAAAACACGGCTAACAGTACCCACCCCACAGCCTGCGTGTGACGCAACATCTTTAATTGTAGCAGATTGTCGCAAATCCATCCTCCCAGTGGAAACGTTTCCATTTTTTCTAACAGTTTAATCATCTTACCGCAAGGTAATATATATTTTTTTAAAATATAGATTTCAAATCAATCACTTAAAATTCTTTTAATCAAAAATAGTAAATGATTTAAATAAAATAAAATCAGAAAATTAATCAATTTTCATACTGATTCTTTGAATCTTAAACACTTCTTGGAAAGTAATTTTCATCCAATAATTCACTAAATTTGGAATGGTGCTGCCGAGAAGATTTGAACTTCCGACCTCTCCCTTACCAAGGGAGTGCTCTACCCCTGAGCTACGGCAGCGTTTCATATTTCTGCGTTTTATCGGACTAATTTCCAAAAGCAAGAGTAATCTCATGAAAACTTTTCAAAATTCTAAACCTTGCTATCATAGCTTTTTGAATGCAAAGCTAATACGAATACAAATACTGGATTAAAAATGGCAAATAATGTTTCAACGCATCAAGCAGCAGAAGACGCGCGAAATGACAACATATTAATTTATGTAAACGGAAAAATTGTACCAAAAAGTGAAGCCGTTGTTAGCGTCTATGATAGCGGCTTTATGCTGGGTGACGGCATTTGGGAAGGATTAAGGTTATATAACGGAAAATGGGCTTTTTTAAATGAGCATTTGGATCGCTTATTTGAAGCTTCTTTAGCAATAGATCTTGATATAGAAATGAACCGACAAGAAGTTTTTCAAGCATTAGAAAAAACACGCAATGCAAATAATATTTCATCGAATGCGCATGCAAGATTAATGATTACAAGAGGAGTGAAGAAGCGTCCATTTCAACACCCAAACCTAAGTCAATCTGGCCCAACTTTTGTAATAATCATAGAACACTCAAAACCAAAATTACCAAGGCCAATAAATTTGGCAACAGTACCTCACATGCGTGGGTTGCCTATGACACAAGACCCAAAGCTAAATTCACACTCAAAATTAAATTGTATTATTGCATGTATAGCAGCTGAAAAAGCAGGCGCTGATGAAGCTCTTATGTTGGATATAAACGGCTTCGTAAATACAACAAACGCATGTAATTTTTTCATTGTCAGAAAAGGTGTTGTTTGGACGTCTACAGGTGATTATTGCATGAATGGGATTACTAGACAAAAAGTTATTGATATTTGCAAGTCAAACGGGATTGAAGTTTTTGAACGAAATTTTTCTTTAGTGGACACCTACGGTGCTGATGAAGCATTTTTAACTGGTACATTTGGGGCGCAAACACCAGTTGGAATGATTGATGGGCGAAAAATTGGAAGTGGTGAACTAGGGCCTGTCGCAACACAAATTAGGTCATTATACAAAGAGTTAATTAAAGAAGATACAATATGAGAATAGCTGTGTGGTCGGGGCCAAGAAACCTCTCAACGGCATTGATGTATTCATTTGGAGCAAGAAACGATTGTGCAATTAGTGATGAGCCATTTTACGCAGCATATTTAAATGCTACTGGCATTCAACATCCGATGCAGGAAGAAATTTTATCCAATCAAGAACAAAATCCAAATACTGTTGCAAAAAATTGCATTGGGCCTAATCCAGAGAATAAAGATTATTGGTACCAGAAACATATGTGCCAACATATGATTGAAGGCTTTCCATTAGAATGGGCGAAAGAATGTAAAAATATTTTTCTTATAAGACACCCTGCCCGAGTAATTGCAAGTTATTCAATCAAGCGTGAAGATCCAGTAATGTCAGATATTGGCTTTGTTCAACAATATAATCTTTATAAAAAACTGGGGGGAATTGTTATAGATAGTAATGATATCCGCAAAAACCCTGAACAGTCACTCCAAAGATTGTGTGAGGCAATTAATATACCCTTTTCAAAACAAATGTTGAACTGGCCAAGTGGTGGTCATAAATCTGATGGCATATGGGCAAAACATTGGTATGGTTCAATATGGAAATCTACTAAATTTTCTGGAGCAGAAGGTGAAATTCCAGAATTATATGATAAAATGAAAAAGTTATCCAAAGAGGCATATCCGTACTATGATGAACTTAAAAAACATTGCATATGATTTTAAAATTTTTCCAAATTTATTCCCACATCTCTAGTAGCATACTAGACGCAAAACAAAGCAGCCATTAGAATAAAGCTATGAATGAAAAAGAAGACACACCAGAAAAGAAGAAGTCGACAGCTACTATAAAAGCTGAAGCACGTGAAAAAAGACTCAAAGAGCAGTTGCGTCAGAATATGCATAGGCGTAAGGCTCAAAAAAGAGCACGTAACACGCAAGACTAAAGGATAATCACTCATGGATTCCATTATCATACAGGGCAATGGCCCAGTATCAGGAGAAATTCCTATTTCTGGTGCTAAAAATGCAGCGCTTACACTTATGCCAGCAGCATTATTAACCGATGAGCCAGTAACTTTAACAAACGTGCCTCGATTATCAGATATAAAAACCACAAATGAACTTCTTCAATCACTTGGAACTAAAATTTCTATGAAAGACGATGGTCAAAGTATTACTTTGACCACTCCAGAAATAACAAATCATTTGGCGCATTATGATATTGTAAGAAAGATGCGTGCTTCGATTTTGGTTTTGGGGCCAATTATTGCAAGGCATGGAATTGCTGCAGTTTCTTTACCGGGTGGTTGTGCTATAGGTGCCCGACCGGTGGACATCCATTTAAAAGGCTTAGAGGCACTCGGTGTAAATTTAGATTTAATAGATGGATATGTGCATGCAAAAGCTCCCAAAGGCTTAAAGGGTACAACTTACGAACTACCGTTTGCTTCAGTTGGAGCTACAGAAAATCTATTAATGGCAGCAACATTGGCAAAAGGAACAACAATTCTAAAAAATGTAGCTCGCGAACCAGAAATAGTAGATTTAGCTGTCTTATTAAGATCAATGGGCGCAAATATTTCTGGAGATGGATCAACAGAAATTATAATTGAGGGCGTAGAAACATTACATGGCACAACTCATAAAGTTGTGACTGATCGTATTGAACTAGGCACATATATGATGGCACCATTAATAGCTGGTGGTGAAATAGAACTTTTAGGCGGCAAGCGGCAAATTCTTGAAAGTTTTTGTAAAAAACTAGAAGAAGCTGGTGCTCAAATTACAGAAACCACACGTGGTTTAATTGTTGCCCGAAAAAATGCAAATATTCATGCAGTAAATGTAACAACAGAACCATTCCCTGGTTTTCCAACAGACCTGCAAGCTCAGATGATGGCATTACTTTGTACAGCTGAAGGAACATCAGTATTAAATGAGACGATTTTTGAAAATCGTTTTATGCATGCACCAGAATTAGTTCGAATGGGCGCAAATATTGATGTGCAAGGCGGTACTGCCACAGTAACTGGAGTTAAGAAACTAAGGGGAGCTCCAGTAATGGCAACTGACCTAAGAGCTTCAGTTTCATTAATATTAGCTGGCCTTGCTGCTAAAGGAGAAACCAGAGTAGCTCGTGTGTATCATTTAGACAGGGGATATGAAAAAGTTGTTTCCAAATTTCGTTCAATTGGTGCTAACATTGAACGCATCAAAGAATAAAAACTTATTACCGTCCAATTCGCCATAAAGAGAAATAAATTTAAGTAATTAAGAGCATAAAATGCCAAGTATTTTAAACACAACTGACGAAAATTTTATAAAAGATTTTGATTCTTTACTTTTAACGAAACGTGAAGCCGATCAGGATGTAGATGATATTGTTTCAAAGATATTGGATGACGTTAAAAATCATGGTGATAGTGCAGTCATAGAGTTAACTGCAAAATATGATAGATTAAATTTAACATCAGATACCTTAGCTTTTTCTGAAACAGAAATTGATGAAGCCATTGCACTAGTAACAACGGAAGAACGTGAAGCATTAGAATTAGCTGCTAAAAGAATTCGCGATTACCATGAGCGTCAACTTCCTGAAGATGCCTGGTGGATTGGAGAACACGGTGAAGGTCTAGGTTGGAGATGGGGGCCAGTAGAAGCTGCAGGTCTTTACGTTCCAGGCGGCCTAGCTTCTTATCCTTCATCAGTTCTCATGAATGCAATACCAGCTTCTGTTGCTGGTGTTGATAGGTTGTGTGTTTGCGCTCCAACTCCAGATGGAAAATGTAACCCGCTTGTGTTACTTGCAGCGCGTTTATCTGGCGTAAAAACTGTATATAGAATTGGTGGAGCTCAAGCCATCGGAGCAATGGCGTATGGAACGGACACCATAGAAAAAGTTGATACTATAACAGGCCCTGGAAATGCTTTTGTAGCAGCTGCTAAACGACGTGTTTATGGCAATGTTGGCATAGACATGATTGCTGGGCCGTCAGAAATTCTAATAATAGCAGATAAAAATAACAATCCAGATTGGATTGCAGTGGATCTACTTTCCCAAGCAGAGCATGATAAAAATGCACAATCTATATTAATAACTGATGATGCAAAATTTGCTGAAAATGTTATTGAATGTGTTGAAAGCCGATTAAAAGTATTAAAGAGACGTGAAATAGCTAAGCCATCGTGGAAAAAATATGGTGCAGTAATTATAACAAAGGATCTCGATGAAGCAGCTATGCTTTCAGATAAATTAGCTCCTGAACACCTAGAAATTTGCGTTGAAAATGCAGAAGAATATTCTAAAAAAATTCGCCATGCTGGCGCTATTTTTATCGGGTCTTTAACTCCAGAAGCAATTGGCGATTATATTGGAGGACCAAATCATGTTTTACCAACCGCTAGATCTGCAAGGTTTTCATCAGGCCTATCTGTATTAGATTTTATGAAACGCACAACTTTGTCAAAAATGACCCCAGCTTCATTAGCTGCTATTGGGCCAGCAGCAGAATTACTAGCCAAATCGGAAAGTTTAGAAGCTCACGGTCTTTCTATTCGCGAGAGACTTAATCAAATAAATTCCAATGGCAAAGATATCTAAATGTCATATTTAATAGATATTATTTTAGATGACAGTGCGCTACCAGAACCAACGCCAGAAATTGCACAAGAACGACGTGTAGCAATATTTGATTTACTTCAAGAAAATGAATTTATTTTATTACGTGAACAAGCTCCCAAAGGGCCATACAAGTTATTATTAGGGATGCAAGATAGACGACTAGTATTTACGGTCACTACGGAAAAGGATGAACCCGCTGGACAGTTCATCCTCTCACTATCACCACTAAAACAAGTTATAAAAGACTATTTTGCTATTTGTGAAAGCTACTTTAAAGCCGTAACAACAATGCCGCCCTCAAAAATTGAAGCCATCGACATGGGTAGGCGCGGCATCCATGACGAAGGATCAGAACAACTCAGAGAGCGGCTTGAAGGTAAAGTAGAAACTGACAAAATGACAGCAAGACGCCTATTTACCTTAATTTGTGCACTACATTACAGGGGATAATTATGACTTTACCATCATCTGTTTTATTTTGCTGTAATCATAATTCAGTTCGTTCACCTATGGCAGAAGGCCTTATGAAAATTCATGTAGGCAATAAAATTTATGTTCAATCTGCAGGAGTAGCATCAGATAGGGAAATTGATGGTTTCTCTATCGCAGTCTGTGATGAAGTAGGCGTCCAATTAATTCAACATAAAGCCCGATCATTCAAAGAAATGGAAGAATTAGGGGAAGATTTAAATGGTTATGATTTAATTGTTGCGTTATCACCAATGGCAGAAAAGATTGCACTCGAAACTACAATGAATAATGCAGTTGATGTAGAGTTTTGGGAAATAAGTGACCCATCTGGAATAGGTGAAACACGAGATGAAAAACTAAACGCATATAGAAATATAAGAAATGAACTAATCACAAGAATAAAAAATAGGTTCCCACTGGAACCTAAATAAGAATTTATTTTGTACCGAACATCCTATCACCAGCATCACCAAGTCCTGGAAGAATATAACCAATATCATTTAATTTCTCATCTAAACTTGCTGTCACTATAGGCACATCAGGATGGCGTTCTTTCATTAGAGCTACGCCTTCTGGAGTTGCTAACAAACACAAAAATCTGATGTTCTTAGCGCCAGCCTCTTTTAGCATATCAATAGCTGCAGCAGATGAGTTACCAGTCGCTAACATTGGATCAACAGCAATAACCAGTCTTTCCTCTAAGTTACTGGGCACTTTAAAATAGTATTTAACTGGTTTTAATGTTTCTTCATCACGATAAAGCCCAACAAAACCTACCCTAGCAGAAGGAATTAAATCAAGGACACCGTCTAACAATCCATTTCCCGCTCTCAAAATAGATACCAGCGCAAGTTTTTTACCAGCTATTACAGGAGACTCCATCTCTTGCATTGGAGTGCGAATTGTTTTGTTTTCCATTTTTAAATTTCTTGTAACTTCATATGCAAGCAATTGACTTGTTTCCCGCATCAACTGTCGAAAATGATTGCTAGAAGTATTTTCATCTCGCATGTGACTTAACTTATGCTTAACTAATGGATGGTCTACTATGGTTAAATGTTCTTGCATGAATGTCTCCAATGTTAATTTAAATCTTGCTTTGAATGCAGGATTTTTTCAACCCCATTACAAAAAAATTTATAACTCACTCATAGTATGACTAATGTGATTTTTAAACGTCAAACTTGTTCAAAACGGGTAAATTTACGTGATTTCACTTGATATTCTTCAGAAACTAGCACATATGCCCAATATCAATTGATATTTCATTAACTAACAACATACGGAGACCACATGGCTAAAGAAGAACTTCTCGAATTCGATGGTGTCGTTGTAGAGCTATTGCCCAATGCAACTTTTCGGGTAGAACTAGAAAACGGCCATGAAATCATTGCACATACAGCAGGAAAAATGCGCAAAAATCGTATTCGTGTTTTGGCTGGTGACAAAGTTCAAGTTGAAATGACACCTTATGACCTATCAAAAGGTCGTATTAATTTCCGTTACAAATAATCTTATGAAGCTAATCCTTGGTTCTGCATCACCAAGACGTCTTGAGTTATTGGCACAAATTGGTGTTGTTGTAGATCAAATCATTCCAGCAGACATAGATGAAACTCCACAAAAGGGTGAGAGACCTAAACCCTATGCAGTTCGTATGGCTGCAACAAAATCTGAGGCTATTAATGCTAGCGCGTCAGATCTAATTTTAACTGCAGACACTATTGTTTCAGCAGGAATTCGTATTCTAGGAAAACCTAAGTCAGAAGGCGAAGCAGTAGAATTTCTAACACTTTTATCCGGGCGACGCCATCGAGTTACAACCGCAGTATCTCTGAGAAAAGGCGATAAAATTTGGTCGCGAAATGTAACTACATTCGTAAAAATGAAAAATTTATCTGATCATGAAATATCAGCTTATATACGCTCACAAGAGTGGCAAGGAAAAGCAGGTGGCTATGCAATTCAGGGAATCGCATCGGCTTTTATCCCTTTTATATCTGGCAGTTATTCAAATGTAGTTGGTTTACCTCTAACAGAAACTTCTAATTTATTAGTTGGTGCAGGATATTCTATTTCACTTGAAGGCCCGCCATTATGAAAAAAGGAAGAATTGTAGTTTTAGACGAAGTAAATGGCAAACCAGCTGCCGCATTATTAGTAAATGGTCAGATTCATGACTTACTTATCGAAGCTGATAACAACTTACCTAAACCAGAAGCTATTTATCGTGGCAGAACGACGCTCCCTATGAAGGGCCAAAATGGGATAATTTTAGATATTGGCAGTGGTCAGAAAGCATTCCTAAGAAATGCTAAAGGAATTCCCCAAGGTACACAAATGACTGTCCAGGTTGCAACCCATGCAGAGACAGGCAAGGCAACACCTGTTGTAAACAAACTGATTTTTAAAAGCAGATACTGCATAGTTACACCAGATGCTCCGGGGTTAAACATTGCTAGATCAATAAAAGATGACGAAGAGCGTGATCGGTTACTCGAAATTGTTCATGAAGTTTCAACAAATCGGTCAAATGAATACGGTCTAATAATTAGATCTTCAGCAATGGATATTGATGCAGATGCCATATCTGATGATATCAATGCCATGTATGATTTAGCTGATAATGTTATGTCTCAAACCTCAGGCGATCCCGCTTTAATAATGCCTGCACCAACAGCTGAAATGAAAGCTTGGCGTGATTGGGTAAATCCAGATCCAGACGAAGTCATTAAAGAGATTAATAGTTTTGAAACCATGGGAATTTGGGATCACATTGAAAAATTAAAGCATAGCAAATCAAAATTACCAAATGGCGCTTCAATGATAATAGAGCCCACATCAGCATTTGTTGCAGTAGATGTTAACACAGGCAACGATTTTTCATTAAGTGCAGGATTGAAAGCTAATTTAGCAGTTGCAAAAGAATTGCCAAATCAATTGTCTTTACGTGGGCTGGGGGGACAAATTATTATTGATTTTGCGCCATCGCCAAAGAAAGATCGTAAATTAATTGAAACAGCATTAAATTCATCATTTCGAAAAGGAAAAATAGATACAGTTGTAGTTGGATGGACAACGTTAGGGAATTTCGAATTGCAGCGCAAACGAGAAAGAATCCCATTATCAGAATTACTTCAAGATTAAATCAACACTCTAACCAACCCAATCACACTAATAAAAACTAATAGAATCAAACAAAACTGTTTGTAGAAATTTTGTAATATTGGTGAAAACAATTTAAATCCAATAAAAATTCCAACTAACAAAATGGGTGTAAATACTACACCCCTAATAGCTGCGCGTATATCCATTATTCCATAAATTATGTACCAAATCATTGATGTGAATAAACCTATGAACAAAAACATCACAATAGCTCCCCGCATTGACCTTGGATTTTCTTCACTAGCCAATACATACAAAGCGATAACCATTCCACCAACAGCTGCTATACCTGACGCAATTCCCGCTACTATTCCGGTAGTGTACAAAGCTGTTTTAGATCCCAAAGTCCCAGGTGTTAATTTAAATAATTGCAATGAAGCCAAAGATAGAATCAAAATAAGAGCAATAATTCTTGAAGTTTCTACCGGAAGTATAACTGTAGCCAATAAACCGATTGGAACACCTAAAATAGATCCAATCGATAAAATCCAAACAATAGGCATATTCGCATCACGAATGCCCCCTCGAAGCATGACTATACCAGCTGCAGCTTCTAGAAATAAAACCATTGGAATTAATTGAACAGTAGGGAATGTTCCCGCCATACTTGCAATCACTATTGCGGATAAAGCAAATCCGGAAAATCCTCTAACGATTCCAGCCAAAAACACTACAAAACTACAATATATAAATTCAATCTCAGTAAGTTGAATAATTTCAGTAATGTATGTTATCATAATATTTTCTTAGTAGTTTATAACATTTTCACAAGTTAAAAAAATTACAACGTCCAAAATAAAAAATAAAATACGAGTTGCCATTTACCCATTCAAAATCAATGCCATCTGGTAAACTGCCTTGGACAGGGCTGCCCAATATCTGATTCCAATGTAGAGACCAGTTTTGCTCGTCTAAGTCAACCTTGGTAGAATTAGTTATTGTGAAAGTAACATCCATTTGATTATTTACTATATCTATGGAACTTATAGTATAATCAAATTTAATTTCAGTTGATGTATCAGAAGTGCAAGACAAAAAAATCCAGCTGATAAATATTAAACAAGAAAACTTGGTTTTAAAATAATCGTTTAGGTTCATCTGAATTTTATTGTTAAAACTGATAATCCAATTTAAAGAATATTTTTGAATCACGTTATTTATAACGAACAAAACCTTCAACTGCTTGATATTCAGTTAGACCTAGAAGATTAAATGTTTTTGCAGTTTGTTGATTTCTCTGTTCGGCTCTTTGCCAAAATTCTCGTTGATCTGGACCAGGAAACATGGCTCGATCTTTTTGGGATTGATGCTTAAATATCGCTTCTCTTTTTTTGGCAACATTTTCAGGGCTTAGTGGAACTGCCATCTCAATATCGTCGACCCCCCATTCTTGCCATGCTCCACGATACAACCAAACACGACAATCGTCCATGTATGCTTTTGCTTTAATATCTTCTATTACTTTAAAAATAATATTCAAACAAGCTCTATGTGTTCCGTGTGGATCTGCCAAGTCACCCGCTGCAAAGATTTGATGGGGTTTAATTTCATCAATTAGATCTTGTGTGATTTTGAAGTCAACTGCACTGGGTTCGTTTTTTAAAATTTTACCCGTTTCATAAAAGGGAAGGTTGAGGAAATGTAGTTGCTC
>ENA-ORCY01001067-ORCY01001067.1-marine-metagenome-genome-assembly--contig:-NODE-1067-length-13561-cov-3.026105_pt1 | contig 13561 bp, 13 predicted proteins | sample MGYA00248634_ERZ508507 | MGnify/ENA primary metagenome ERZ508507 (study PRJEB26178, sample SAMN06266269) | marine metagenome | isolation source: Columbia River Estuary | place: USA:Columbia River... | reverse complement strand
TTGGATTAATAGAAAAATATATTGGTAAAGGGTTAGGGATAAAATTGATGAATGCAGCTATTACCAGAGCTTATAATCTAAATATTAAAAAGATTATTCTTCAAACAAATTTGTTGGTTCAACCGAAGTGAATCAGGCATCAGACTGGCTCAGAGACCGAAGCAATTCCGACGATGTGCTCGCGACCAACAAGTTTTGTATCTCAAAGACTGCAATAACTTGTATTGACCCAAAATACTTCGGCGTCAGTTCGACCACGCAGAGACAGATGCTTATCGAAGGACCCTATTATGTCGTTAGCGGACCACACTTCTCATCCCAACCTAATGTCTCTGACGAGACAAAGTATCCAGGCTGGGTTAAAGCGCGATTGGACTTGTCGAGAGGGTTTGCCGATAAACCGAATGCCGAGATAACGGCGAAGCTACGTGAATATGGCGTCGACTGGTTTTACTTGTTCAAAGAAAATACAACGAACCGCAACTGGGAACCATACGGCACTGTGATGTATGAGAATACCGAAGTTGCAATTATCAAATTGAACGACGAGTAAACAGCATGCAGAAAATGTGGATTGATACTGACACGGCGTCAGATGACGCGGTGGCTTTGATTTTGGCGTTGAAGAGCAAGACAACAAATGTGCTCGGTATCTCGATCGTGGCAGGCAACGTGCCAATTGAACTGGGTGTGCAGGCTGCTTTGTACACACTCGAAATGTGCGGGGCGAAAACACCGGTTCACGTTGGCGCACATCACCCACTTGTTCGCAAATTCTCGTCAGCACAAAATGTGCACGGCACAGACGGCATGGGCGACATCGGGCTCAAACTCAACGGAAGAACCCCGACTTCGCACGACGCCATCCGCAAGATGCTCGAAACATTTCGCAATTCGCCTCGCGAGATTGACCTCGTCACACTTGGGCCATTGACAAATATTGCGCTCGCTTTGTCGATTGAACCAGAGTTCGCCAAGCATGTGCGTCGCTGCGTGATCATGGGCGGTACGGGTGTGTTGCCTGGCAACGTGACGGTCGCATCTGAGTTCAATGTTTGGGCCGATCCTGAAGCGGCGCGAATCGTATTTGACTCAGATTTGCCACTTGAAATGGTCGGCTGGGATATCTCAGTGGCCGACGCAGTCATCTCTGACGAGTTAGCGAATCAACTCAGCAAACTTAGCGATCTCGGCAACTTTGCCATGTCGATTCAGCGACAAGTACGAGAGTTCTGTCGTACAGAAACAAAACTTGACGGCTTCGACTTACCCGACCCAATCGCCATGGCTGTCGCCCTCGACTCGAGCATCGTCACCTCTGAGGTTCAAAAGCATGTGCGCGTCAATCTCGGCCATGGCGACACTCGCGGCCAAACCCTTGTCGATCACCTTGAGATCATAAATAACCGCAACAACTGCCGAGTGGTGCTACGCACTGACCGCAAAAAATTTATCGAGATGTTGCGCGCGGCACTCGCCGCTTAAAACGAACTAGTTCGTTGCTGGATTTACGTCAATAACCTTGCGGCCACGACGCTCGGCAAACTTCACGTTGCCGTTTACAAGTGCGAACAATGTGTCGTCGCTACCCTTGCCAACATTTTTGCCAGGGTGCACTTTGGTGCCACGCTGACGAATCAAGATCGTTCCGGCATTGACCAATGTGCTGTCGAAAACTTTTACGCCGAGACGTTGCGCATTTGAATCTCTGCCGTTCCTTGTAGAACCGCCACCCTTGGTCTTTGACATGAATCAGCCTTTCGCTATCGAAGTAATCTCAACGAGGCTATAGCGCTGGCGGTGTCCGAAACGACGGCGCTGGTTGGTGCGTCGCTTATACATAAAGCCATCAATTTTTTCGCCGGCAACTTCGCCCAAAACCTTGCCCTTGACCGAAGCCTTGGCAAGTTGTGCCGGGGTCGCAAGAACCGTCTCACCGTCAACAAGCATCACTGGAGTGAAAGAAACTTCACTGCCAGTCGCGGCACCCAACAGCTCAACCTGAACTTGTTGGCCTTTGGCGACCTTTTCTTGTTTTCCACCGGAAGCAATAATTGCGTACATATTGAAGACAGATCCTATCTGTGAGTTTGACAATTGAGTTGGATAAATCTGCCGTTTTTGCCCGTAAAAACTCGCGCCCTAGTTGAGCATCGAGTGATCGACCATGATCCCTCGGCCTTCACAAGTCGGGCAGGTATCGGCAAAATTTGTCAACAAGCCTTCGCCGATGCGCTTACGGGTCATCTCAACGAGGCCTAGTTCTGAAATCTCAAACACTTGAGTTCGTGTCTTGTCGCGCGACAGCGCGTCTTTGAAACGCTCGAGTACTTTGCGGCGATTTTCGCGAATCTCCATGTCGATGAAGTCGATCACGATGATGCCACCGATGTCGCGCAGTCGCAATTGGCGGGCAATTTCGTCGGCGGCCTCAAGGTTGTTGGTGAACACAGTTTCTTCAAGGTTTGTCTTGCCGATGTTCTTGCCCGTGTTGACGTCGATAACGGTCAGCGCTTCTGTGTGTTCAATCACGAGAGACCCACCTGAAGGCAACCAGACTTTGATGTCCAATGCCTTGTGAATCTGTTCGTGCACGTGCTGCTTTTCAAACAGCGAAAGACCTTCGACGGCTGTGTCGTGAAACTCAACTCGATCTAAGAACTCAGGGTTGAAGTCGCCAATGTATTGCTGCACTTCTTCAAACAGTTCTGGATCGTCGATGATGATGCCGCGATAGTCGCTGCTGAACTCTTCACGAATTACACGCACCGCCAATGAAGGTTCGCGATACAACAAAGTTGGTCCACTCGCCTTCTTTGATCGCTCTTTGATGTCTTCCCACAACTCGAGCAATCGCGACATGTCTGTCTGCAATTCATGCTCAGTTGCGTTTTCGGCGGCAGTTCGCACAATGATGCCGTGCTCTTCTGGCTTGACGCGATCCAAAATCGTGCGCAAACGACGGCGCTCGTCTTCTGGTAACCGCTTTGAAATTCCGTAGGTTCGCGAATCAGGGATCAACACAACAAATCGGCCGGGCAATGAGACTTCTTGGGTCAATCGACCACCCTTTGCACCGATCGGGTTCTTTGTGACCTGACACAAAATCAACTGTCGTGCCTGCAAAACATGTTCGATGCGTGGTTCAGGGCCCTGCTCGACGACATCTTCTTTATCGAATTGCACGTCACCGCGATAGAGAACCGCGTTCTTTGGCGTGCCGATATCTACGAATGCCGCTTCCATGCCGGGCAGAACGTTTTGAACTCGACCAAGATAAATGTTGCCGTGAATCTGATCTGCGTCGTCTGCAGGTCGACTGACGTAATGCTCAATCAAGCTGCGACCTTCAAGCATTGCGACCTGAGTGAAATCTTTGCGTACTTGCACGCACATCATGTATCGCCCTAAAGGACGGCCATTGCGTTCTTTGCCCCGACGACGCTCAATAAGTTCGGCGTCGGTTTCGGCGATTGAAGACTTAACCGCACGCGAACCATCGCGCTCTGATCGCTCGCCGCGTCGACGACGATTTCGGCCACCTCGACGATTTCGGCCACCCCGACCCGATTTCTCGTTTCGGTCATTTTTTTCAGATTTCTGTCCGCCGCCTCGAGACTCGCTAGATGTATCGGCCGACTCAGCACTTGGTGTCGCTGGTGCAACATTGACTGGAGCAGGACGCGTGTCACCAATTTGGGGCTTGCGCACAAGTGCGGCATCGGCTGCTTGGGGTGAGACCAAACGACCTTCACGTGGATGCTCTGGCAACTCTGGGGAACTCATTTAACTAATCCTTCTAAACCTTTAAAACGAACTGAGAAACACAAGTTCGTCAATCGCGGTTAGGCGCTAACTCAGGAGACTGAGCGCACTGACTTCGCGAAAATCGAATGTTTGGAGCTTGCGCTCCGTACGTTCAGGTTACCCCGTAATAACGACGCAAACACGGACATCTTTGTGGGCTAGATGCCGTCAACGAAACATGGCCGCCTGAGCAAAAATGCGAGCGCGCCCGCGACTAGCGCAAACGACGCATATAGATACTCTGCGCCAGACCAACCAGCATCGCACTTGAAACAAGGTGTGAGCCCCCGTAAGAAATGAACGGCAACGGCAGACCACTCACGGGCGTCAAGCCAAGTGTCATGCCGATATTTTGAAAGATCTGAAATAACATCAGCGAAAAGACTCCAGAGATTAACAACTGGTCAAAACGCGTGCGAGCAAGACGCGAAATCATCCACAATCTCCACAAAATCACACCGAAGATTGCCAAAACAACAAAGCCACCGATCATTCCGAATTGCTCACCGATCGCCGAGAACGGAAAGTCGCTGAACTGCACTGGGATGAACGCGCCGTTAGTAAGTGGTCCTTGCAAATATCCTTTACCGAAGAATCCCCCACTTGCGACTGCTCGCTTGGCGAAACGAACTTGCAAGACGATTTGTTGCAAATCTTTTTCGGTTGAGTCTTGATTCAAGAACGCATCAATTCGTCGCAACTGATATCGATCCACCACACCAGCCAGTGCAACAGCAACTGCTGAAACGATTGTCAGCCCCGAAATCAAAGCGATATATCTACGCTTCGCCCCCGCCATCAACAAAACACCGGCCACACCTGCGACCAAAACAGTTGCTGATCCAAGGTCGGGTTGCAACAAAATTAGAAGTACTGGAAAACCAAGAATCAATAGCGAAACAGAAAACTGGTGATAGTCAATTTTGTCGTATGCGGCGTCGGCCGTGTATGCGGCTATCAAAATCAAAACCGCAACTTTCATCAACTCGGCTGGCTGCAGAGAAATTGGGCCCAAGTCAAATGCCAACCGCGCACCGCGAGTTACCGCGCCGTACACGAGCACCAAAACCAACAACAAACTTGTGCTGATGAACCAAAAGACTGCGCGTTCACGAATCCAGTCGTGTCCGACAGCCATGACGATGAACGTGATTACTGCCCCAACAATTACGAACAAAACTTGACGTTGAACATATACGTATTGATCAAAACCTTGGTTAATCAGTCGCTGTCGAGTTGCTGAATAAACGGTGAGAGTACCAATAACGCTCTGCAAAAAGACAGCGATCAGCAACACAACATCAACGTTGCGCCACACCGAAACAAGGTCGTAACTTGTGCCCATCCACTTCGGCAGGGCAATCTTCGGCAGAAACTTAGCCACAACTACTCACGAACATCCGACGAACCGCCCACCAAGCAAAGAGGGTTGCGCAGTGAAGTAGTCGGCGCAACATCAAAACTTGCTTTATCAAGCGGATCTGCTGGCAGAACTTCGTCGTAGCGATAGTTGCCAGCCAACGCCGAGAAAATGCACTTAACCACTGGTGCTGCCGCTTGAGATCCGTATCCGGCCTTCTCAAGATAGGCAAAAGCCGTATACGGCTGAGAACTGTCCAAACTAAAAGCACCAAACGCCGACGAGTCGTTCCACGGCAAGTTGTTTAATCCTTGTGCTGTGCCGGTCTTACCTGCGATTGGCAATTTCGCATAGTCATAGCCTCGGAAAATATTTTCGCCTGTTGTCTTGTGGTAGTAATCAAAATTAACGCCAGGCCCGGTTATCACTCGCGCCATTCCTTTGACGATTGGTTCACGAATTGCAGTTGTCATATTTATGCGTCGTGACGGCTTGATTGAAACCAATCGCTTCACAACTTCAGTCGTGCCGAAGTCAACAAAACCAGGTCGTGCGTCTAACGTTCCGGGCGCCAAAAGCGCAACCGCAACACGTGGTTCATAAAGTCGCCCACCGTTGGCAATCGCCGAATACGCCTGAGCCATCTGAATCGGAGTCGCGGACAGCAGACCTTGACCGATTGAAAACAAAACTTGATCGCCTACGTAGTAGGCCTTGCCCGACTCTTGCGAAATTGCCCCGATGTCGGCGAGACGTTTTTTTAATTCTTTGCTTGGAATCGTGCCCGCATATTCGTAAGGCAAGTCGATATTTGTCGGTGAACCCAGCCCGAATTGCCGAACTTCATTTTCAAGAACGGGTGCATAACCCCGCTCCGTCAAAATCTGCTCGCCGATTTTGTAGAAAAAAGTATCGCTCGAAACTGCAAGTGCCGCCTCAACATCGACGGAACCATATCGGCATGGCGCACCTGTGGCTCGACAAATTGAATTTCTGAAAACGCACTTCACACCCTGCTGACATCTGTCGTCGGGGATGCTCTGCAACTTATAAGTACCTCGATCGTCAAACGTATATTTTGCACCTTCAGGAAGTTGCCCAGAATTCAAAGCGGCGTACGCGACGAGAGGCTTGAACGACGAGCCCACGTTGTAACGGCCAGAGATCGCACGGTTTACAAGAATCGACAAGTCAGGGTCGTCGGTTTGTGGAAACAACTGTGAAAACTTATCTTTCGGCAGTCCTCCACCGAACCAACGAATATCAAAACGCGGATACGACGCCATTGCGACAACGCGACCCGAGTTGTGATTCATTACAACTACCGAACCGGCAGGGGCTTTGTAATAGTTCACCTCGGCATATTGAGGGTCTAAAGTTCCGTCGGGAAGTTTTACTTGACCTGCTTCAATTCGACGCCGCACAAGCAACTGTGTTTCAAGCGCCTGTTCGGCGAACTGTTGGACCTTCAAGTCAATTGAAAGTTGCAAGTCATTGCCTGCGATTGGTTCAACACGTTCAATCAGTCGCAAGATATTGCCGACCGCATCAACTTCATATCGAACGAATCCAGGCTCACCACGTAAAGCTGTCTCGTAGGTCTCCTCAACGCCGTATTGACCCACGCGTTCATTCGGGTCATACCCAACAGACTTGTAATACGCCAAGTTGCCCTTCAAAATCGCGCCCAAGTACCCCAGCACATGTCCCGCGAGCGCACCATACGGATAGTTTCTGCGCCACTCTTCACGCACAAATATGCCCGGATAATCTTCAACTCGCTCCATCAAAAACAGTGCAGCCTCTTCAGAAACATCTTCACGCAGCGGAATTGATTCGAACGGACCGTAGCGCTCATCTTGCATTCGCACCAGCAGAACTTCTACGGGCACATTCAACGGACCAGACAAACGTTGCGCCAATGCGAGGCGCTCGGCAGGCTTGCGAACAACATCACGATCAATCGTCACTACCAGTGTTCGCTTGTTGTCGGCCATGACACGACCTGCAGAATCGAAAATTCGGCCACGCTCTGGCAAAAGTTTGATTGTTCGCGTGCGCACCTTACCGATCACTTCTTCGACGTCGCGAGAACCTACGGCCTGCAAAAACCACATCCTTGTGCCAAGAGCACCAAACAAAACGAGCGCCACAATCCCGAGAGCAAGTAGCCGCTTTGGCACGCTCTCGTTGTTTTGCATTGACATCAAACTGTCAACTTTCTATCGGCGAGCGTCCAGCGACTTAGCAGTATCGCAATCGGCGAGAAGATTACATTACAAATTGCTACGACGATTACAACTTTGATCAACCTCAACTGCAACCAACCATCTATACCGACTACGGCCTGCGCAAGTGGATAATAAATTTCACCGAGCACCGAACAAACTGCAATTGCTACAACTTTCATCCACAAAGTTGGTTGGCGAAAAAAGTAAATCAAAAGTCCGGCTGTCGCACCGGCAAGCCCAAGAACGAGTGAAACTAAGCCGACCGGCGTCGGCAATACAAAGTCGTACATCAGTCCTGCGATTAAACCTGTCATCGCCCCGATTGCAACGCCATGATTAACACCAGATGCAATAACGAAAAGAAGAACCAACTGGGCTGCAACACCGAATGGTCGCAAGTCTGCAAACAATGTCGTCTGTAGCGCAATCACGAACAGCATCACAAGAACGAGCCGAGACCAACGGCTTGACATTATTGTCAAGAACCGAATCACGGAGCAACTTTCTCGGTTATCGGCTGATACAAAAGAACGCGCAAGAACGAAAGATTCGACAAGTCAGCGACTAATTCAATTTCAAGAACCGGACCAGCCGAACCAACTCGTTCGACGACGCGCGACACTGTGCCAACCAAAATGTCTGGCGGCGACAAACTGCGTGAACCACCCGCTGTCACAATTGGCACGCCAGTTTGAATATCACCAAATCGCAAAGCATTGCTGATAAATCTGACGGTGGGTTGTCGAGTAGGACCACGCCCCTCAATCACACCTGTTTCTCTTACGGCAAGATCACTTGCCAATGGCACCGTAATTGAAGACACCCCACTAGGAGCAGCGGGCAACGTAGTTACAGACGGGGTGAAACCAGCAATCGTGGTCGTAGTTGTGGTTGTCGTCGTACTTGCGACGGTTGCAGAGTCTGAATTTGCATCTGGCTCTACTGGTACCACGGGCGATGGCACCGCGGCATTACTTCTCGCGATTGTCGTGGTCGTTGCTTGACGAGGTGCGTTTACAACTTTGATCGAAAGTGCAAAGTCTGGGTCGGTAATCAACATCACAACAGAACGATCTGTAGAAACTTTGGTGATTTTGCCAACAAGACCAGCGGCGTTCAACACCGGCATACCGACTCGAATGCCGCTTTCGCTTCCCTGGTTGATTTCAATCGTTTGCGAAAAATTTGATGGTGAATCACCGATGACTTGAGCAGTTACAGCATTGATTCCTGCCAGTGTTGGCAAACCATTGAGCGCAAGCAACTCTTGTGACAGTCGAACCGACGCTGCCGCTGCAATTGTTGCACCTTCTTGCTGCGCAATTTTCTCGCGCAAACGATCATTGTCATCCAAGACATTGTTGTAGTTGACAATTCCGTTCCAAATATTGCTTGCCGGTCTGGTTATTACTCGAGTCGTGCTTTCAATCGGACGAAAGACCACGCCAAACACAGAACGCAGACCCGAAATAGCCGACGAATTTTGTAAGTCGAGGGTGATCAAGATAATTGACGTGAGCACCAGCAAGATGATTGCTCGCCTTCGAGTTGATTGACCAGCTGCCACTTTTTAAGAACTCGCTTTTATGAAAATTCGCTTTGAATCGTCAAACCTTTAATCGCTTCTAAATTGTCGAGCGTCATTCCTGCACCCAACACAACTGCGAGCAGAGGCTCAGGCGCAATATATGCCTGGATGCCGGTTTCGTGAGTTACGCGCTCGGCCAAACCAGCAAGCAATGCTCCGCCACCTGCAAGCACCAAACCGTGACTAATTACATCGGCAGCAAGTTCTGGCGGAGTCCGTTCAAGAGTTTTCTTGATCGCATCAATGATTCTCAGAACTGAGTCGTCTAAAGCATCTCGCACTTGTTGAGTCGTCACGGCTTGGGTGCGTGGCAAACCAGTTTTAGTATCTCGCCCACCAACATCGCCGACAATTTCTTGTTCAAGCGGCCATGCTGAACCAAGTTGAATCTTTACTTCTTCTGCAGTGTTGATGCCAATATCAAGATCAAAGTCGCGTTTGAACATTGCAACAATCGTTTCGTTCAATTCGTCGCCACCAACACGCACCGAATTTGCCGTGACGATGCCACCGAGTGAAATAACCGCCACCTCGGTTGTTCCTCCCCCAATGTCAACAATCAAGTTTGCGCTCGGCTCGTGCACTGGAAGCCCCGCTCCGATAGCAGCAGCCATGGCTTCTTCAATGATGTAAACCGGTCGACGCGCGCCAGCGAATTCAGCTGCGTCTTGCACCGCTCGGCGCTCGACGCCAGTTACTTCAGACGGCACGGCAACAATAACTCTTGGTTTACTCCAGCGACTTGTTGAGATGCGTTGCAAAAAATTCTTCAGCATCTGTTCACAAACGTCGAAGTCGGCGATCACTCCGTCTTTAAGAGGACGAACTAAACGAATATTTTTTGGTGCCCGCCCCCACATGCGTTTGGCTTCGTGACCAACTGCAACTACCTGACCACTGCGTGTATCAACTGCGACCATCGAAGGTTCATTGAGAACAAGGCCTTGACCTTTTACGTAGACGAGCGTGTTTGCGGTACCCAAGTCGACCGCGACATCGCGACCCATTGAAAGCGGATTACCTCCCGCCATCGTTACGAACTCTTCTTCGTGATACCTGGGAAGAAGATCTCAAGTTCGCGTGCAGCTGACGCTGCCGAGTCGCTGCCGTGCACCAGGTTCTCAGTAAAGATTGTTCCGAGATCGCCACGGATTGTTCCGGGCGCTGCAGTGCGGGGGTTTGTCGCGCCCATCATTGCTCGAACAATTTCCCAAGTGTCTTCAGGACCCTCGAGCGCCAGCGCAACGACTGGACCGCGAGACATAAAAGTCACGAGTTCTGCGTAAAAGCCCTTGCCTTTGTGTTCTTCGTAGTGCCGAGCCAATGTGTCGGCATCGAGTTTGCGCAACTCCATTGCGGCGATTTTTAATCCTTTGGCCTCAAAACGACCGAGTATCTCTCCGACGAGATTTCGTTCGACGGCGTCTGGCTTCAATAAAACAAGTGTGCGATTTGACATGCCTTCAGGCTAAAGGTTTCACGCCTCTATCGCACGGAATTGCCCGTACCTACGGCGTTCTAGGTGCGCTTAGTTGCCCGATTTTGAATATACGGACGTGCCGCGCTGACGATATACAACGAACCAGTGACAAGAACTGCGTCATCATCTTGCGCAATCTTCATTGCCAACTCACATGCTTTTTCTACCGAATCTGCAACTCTGACATCCGCGCAGCCAATGCTTTGCGCAACTGCCGCCATCTCATCTGCAGGCAATCCGCGCGGAGTTGGCGGCATACAAGTTATGACTACATCAAACTCATTGGCTCGAAGTGCCACGAGCAAATCTTCTGGATTGCGACTGCGCAGTGCACCCATCACAATAATTTTGCGACCTTGCGTGTTGAAGTCTTCGAAGAAAACTTCGGCACAAACTTTTGCTCCAGCCGGATTATGCGCACCGTCAATAATTACAAGTGGTCGATGACCTAGAACTTCGAATCGCCCGGGCATCGCCACCATTGACATGGCTTCATCTAAAACGTCACGGTTTATTGAATCATCAAAAAATGCTTCGACAGCACAAATCGCCAATGACGCGTTATCGCCTTGGTGTTGGCCGTGTAATGGCAACAATATGTCCTCATATTTTGAGCGTGGCGTTCGCACCGTAATCATTCGACCGCCAATCGCCAAAAAATTGTCTTCGCAGGCAAAGTCTTCGTCGCGAATAAGTTGTGATCGCGCTGGCTCATTCAAAAAGATTTCTCGCAACAACTCGTCTGTTTCACCCAGAATCAGCGCGCTTGACGATTTGATAATTCCGGCTTTTTCTTTAGCAATATGCTCGACGGTTGGGCCCGCATACTCCATGTGGTCAAGGGCGATGTTCGTGATCACCGCAACGTCTGAATCAATCACGTTCGTGGCATCCCATCGGCCGAGCATGCCGACTTCAACAACAGCGACATCGACTGCCTCATCAGCAAACCAGCGGAACATCGCCGCAGTCATGATTTCAAAAAAACTCGGGCGAATCGCTGAAAGAATTTCAAGATCGGCGATCGCGCCAATCTGTAACCCGAATTCAGTGTCGTCGATTGGTTCGCCATTGATGCAGATTCGGTCGTTAATGCGGTTGATATGAGGGCTTGAATACGTGCCAACTCGTAGCCCATGGGCCATCAACAGTTTCGTGATTATTTGCGCTGTCGAGCCTTTGCCGTTGGTGCCGGTGATGTGAATACTGCGGTATGAGTGTTGTGGATTCGCGATTGCGTCTAGCAATATCTCGATATTTTTGGTGCTCGGTGAGTCGACTCGCCCTGTGCGCTCATAACTTGAGTGTTCGTCAAGATAACGCAGCGCATCGGCGTATTGCACGACGAGATGCTTCGACTAAGACGCGGCGCGACGCTGGCGTGTGACGCGAGTGCTTCGCTTAACCAAAGTTGGTGCAGAAATTTTCTTCACTGCGTTGAGATCGATTACAACTTTGGCGACATCAGTACGACCAGGAAGGTCATACATCGTTTCAAGTAGAACTTCTTCAAGAATCGAACGAAGTCCACGAGCACCTGTGCCTCGCGTAAGGGCTTGATCGGCTACTGCTTCTAGCGCATCAGCCGAAAATTCAAGTTCAACATCTTCAAATTCAAAGAACTTCTGATACTGCTTGAGCAACGCGTTCTTAGGTTCGGTCAGAATTTTGATTAACGCAGGTCTATCTAAGCTGTGAACCGCGCCGATCATCGGCAGACGACCTACAAATTCTGGAATCATGCCGAATTTCAGTAAATCTTCTGGCAGAACCTGGGCGAAGAGTTCACCCGGATCTTTTTCTGACTTTGACTTAACTTGCGCATGAAAGCCGACACCTTTTTGACCGATTCGTGAGGCGATGATTTGATCTAAGCCGGCAAAAGCACCACCGCAAATGAACAAAACATTTGTCGTGTCAATTTGAATAAATTCTTGATGCGGATGTTTACGCCCGCCTTGAGGTGGAACCGACGCAACGGTGCCTTCAAGAATCTTGAGCAACGCCTGCTGTACTCCTTCACCTGAAACATCTCTCGTAATCGACGGGTTCTCGCTCTTTCGTGCAACTTTGTCGATCTCATCTATATAGACGATGCCCGACTCTGCCTTTTTGACGTCAAAGTCTGCAGCCTGAAGAAGTTTGAGCAAGATGTTTTCGACGTCTTCGCCAACATAACCAGCCTCGGTTAACGCAGTCGCGTCTGCGATTGCAAACGGCACATTCAAGAGCCTCGCAAGCGTCTGGGCCATGTGGGTCTTTCCGCAACCAGTCGGACCCAACAACATGATGTTGCTCTTTGCGAGTTCAATATCGTCTCGGCGAGTTGATGCGTTTTGCTTGTATTGGATTCGGCGATAGTGATTGAATACCGCAACCGACAAAACTTTCTTAGCTGTGTCTTGACCGACTACATAATCGTCGAGGAACGCACGAATCTCTCGTGGATTCGGAAGCTTCTCAAGACTGGCCTCTGTCTCTTCGGTATTTTCTTCGTCAATTATTTCATTGCAGAGATCGATGCACTCGTTGCAAACATAAACACCAGGACCGGCGATTAACTTCTTGACCTGCTTTTGCGACTTACCGCAAAACGAACACTTGACAAGTTCTGCTGAATCACCAAACTTAGCCATTAGCGCCTCGTTTCAATTCTCAACGAATAGGTCCAGAGCGGTCAGCAAATGCGCGCGTTGAAATCACTTCGTCGATGATGCCGTATTCTTTGGCGGCGCTTGCCTCCATGACGAAGTCGCGATCAGTGTCTTTGTGAATTCGATCAATCGGTTGACCGGTGTGCTGAGAAAGAATTTCTTCGAGTATCTCGCGCATGCGCAAGATTTCTCGGGCGGCGAGTTCAAGATCTGTAACTTGCGAATAACCCACTTGCGCATACGGCTGGTGCAACAGCACTCGCGAGTGTGGCAGAGCCAAACGCTTGCCTTTGGTGCCGGCCGCAAGAAGCACCGCTGCTGCTGATGCGGCTTGACCCAAACAAATTGTTGCGATGTCGTTCTTGATGAACTGCATCGTGTCGTAAATCGCGAATAGAGCCGAGATGTCTCCGCCTGGGCTGTTGATATAGATGTTGATGT
>ENA-ORCY01001062-ORCY01001062.1-marine-metagenome-genome-assembly--contig:-NODE-1062-length-13572-cov-3.060615_pt1 | contig 13572 bp, 11 predicted proteins | sample MGYA00248634_ERZ508507 | MGnify/ENA primary metagenome ERZ508507 (study PRJEB26178, sample SAMN06266269) | marine metagenome | isolation source: Columbia River Estuary | place: USA:Columbia River... | reverse complement strand
CGAAGATGGTTTCTTTTTGGAAGCAACCCTAGATTGTTATATTCCAGATGTTGACACACAAACAGGAGAGCAATTAGTTAATGATGCCCACCAGATGTGTCCTTTTTCTAAAGCTACTCGAGACAATATTACAGTAACCTTAAATTTACTGGTAGACTCTTAAATATAATACATACTATAAAACAAAGAGTTATAGATGTTGAAAATATAAAAAATGTAATGGAAGCACCACAAAATGCCGATTGGGTAGGTATTCAATGGGAAAATGCCTTTGTTGAACCACATTTAGATGACAATGGCAACAATAAAAATTATTATACCAGACGATATAATATACTAGTATCATATCCTGAAGAAGGAGGCCAACCTATATATGGTAATGAAATTTTAGAAGTTAAAGAAAGAATGATGTGGAGATGTGATGCGGGTTTAATTGAACATTCTAGTATACCAAATAAAGGAAAAATACCTAGAATTAATTTGTCTTTTGGATTTTTAATGCCAATAAAAACTACAACTAAAAAATCTTTATTATGATATATCAACAAAAAATATTTACAAAAGAGGAATGTCAAACCATAATAGAGTACCATAAAAAATATACCGACTTGGAAGGTTGGTTTCCCTCAAAATACATTGACGGCCAACGAATAAAAGATAACCACAATCTAATGGCATATGAAGTATATAATATACTTAACAATGCAGAAACAAATTGGTTTTTTGTAAAATTATTTAATTGGTTTAGTGAAGTTAGTGGAATTAAAATTGATGAAACCAATAAGTTACCAAAATGTACATTACATAGATATACCATTGGTGACCATTTTGCAAAACATATAGATTTAATGAAAGAAAAACTAGAAAATGAATCAATAAATTCATTTGTTGAACTTTATTCAAAAGAACCACAAGGAAAGAATATAATATTTATTGAAGTATTAAAAGAGTATATAAATAATACTTTAGATTATGAAAGAAATCAATTAGAAAATGAAAAAGCACAGATTAAAATTATATCATTAGAACAAAAAATATCTACTAACCTAAAAGTTAAAAACAAAGACGTAAAGCTTAATGGAATTATTGATAGAATTGATTTATTCAATGGAGGCTTAAGAGTTATTGATTATAAATCTGGATTAGTAAAACAAGGAATTTTAGATTTAAAAAACATTGATAATGTTAAAACAGATCATAAATATTCCTATTTACTACAGTTACTTTTTTATAAATATTTAGCTGGAAGCTGTTATAAAGATGAAGATATTATAGATATAGGAATATGTTCATTGAAAAAAAGAAATTCCCCATTTATGTTTATTGAAAATCATTCAACATTATCTACCAATGAAATTAAAATAATTATATCAGACATTATAACAGATATATTAGAAACAAATGAATTTATTGATTCGGGAAATCCTTTATAACAATACTAGATACAATTTTTCCGGAAATTAAAGAAGGAGGAACACCAGGCCCAGGAACAGTTAGTTGACCAGTAAAATAAAGACCTTTTATTTTTTTACTTTTTATTTTTGGTTTAAATATTGAAGTTTGAAATAATGTGTTGGCCAGTCCGTATGCATTTCCCTTATATGAATTATATTCACTTATAAAGTCTTTAACACAAAAAGATTTTTTATAAACTATATGATCACTGATTTTCTCTCCGGCAACTTCTTCAATTCTTTTAAGTATAACCTCTAAATATTTATCTCTAATGTTTTCTTCATCTTTTAAGTCAGGTGCTATAGGAATTAGTATAAAACAATTTTCTTGTCCTTCTGGAGCCATACTCTGGTCAGTCAAAGAAGGAAAATTTAAATAAAACATTGGAGATTCAGGCCACTTAGGATTATCGTAGATTTCAGAAGCATGTTTATTAAAGTCAACATCAAAAAAAAGATTATGATGGCTCATTTTTTCTATTTTCTTATCTAAACCAATATAAAATAGAAGCGAAGAGGGAGCGAATGTTTTTTTATCCCAATACGAATCAGAATAATTTTTAAGATGATTTGGAATAAGTTTTTCTGTATGATTATAATCAGCTCCACTTATTATAATATCACACAAAAAGGTATTTCCATTAGCAACCACTCCAGTTACTTTTTTATTTTCAACTAATATTTCATCAACCTGATGATCTGATTTAAATTTTACTCCTTTTTCTGTTGCAAGTTCAATCATTGATTGCACAACTCTATGCATTCCTCCTTTTTCTGGGAACCATGTTCCTAACCCAAAATCTGCATGATTCATTATATTATAAAACGCTGGAGTATTTTCAGGCTTAGCACCAAGGAATAAAACAGGAAATTCAAGAATCTGTTTCAGCTTATTATTTTTGAAATATTTAGCAACTTCAGATTTTATATTAGTTGCGAAATATCTTAATCGTCTAATTGTTCCTAATGTGATTAATTCTAAAATAGATTCTCCGGGCTTATAAACAACTTTTTCCATTGCAATAGAATAATTTTTTTTAGCCTCAGCCATAAAGTTCATCAACTTTTTTGATGATCCTTTTTCATGCTCTTCAAAGGTCTGACTGATTTTTTCAAGATTATCTCCAATTTCTATAAAGTCATTTTCACCAAAGTAAACTCGATAAGCAGGATCTAATTTTTTAAGAGTGTAATAATCATTAACTTTTTTATTAAAATCATTAAAATACTTTTCAAAGACGTCAGGCATCCAGTACCAAGATGGACCCATATCAAAAGTAAAACCTTGAGCTTTGAATTTTCTTGCTCTTCCACCAAAAGATTTATTTTTTTCAAGAATAGTTACATTATAGCCTTTATCTGCTAAATATGTGGCAGCAGAAATTGAGGAAAAACCAGATCCAATGATTATGATTTTTTTAGTCATTTTTGGAAGTCATGTAGTCATAAAGAATTGAACCTAAAACTACAATCATTGAGAGAATGACTATAAATACAACAAACGATTTACTCATATTTTAAATATTGAATGATAAAAGTATAAAATATCGTAGATTTAGTTCAATTATGAGAGCGTTTTTAGATAAGAAATTTTTATTAATTATAATTCTAATTACATCATGTAACCAAACTGCAGATAAGAGCTCTAACATAATAGATAATGAGGAGAAAATAATTGAAGCAGTTTTTGAAACACCTATAATACTTGAGTACGAGTTTAAGCAAGAATACACTCTTGATGATTGGTCTGAATTTATTCTTCTTGAATATAATATTCTTCTTCTAGCAAACTCAATTACTGGTTACCTTGAAAATGATTTTAATTATCTATCAGAAACTCTAAATACTCTCAGCAATTACTCAAATAATATTTCTAATTCAGAGTTTCAGTTATATCAAGAAAGACCTGAAATAAAGGGAAGATTAAAACTCCTAAACATTCAAATACAGAAAACTAATTTTAACATTAAAGATTGGGATAAAGATAAGGGGCTTGAAGAATTAAATAAGATATTGAAGTTCTATAACTACTCAATAAATACTATTAAATCAATTCTTAATGATGATTTAATGAACTAGAGACCCTTTTTTAATTTATCAATTTGAAATTCAATTTCAGAATCCTCTATTCTTCTAAACAACATTTCTTTATTAGTAATTGTAAAATTAAAATCTATTTCACTACCTAAATTATCAAGATTAGACCATCCAGTTTTATTAAGTCCAATCATTTTTTTGAGCTTTTCAGATGTAAAAGGCAGAAATGGTTCAGAAAGAACAGCTAGATATGTAACTATTTCAAAAGAGGTTTTTAATATCTGCTCAACTCGCTCTGGATTCTCATTTTTTATTTTCCATGGTTCATTATCAGCAAGGTGTTTGTTTCCTAACCTAGCAATGCCAATTAAATTTCTTAAAGCCTCTCTAAATTTAAACTCATTTAAATTTGACTCCATATCATTTTTTAGAGAAACAACCTCTTTAAGAGTTTCATTATCACTATCATTTACAATCTTTGGGTTGGGTATTTTACCTTCATAATATTTATCAATTAAAGAAAGCACACGGTTAGTGAAGTTGCCATATATTGCTACTAACTCACTGTTATTTCTAGTTTGAAATTCTTTCCATGTAAAATCATTATCCTTAGTCTCAGGACAGGTTGCGGTAAGAACATACCTAAGGACATCCTGCATATTAGGAAACTCAATTAAATATTCATGTAGCCATACTGCCCAATTTCTAGAAGTTGATATCTTATCACCTTCTAGATTAAGAAATTCATTGGCTGGAACATTTTTGGGCAAAATAAAATCTCCAAACATTTTTAGCATTATTGGAAAAATGATACAATGAAATACAATATTATCCTTTCCTATAAAGTGTATAAGATTCGTCTTAGGATTCTTCCAATAATGCTCCCAGTCTTTATTATTATTTTGTGCCCATTCTTTAGTTGATGAAATATATCCAATAGGTGCATCAAACCAAACATATAATACTTTTCCATCATCACCATCAACTTGAACAGGGATACCCCAATCTAAGTCTCTAGTTACAGCTCTAGGTTTTAAACCACTATCAAGCCAAGATTTAACTTGTCCAATTACATTAGCTTTCCATTTATCCTTATTTTCAACTGTTATCCAATTCCTCAGAAATTCCTCAAACTCATTAAGTTTTATATAGTAATGTTTTGTCTTTTTTAAAACAGGAGTAGAGTCTGATATTGTTGATTTTGGATTTTTTAATTCTTCTGGACTCAAAGTTGATCCACATTTCTCACATTGATCACCATATGCATCTTTAGCATTACATATTGGACAATCACCTGAGATATATCTGTCAGCTAAAAATTGATTTTCTTTAGCATCATAAAATTGTTCTGATTTTTTTAAAGAAAAAAGATTTTTTTCTTTAAGTGTATTAAATAATTCCAATGATGTTTCATGATGAATTTTTTTCGAGGTTCTAGAGTAATTATCAAATGAAATTCCAAATTCATCAAAAGATGATTTTATGAGACTATCATATTTGTCAATTAATTCTTTAGGAGAAATAGAGGCTTTTTTTGAAGCTAAAGATATTGCAACACCATGTTCATCACTTCCACATATGAATGCAACCTCATTATCTGTTAATCTTTTATATCTTGCATATATATCTGCAGGTATATAAACACCTGCTAAATGTCCTATATGAATGGGTCCATTAGCATACGGCAAAGCTGCAGTAATTGTAAAAGTTTCTTTATTTTTTACCATTAAAAACTATTGATAATTATTGAAAACCAATCCAAGATAAAATATTAAATTAGTAATTGAAACTATTCCTAAATGTTTTTAATTTTTGATACAGAAACTACTGGTTTACCAAAAAAATGGAGCGCACCGCTAACAGATTTTGATAATTGGCCAAGAGCAATTCAAGTTGCTTGGCAAGTCCATGATCTAGATGGAAATTGTATATCAAATCAAAGTTATGTTGTTCATCCTGATGGTTTTTCAATTCCATACGACTCAGAAAAAATTCATGGAATTTCAACTCAATTAGCAAAAAAAATTGGAGTAGATATTAATTTTGTTTTGAATAAGTTTCATGAGGATCTAAAAAAATCACAATTTATATGTGGACATAATTTAAATTTTGATGAAAAGATTATGGGCTCTGAATATTTAAGATCTAATGGAAATAATCCATTACAAGACTTCCCAAAAATAGACACTTGTACAGAAGAAACTGCAGGAATTTGTATGCTTAAAGGAGGAAGAGGTAGAAAGTTTAAACTACCTACTTTGATGGAGCTTTACACACATTTATTTAATGAAAAATTTGAATCTGCTCATAATGCCTCTGCGGATGTTGAAGCAACAGCATTATGTTTGTTTAAGTTGTTAAAAGAACAAAAAATTCATCCTAATTCTCTTTCAAATCATTTAGATATTATTGAAAAACTGACTGATCTTGATCTTAATAAAATTAAAGTTATAGATATAGTACATATTGATTTGTTCGAAGAATCTAAACTATTAAAGGAAAACATAAAGCCAGATTCAACGGAAGAATCTACTCCAATTAGTGAGGCTTCACAAGAATTTAAATTTGGTCATTTACATTCCTACACTCAGTTTTCAATTTTACAATCGACATCAAAGATTTCAGATTTATTAAAGTATTCAATAGAGCATTCTCATGATGCAATGGCGATTACAGATAAATCAAATCTTATGGGCTCATTTCATTTTATAAAAACACTAAAAAATTATAATGAAAATCTAAAAGAAGGTCAAAAATATATAAAGCCAATTGTAGGTTGTGAATTGAATGTATGCGAAAATCATTTAGACAAATCTAATAGAGACGATGGTTATCAAATGATTTTTTTAGCAAAAAACAAAAATGGTTTTAGAAATATTTCAAAATTGAGTTCAATTGCTAATATTGATGGGTTTTATTACCTCCCAAGGATTGATAAAAATGTTCTTAGTAAATATTCTGAAGATGTAATTGTTTTATCAGGAGGTTTAAGAGGCGAAATAGCTTCAAAAATTTTAAATCAAGGAGAAGAAAAAGCTGAAGAATCTTTGAGCTGGTGGAAAGACACTTATGGATCTGATTTTTATTTAGAAATTCAAAGACATCAGCAAGAAAATGAAGATTATGTATTACCTATCATTAAAGAATTTAGCTCTAAGTATGGAATAAAACTTATTGCAACAAACAATACTTTTTATACTACTAAATCTGAAGCTAATGCGCACGATATATTATTATGTGTAAGAGATGGAGAGAAGCAATCAGTTCCAATTGGAAGAGGAAGAGGGTTTAGGTATGGTTTGCCAAATGAAGAGTACTGGTATAAATCAAAGGATGAAATGTTTAAGATGTTCAGTGATATTCCTGATAGTGTCTATAATATTTCAGAGATAATAGATAAAGTTGAACCTTTTGATCTTGCAAGGGAAGTATTGCTTCCTGATTTTAGCGTCCCAGAAAAATTTATTCAAAAAAACGACTTTGATAATCAAAAAGGGCAAAACCTTTATTTAAGACATTTAACTCTAGAGGGAATAAAGACAAAATATAAAAACCTAGACAAGGCTCTCCAAGAGAGAATAGATTTTGAACTTGAAGTAATTTCTAAAACAGGATACCCTGGATATTTCTTGATTGTACAAGACTTTATTAATGCTGCAAGAGAAATGGGAGTATCTGTAGGACCAGGAAGAGGATCAGCTGCTGGATCAGTTGTAGCTTATGCGCTTGGAATAACTAGTATTGATCCTATCAAATATAATTTACTGTTTGAAAGATTCTTAAACCCTGACAGAGTTAGTTTACCAGATATTGATATTGACTTTGATGATGAAGGAAGAAATAAAGTTATAGAATATGTAGTAGATAAATATGGATCTCAACAAGTTGCTCAAATAATTACTTACGGAAGAATGGCAGCTAAATCATCTATAAGAGATACAGGTAGAGTTCTTGACTTGTCATTATCAGAGGTTGATCGAATTTCAAAACTAGTACCAAACATGAAGCTTGGAGAAATTTTTTCTATGAAAGAAGCTGACTTAAAATCAGAACTTAGGACAGATGAATTTAGTAGAGTAAGGGAATTAAAAAAATTATATAATTCTTCAGATTTATCAGCTCAAACATTAAAACAGGCTAGTATGTTAGAGGGTTCTTTAAGAAATACTGGTATCCATGCTTGTGGTGTTATAATAACACCAAGTGATATTTCTGAGTTTGTGCCAATTACCAAAGCAAAAGATTCAGATTTTTATGTAACTCAATTTGATAATTCAGTAGTTGAAGATGCGGGGCTTTTAAAAATGGATTTCCTAGGCTTAAAGACACTGACTATTATAAAAGATACAGTAAAATTGATAAAATATAAACATGATATTCAGCTGTATCCTGAGGAATTTCAGTTAGATGATAAAAAAACATATGAATTATTCCAAAAAGGAGAAACAGTCGGAATATTTCAGTATGAATCACCTGGAATGCAAAAGTATTTAAAGGAATTAAAGCCTACTGACTTCAATGATCTTATTGCGATGAATGCTTTATATAGACCAGGACCATTAGAATATATTCCATCATTTATATCCAGAAAAAATGGATCTGAGCCTATTGCATATGATCTACCAGAAATGGAAGAATTTCTTAAGGAGACATATGGCATCACAGTATATCAAGAGCAGGTAATGTTATTATCTCAAAAGATTGCAGATTTTTCAAAAGGTGAAGCGGACTTACTCAGAAAAGCAATGGGTAAGAAAATATTTTCTTTAATTGAGAAGCTAAAACCAAAATTTATGACTGGTGGTCAAGAGAACGGCTACAGTGTTGAAATTTTAGAAAAAATATGGAAAGACTGGGAGGCTTTTGCATCATATGCTTTTAATAAATCTCATTCTACATGTTATGCATTTATAGGTTATCAAACGGCATATTTAAAAGCCAATTATCCATCTGAATATATGGCTGCTGTTCTTTCTAATAATATGAATGACATAAAACAAGTTTCATTTTTCATGGAGGAGTGTAAGAGAATGGGAATTAGAGTTTTAGGTCCAGATATTAATGAATCTTATTATAAGTTTAATGTTAATGAAGACAAAGCTATTAGATTTGGAATGGGTGCAATTAAAGGAGTAGGCAAAGGAGCTGTTGAGACAATTGTAGAAAACAGAAAAGATGGTGATTATAAAGATATATATGACTTTGCTAAAAGAATAGATCTTAGATTGGCAAATAAAAAAACTTTTGAAAATCTTGTTCTAGCTGGTGGATTTGATTCATTCAAAAATAAAAGAGCTCAATACTTTAACGTAGATAATGATGGTCTTACTTTTTTAGAAAAAACTGTAAAATACGGGGCTAAATATCAAGAATCAATCAACTCATCTCAAATTAGTTTATTTGGTGAAGGTACAATTGATAATACATCTGAATTAAATATGCCAGATTGTGAAGAATGGATTAATCTTGAAAGATTAAAAAAGGAAAGGGAAGTTGTAGGTATTTACATTTCAGCTCATCCTCTTGATGATTATTTAAGAGAGATAAATAATTTCACCTCTACAGGCCTTTCTTCTTTAAGTGATTTAAAAAGAATAGTAAATAAAGATTTTTATGTAGGTGGAATTATTAATGAGGTTGAACATCTAATGTCAAAGACAGGAAATGGATTTGGTGTTTTTTCATTTGAAGATTTCAATGATCAATATAAATTCAGAATTTTTGGAGAAGATTATTTAAAGTATAAACACTTGCTTGAAGAAAATAAAATTTTGAGATTGAGAATTGCAATAAAAGAAGGATGGGTAAATAGAGAAACAGGAAGGGTAGGAGATCCTCGAATTCAATTTTTAAATATGGAATTATTAGATGGTATAATAGACTCTAGTTCTAAAAAAATAACCTTTAAAATTGATTCAAGTAATTTTAATGAAAATGAGATTAAAAAATTAAAAAACACGTTATCTAAACACAAAGGTTCGAAGCCAGTCTATTTTGATATACATGATTCAAAAAATAAATTCAAATTAAACATGATATCAGAACAAGCTAAAGTATCAATAACAAAAGAGCTCCTAGTATCATTGGAGCAAGATGAATTTAGATATAAATTAAATTAGTTTAAAATTTAATTCTTTTAAGAATTAATCTTAGATTTGCTCCTTAAATTATAAGTTATGGCATTAGAATTAAACGACTCAATTTTTGAAGAAAAAGTACTAAAATCTGACAAGCCTGTTCTTGTTGATTTTTGGGCAGAATGGTGTGGCCCATGTAGAATGGTTGGTCCAATAATTGATGAGTTAAGTAAAGACTTTGAAGGAAAAGCTGTAGTTGGTAAGATTGATGTAGATGCTAATCAAGAATTTGCTGCAAAGTATGGAGTAAGAAACATACCAACAGTTCTTTTATTCAAAGATGGGGAGCTTGTCTCAAGACAAGTAGGTGTTGCTCCAAAAAAAACATACGAAGATGCAATTAATGCAGCTTTATAACTCAAAATAATTATATTTGCAACCGTTTTGGTCTGGTAGTTCAGTTGGTTAGAATACCTGCCTGTCACGCAGGGGGTCGCGGGTTCGAGTCCCGTCCAGACCGCAAAATCATCCTCCATTATGGAGGATTTTTTGTTTTCTATAAAAATAAATGGATGTTAAGTATACTATAGGAGCCATTAAAATCCAACTTGACTGTGCTTGTAAGGTAATTGATCGTCCTGCTATTTTAAAAATTGTAGGATTGAACCAAGATCCTAGTGGATGTAATGGAGCCCATGAAAGGTCACCGTTAGAGCCTAATTGAAGATTATAAAAGAAAGCTTCAACATAAATATTCTGAATAATAAACCATAAAAGAAAAATTGAGAAAGCCCCCCAATTCCATTTTAAAAAAGGAGATTTTTTATTTCTATAAAAGAGCTTTACTAAATATAACCCTATCCAAACAACTAATACATCAGCTAATGAATTTAAAAACCAATTTAAATTAACAGGTATTGCACAAGTTAAAGCAACACTTCTTCTCTGGTCTACAGGAAGCCCTCCTCCTAATCCATATGTAAGCCATAACTCCCAGCCAATTGAAGCTATTAAAAAAACACTAATTAGAGTCATTGCAACACTATATGAAACCTTGTTTTTAATTGTGTAATATATTAATAGAATTATTGGAAGAGATGCGGCTATATAAAGACGCATAACAAGCCAATGCTCAAGTTCATTTAAATCACAAAATTTGAAAAAATTTTCCATAATTAATTTTGAATATCAATGTAAGAGTTTATTCTTTGTTCAAGAATTGAAAGTGTTACTGTTCCCTGTTCAAGGATTACCTCATGAAATTCTCTTATATCAAATTTTGAACCAAGTTTCTCCTTAGCCTTTTTTCTTAGTTCTCTAATTTTTAATTCCCCAATTTTATAAGATAAAGCTTGACCAGGCCAAGAAATATATCGATCTGTTTCTGTATTTACTTCATGTAAGGATAAGGCTGTATTTGAAGCTATAAAGTCAACAGCTTGTTGTCGAGTCCACCCTTTAGAATGAATTCCAGTATCAACTACTAATCTGCAGGCACGCCACATCTCATATGTTAGCTTTCCAAAATGTTCATAAGGGGTCGTATACATACCCATTTCATTAGCTAAAAATTCTGTATATAGCCCCCAGCCCTCACCATATGCAGATATATATAGATTTCTTCTAAATTTAGGAATGCTATCTCCTAACTCATTATTTAATGCTCCTTGAAGATGATGCCCAGGAACGGCTTCGTGAACTGTTAATGAGGGTAATGTATATAACGTTCTACTTGGAAGATCATAAGTATTAACCCAGTAATATCCTGGTTCATTACTATTTTTTGAGGATCCCACATAACGTCCTCCAGTATATTTAGGTGCAATAGCATCTGGGACAGGCGCAACACCATAAGGTTTTCGTGGTAATGTTTTAAAGAATTTTGGGAGTTGCTCATCAGCTCGTTTTGCAATGTCTCGAGCAATCATCAATAATTCATCTGGAGTTCTAGCATAGAATTGTTTATCTGTCCTAAGAAATTTTAAAAAATCTGAAAAGCTCCCTTTAAAACCTAACTCATCAATTATATTTACCATCTCTGCTTTAATCCGTTTTACCTCACTCAGTCCTATTTGATGAATATCTTCTGGGGAGAACTCATTGTTTGTTGTATAGAAGTTAATTCTGTTTTGATAAAAGGCCTTTCCATTTGGCGTGTCAGATACACCAATCGTAGTCCTTGTATTTGGAAGGTACTCAGTTTCAAAAAATTTTTTTATTCGTTTAAATTGAGGTATAACAATTTTTTCAATAACAATTTTTCCTTCAGTTAATATTGAGTCTTTTTGTGATGAGGTTAGACTTTCGGGTAATTTTTTTAACGGTGAATAGAAGTAGCTTTCTTGAAAATCATCTACAATATGAGTTTGATATGTGGATTCATATCCCTTAAAAATAATCTTAGGTTGAGAGACTCCCTTATCCAAACCTTCTCTAAGATTTACAAAATACTGATCAACATAATCGGGTATTGCACTTAGCTTTTTTAAATAGTCTTTTACGCTATTATAATTTTGCAAAGATCTTACCATAAAACCTAGATTAATATGAAATCCAGAATCAGATAATAAGGGATTTAGAAAGCGTTCAAATTCATAATAAGCTATCTTATCTTCTAGAACAAATTTTAGAAGTTCAGCAGAAATTTTATCGGTTTCTGTCAAAACATCTAAATTTATTTCTGACAGTTCATCTAGTTTTTCTTGTGCAAAATCTGCCTCGGACTTATAATATTCTCTAGTGAAAAGACCTAAGGGATACTTTTCTCTGTCATAGCCATTGTGATTTTGGTAACTATGTATTAAAGAATCAAGCTTTTTAATTGATCTATTTGAGTTGATTTGATTACAACCAAAAAAGATGATTAGTAAAAGTAGGGATGAAAGTTTGTTTATATAAATCATATATAAACTTAAAAAATAAAACCCTCCAAATGGAGTGTTTTTAAATTTTTAATTACTTAATTTTTTTAAAAATATTTTTAAAACTTTGATTTTGAAGTTTATGATACTGTTCCACAGAATGTATATTTTTTTCAACATTTTAAAGTTATATTAATTCAAAGTATGTTACACAGAATGCAATAATAAAAGCAATTGCAAAAGCCAGTAAAAGAGTTTTCCAGTTTAGTATTTTTTTCATGATTTTAAATTTAATTAATAATTAGTGCTCAAAATAAAATAGTTTTTCAATTTTGAGATTTAGTTTTTTTGAAATTTTCATAGCTAATTCTAAAGTAGGTTTATATCTATAACCTTCAATAGAAATTATAGTTTGACGACTTACATCAACACTTTTTCCTAATTCTTCTTGAGTGAAACCTTTTTTCTGTCTAACTTCTTTTAAGTTGTTTTTTAACATCTTTGATTGTTGTCCATTCTGTTTTTTCTTCTTCTGAAATTGTAGAGAATTCATTATTAAACGTAGAAGTTGCAATTTTTAACATAGAACTTAAAGGAATGTTAACTGATTCGTTAATTTTCACATCCTCTTTATTTTCACCTAATAACTTTTTTATATTATTTTTACACTCTAAAACTTCTTCTAAGTTTCTAACTGAGTTATTATAAACCACAGTATCAATATCGGTATAGTTGTTATCTGAATTATTTTTTAATCCTTCAGAAACCCACATATTGATTTCTTTAATTTTTTTATCCTCAGTAGTTAATATATCTTTTATTGTTTCAATACATTCATTTACGTAGTCATCAACAATTTCTTTGGATAAACCTTTTTTCTTGGAAAGTTCATCATAAAGAAAATATGCTTCAGCAAGTTTCTCGTTCTCAATTACATGATTTTTAAATGACTTCATATTGGTTTTAAACGAATTTTTACCATATGACTTAGTCATTAAAGATTCTATATTTGATTTTATTTGTCCGAATTTATTCATAACGTTTTTATTATAAATATTAGTCATCTAGTAATGTTCTTAGTTCATCTTCAATTTTACCTAAAGAAATTCTCCCTTTTGATAAGTCAATTTCAGATATACCGTT
>ENA-ORCY01001043-ORCY01001043.1-marine-metagenome-genome-assembly--contig:-NODE-1043-length-13751-cov-7.074155_pt1 | contig 13751 bp, 20 predicted proteins | sample MGYA00248634_ERZ508507 | MGnify/ENA primary metagenome ERZ508507 (study PRJEB26178, sample SAMN06266269) | marine metagenome | isolation source: Columbia River Estuary | place: USA:Columbia River... | reverse complement strand
TATACCAGCACCTACGATTGCGCAGCAACCCATGGCGAACCATCCCACAATTTTAATTGATAGCTCACGCCGTTGCTGTCGCGCTTGTTGGCGTAGTAATGCGCTGTTACCTTTATAGTTATACATTATTTCACCTCTATTTTAGGACAAATGGTTTTTAGTGCCGTGTATATATGATCATCGTTCAAGTAATTGTATAAATGATCACTTGCAAACTTACTTAAACCTGCGCCATACATAAGGTCGAAACAAAACCTACGCTGCACGTCTTTTGTAAACTCTGAGCGCGGGTAGTCGCCACTCTGGTATTCCTTAACGAGTTTATTATCTTGGTTATATTTAAACAATACCGCGTCAATTTCTCTTTTAACATGATCCAAGTGATCTGGTCGTATTTTCATTAGCTCACCTCCTGCCAGTCTAATAGTATATCAAAGGCTTTCGCGTCTAATCGCCGAAGCTCGTTGTCTGTTAAATGGCCGACTTTATGAACGCGCTCGAAGCCTATTAATGCGCGGTCTATGTCGTCCACTGTCTTGCATCTGTTTAGCCTATCTATTGCTGATTTGTAGTTGCTCATTAGTTCACCTCCTGAACTAAACCATCAAGCACACCTTGCGCCACTGTCTCAACGTCGCTAAACACGCCTTGTAGCCAGCTGTTGACGTGCCTTGTTGTTGTTGTGCTGTACTTCGTGCCTGTTTTAATATAGCGACCACTAGGCAGCAGCGCAGCGACTGGGGTTTCGTAGCTAAATAATATTACTAAACCGTTATTAAATAATTCTGTTTGATTACTGCCGATTTTTTTAAGTTTCATTTTTAGTATTCCTCTGGTTCTAGTTCATTTAGTACATCGTAGGCGCATTCTAACGCTTCCTGCTCCGTTTCTATACCGTAGCAAGTAAAGCAGTGATAATCAACCCATTCGCCACCGATAGGCGTTTGCAGGTTAAAAGTCGCTGACTCGTTCCATTCGATGCGGATGTGATTGCCGTTGTGTTCAAGTTCCCAGTGTTTCATGGTGTCATGCCTCTTTATTGTTGTGTTGGTTTAATCGGTGACACTGTAGTCAATGCCACCTGTTAAATCAATCTTCAATATAGAAAATCACTTGGACGCGCGTTCCTTGCATATCAACCCGCAATTCGTCGTAGTCACTTTTCACATGGGTTGGCATAGTCTTCAACCATTCTGCGAATGCGCTGTCTTCGTATAGTGTTTCGTTGGTCATTGTGTCACCCCTGTTTGTTGTATTGGTTAATGCTATTCATCTGATTCAAGCTGTACCAGTTCGGTTCCATTGCGGTGGGCATACTCTGATAATTCAAGCACCGCACTGCGCCAATTCTTAAAGTTGCTCTCGGTGTGACCGTCAAAGCATTCATCATCAAAGCACATGAATAGCGTAGCGTATTCGTTGCAATCGCCGTAGCAGTCTACGCTGTATCCGTATTTAGTTTTTATTGTAGTCATAATATCACCTCTATTTGTTTGTTTGTTTAGTGCGCCTATCTTAGTCTCTACCGATTTACCCAGTCAAATACTATTTAGCTATAATGAAATGCTAAACCATCCATGTAAGTTATATAGCCTCGGTCCGCATAGGGACTGTGGCGTATGAATAAGTCTAGACAGTGGCTGTAGAGTACCACCATAGACACACGCCCCAGACTACACAGCCTGTGGATAACCTGTGGAGAAACTGTGGATAACTCTGCGACCAGGCATGTATAACCTGTGGATAACTCTGCAGGACTCAGCAGGCTGAGGTGGGTGTGCTAGCGGGGACGGGGGAGGGGCTGGAGTCTGTGGAATTGTTACTGTACCCCATCAGATACAAAAAAGAGTCAAAATAGACCTCTGTTAACTAACCAGTCAATACAGCACATAGTCTATATAAGCTATTGAAATCTAAGGAGAAACAAAAGCGACTGCGGAGACTCTGTGACTGCTGAAATCCGCTGGAGAAAGGACAGCTCTCTAACGGGACTAACCAAGGGTTAACCAAGCTTCTAAAGTTATTTAGTTAATAATGAAAATAGTTCTTGACTTTTGACTAAAAATATGCTATAATAGACTATATAGTTAAAAGCACTCTTTAATAGCTCTTTAACTCCCTATAGCACCTCTTAGATATAAATTAAAAACATATAATAAATATCTTTAAATATTACTTCTAATGTCGCTATAGCGAGTTAAGGCGCTCTAAGCACTGTAGCGCTCTAAGCACTAAAGAGCGTTTAAGACTACATAGACTCTATAGAGGCAATCTATGTCTAAAAAGGTAGGAAGACCCAGTAAGGCTTTGGTTAATAATAAAACCAAGGGCAGCAGAGTAGCACGAGGCAGACCTAAAGGGGATGCTGCTGTCATCGAAGACTACAAAGCAAGAATGCTTGCATCGCCAAAGAGTAGGAAGGTGTTAGACAGCATTCTCAATGCAGCGTTAGACGATGACCACAAGAACCAAGCAGCGGCTTGGAAGCTCTGTATGGATAGGTTATTACCTGTTAGTTATTTTGAGAAGGATAAAGCAGGTGGTAGCAGAAGCGCTATAAACATATCAATAACTGGTGTTGGTGGAGAGACTACAATTATCTCTGGCAGCGAAGAAGCAGAAGAGGTTGATTATCAAGATGTCCCATGAATCTAAATACTTCTCAAGAGGCGAGTTTGCTTGTCAGTACACAGGCGAGAATGAGATCAAAGACGAACTCATTAAAAAGCTTGACTTGTTAAGAGCAGCTTGTGGTTTCCCCTTCATCATCACCAGCGGCTATAGAAGCCCAACACACCCCATAGAAGCTAAAAAGGAGAAAGCAGGAACACATGCTCAAGGCATTGCAGCTGACATTAAAGTCAGTGGTGGAAATCAAAGATATACAATTGTTAAACATGCCATCGCGCTTGGTTTTAATGGCATTGGAGTTGCTAGTAATTTCATCCATGTTGACATCCGCGACCTTGACGATAATGAAGCTCCTGTAGTGTGGGTTTACTGATATGGCTAGAATACCTACGAATGCTCGTTTGTTTGGTGAATATCTGTTAGGAGAGAAAAGCCCTATAACAGAGCAAGACTTTACGCCAGAAGAGTTGTCTGAGATGCTTAGAATGATTGAGCAGCAGGATCAAGCAAACGCCGCAGAAGAAGCAAGATTAGCAAACAAAGTAGACTGGGCCAAGAAGGAGGCGCAGCAGCCTTTTGACAAGAATAAAAATTTAATACTAGACAAGAAAACAGGTGTTCTTGTGCCGCGTTATTCTGAAGAAGAATACAATAAACTAATGCAGGACAATCTTAAAAGTATTCAAAAAGATTTAAAGTCTTACACTGAAACTAAAGATAAAACTTCTGTTAGTTATAGAGATGAGCGTAAAGACCCTGCTGGGTTAAACTTTGTAAACGCAATTAGTGAGTCTTTTAAATCACCAGCTTATAACATAGAAACGTCACTTGGTCATTTTAACGCACATAAGAACAAAGACGGAACTGTCACTATAAAAGATAGGTATGATTTTTTAGGATACGGTAGAGACAATTCTGTTAAAGTTCCTCTTTCTTATTTTCTAGGAAACCTGCATTTAGCTATAACAAAACCAGAAGCTTTTGGGACTATGCTGGCTAGAACTTTCTTAGCAGATAGAGGAAGAGACGTTAATATTACTTTAGATAGTAAAGCAAAGACAGCCAAGACGTTTAAGGAAGCCCTTTGACTGAATTAGCGGTAGCTCTACTTCCGTGGCAACAAGAGGTCTTCAACGACCCCACACGGTTTAAAGTAATAGCGGCAGGACGCAGGACAGGGAAGTCTAGGTTAGCTGCTTGGCTACTAATCATCAATGCCTTACAGGTTAAACGCGGCCATGTGTTCTACGTTGCCCCTACACAGGGTCAGGCTAGAGACATTATGTGGCAGACGCTGCTAGAGCTTGGACACCCCGTCATAGCCAGCAGCCACGTCAACAACCTACAGATTAAGCTAGTCAATGGCGCTACCATAGCCCTGAAGGGTGCTGACAGACCAGAGACTATGCGTGGTGTTAGCTTGAAGTTCTTGGTTATGGACGAATACGCTGATATGAAGCCAGAGGTGTGGGAGCAAATCCTTAGACCTGCTCTTGCGGATCAGAAGGGTAATGCACTCTTCATTGGTACGCCAATGGGTCGTAATCACTTCTATGATCTTTATCAATATGCTTGTATAGCAGACGATGAAACATTTAAAGGTTGGCACTTTACAAGCTACGACAACCCACTACTAGACCCTAAAGAGATTGAAGCAGCTAAGAAGTCTATGTCTGCCTTCTCGTTTAGACAAGAGTTTATGGCTTCCTTTGAAGCTGCTGGTGGAGAGTTATTTAAAGAAGAACATATTAAATTCAGCGAAGAAGAACCTGAGAATGGTCAGTTTTATATTGCTGTGGATTTGGCAGGATTTGCAGATGTCCAAAAAACTACTACTAAAACCAAGCGACTTGACCAAACGTCAATTGCGGTGGTTAAGGCAAGCGAAGAGGGCTGGTGGGTTGCTAACATCATTCACGGACGCTGGGGTGTTGAAGAGACAGCACGAAAAATCTTTGAAGCAGTTAGAGACTATCAACCAGTTGCTGTCGGAATCGAAAAGGGAGCCTTGAAGAACGCTGTCTATCCCTACTTAAATGACATAATGAAAAAGAACCAACGCTTCTTCCGCATTGAAGAGTTAACACACGGCAATAAAAGAAAGATAGATAGGATTGTATGGGCGCTGCAAGGGCGCTTTGAACACGGTACAATCACATTAAACACGGGGACATGGAACAGTCAGTTCTTAGACGAGTTGTTTCAGTTCCCAAACGCACTTGTTCACGATGACTTGATAGACTCCTTAGCCTACATAGACCAGTTAGCTAAGGTAGCCTACGCAATTGATTTTGAAGAAGATGAACATGAATATTTAGACTCATACTCAGGATACTAATATGTCTTTTGATAAAGATGATTTTTACATCAGCGAAACACTAGAAGGCTGGGTTGGTGAGAAGTGCCAGTCGTGGCGCGACTACTACGAAGCAAACTATTCACAGCGCTTTGACGAGTATTACCGCCTGTGGCGTGGACAGTGGAGCCACGAAGACAAGACACGAGAGTCTGAGCGTTCCCGCATTGTAAGCCCTGCACTGCAACAGGCTGTTGAGTCGTCTGTAGCAGAGCTGGAAGAAGCTACCTTTGGACGTGGTAAGTGGTTTGATATTAAAGATGATCTGCACGACCAAGACCCACAAGACATTGTTATGCTTCGTCGTCACTTGACAGATGACTTTAAACGAAACAAGGTTAGAAAGAGTGTAGCAGAGTGTTTAATCAACGCTGCTGTGTTCGGTACAGGCATTGCAGAGATTGTACTGGCTGAAGAAAAAGAGATGGCTCCAGCAACACAGCCTATCATGGACGGTCAGCTACAAGCTGTTGGTGTTACTATCAAAGACCGTACAGTGGTTAAGATAGAGCCTGTTATGCCACAGAACTTCTTGATTGATCCAATGGCAACCTCTGTTGAAGACGCTATGGGCTGTGCTGTTGACCGCTTTGTGTCTAAACACATTGTAGAGCAGCTACAGGAACAAGGTGTCTATCGTGATGTAGAGATTGGTGAAGCCTCTTCCGACACCGACATCGAACCAGATCAAGACCTGTCACGCTATGACGAAGACAAGATAAGATTAACCAAATATTATGGATTGGTTCCTCGTCACTTGCTCACAGAAGCTATGACGGACGAAGACGCAGAAGAAGAAGACTTAGACGTAGATGATGAAGAAGACGACAGCTACTATGTAGAAGCTATTGTTGTCATTGGCAACGACGGTATTCTTCTTAAAGCAGAAAAGAATCCGTACATGATGCAGGATCGTCCAGTCATTGCATTCCCTTGGGATATTGTTCCTAGCCGCTTCTGGGGTCGTGGTGTATGTGAGAAAGGGTATAACTCTCAAAAGGCGTTAGACGCTGAACTACGCGCTCGTATCGACGCTCTAGCACTCACTATCCACCCAATGATTGCTATGGACGCTTCTCGTATGCCTAGAGGCTCCAAACCAGAGATTAGGCCAGGAAAAATTATCTTGACAAATGGCAATCCAGCAGAAGTGTTGCAGCCATTTAACTTTGGTAATGTTAATCAAATTACCTTTGCACAAGCAGATGCTCTACAACGCATGGTACAGACCGCTACAGGCGCTATAGACAGTGCTGGTATCTCAGGGTCTATTAACGGAGAAGCCACGGCAGCGGGTGTTTCTATGAGCTTAGGCGCTATCATCAAGCGTCACAAGCGTACATTGATCAATTTCCAAGAATCTTTCATCATTCCTCTGGTGTCTAAGGCTGCCTATCGCTATATGCAGTTCCAACCTGAGATGTATCCTGTTGCAGACTACAAGTTTGAAGTTAGTAGCTCGCTAGGCATCATTGCTCGTGAATACGAAGTAACTCAGTTGGTGCAGTTGTTGCAAACAATGTCTCCAGACACCCCTATGTACCCACAATTGATTCAATCTATCATTGATAACATGAATCTTTCTAACCGTGAAGAGCTTATTGCGTCTCTGAAGCAGGCTAACGAGCCTAATCCAGAAGCACAGCAGGCACAGCAGGCAGCACAACAGGCTCAGTTGGCCTTCCAAGCGTCACAAACTGCTGCACTTAACGGACAAGCTACAGAATCTCAAGCTAGAGCGCAGAAGATTACTATGGAAGCTCAAGTAATTCCACAGGAACTAGAGATTCAGCGCATGAAAGCAGTCACTACTAATCTGCAAGCGGGTACACAGGACGACAAAGAGTTCGAACGCCGTCTGAAAGTGTCTGAGCAGCTGCTTAAAGAGCGTGAGATTGCTGTCAAAGAGGGTGCTAAAGCCCCAGCAGCGCCACAACCACAAGGACTAATGCCACAATGATTACACGCAGAGAGTTACAAGACGTTGTAGTGCAGGTTAATGCCAGCTTTGAGGAGGTGTTAAAGCGATTAGCTGCACTGGAGGCCAAGGAAAAACAAGAGGTTGTTGTTAAGAAACCAAAGGCCAAGCAAGACTAGCATAAGATACTGTTTTGGTTACTCTAGGTGGTGTTTTGCCGCTTAGTGTAGCTGTTTAAGCACCTTATAGAGAGATAGATATGCCAACAGACAAGAAAGACCCACGGTTAGCTAGAGCAGGCGTAAGCGGTTATAACAAACCTAAGCGTACACCTAGCCACCCAAAGAAAAGCCACGTTGTTGTAGCCAAGGTAGGCGACCAAGTTAAGACAATCAGGTTTGGTGAGCAAGGCGCTAGTACAGCAGGCAAGCCCAAGGCAGGCGAAAGCGAAGCAATGAAGAAGAAACGCGCTAGTTTCAAAGCTCGTCACGGCTCTAACATTGCTAAAGGCAAGATGTCAGCAGCTTACTGGGCAGATAAGGAGAAGTGGTAAATAATAAAAATATTACTTGACTTTTATAGCATTTTGTGTTATAATAGAGCTGTAGTATATAACAATAACTTATAAGCACTGTCCTAAATGGAGAAACAGTATGATTGATAAAGAACTTGAGCAATATTACGATAACTACCGCACTATGTTTATGGAGGCTGGCTGGAAACAACTACAGCAAGACCTTATGCAGAACGCCACTGTTATCAACTCAGTTGAAGCGTGTAAAGATGGTAATGACCTGTACTTCCGTAAAGGGCAACTGGCAGTCATTGCAAACATCCTCAACTTAGAAGCTCAAATCAAAGCAGCCGAAGAGCAAGCTAACGAGGAACCAGAAGAAGTAGAAGCGTAATGGCTCTGCTTTTTGATTTTAAATGTGAAGATGGACATGTCAATGAAAGACTTGTCAAATCTGGAGTAACACACACACCTTGCTTAGATTGTAACAAGATGGCTGAAAAGATTATATCTCCTGTACGTTCTGCTTTAGACCCCATTAGCGGTGATTTTTTAGGTGCAACCGAGAAGTGGGCGAAGAACCGTCAGCAGAAGATATTACAAGAGAGAAAGGCTAACTCGTAAGAACCCTTTCATAATATAAACCTCCACAATGATTTAGATCACGGAGTTTAATAATGGCAACACTCATAGACGAGCGTCCAGAAGACGAAGACGAAGTAAACACCGCTCAACAGGAGCCTGAATATCAGCAACCTCCTGAAGAAGACATACCAGAGAAGTACAAAGGGAAGAGCACTGCAGAGATTGTACGGATGCACCAAGAAGCTGAGAAGCTCCTAGGGCGGCAGAGTTCCGAGGTAGGTGAGTTACGCGGCGTAGTCGATCAATATATAAAGACACAACTCGACAACCAAAAAGCACCAGAACCTGACGAAGAAATAGACTTCTTCTCAGACCCTGACAAGGCCGTCAGGAGAGCTATTGATAATCACCCTAAGATTAGGGAAGCCGAAGCAGTAACACAGCAATACAAAAAGTCTACAGCACTTTCACAACTACAGCAGCGTCATCCTGACATGCAGAATGTGCTACAAGACCAGAAGTTTGTTGACTGGATTCAAGGTTCTAAGATTAGAAAACAGCTCTTTGCTCAGGCAGACAAGCAGTACGATTATGATGCAGCAGATGAACTCTTCACAACGTGGAAAGAACGTCAACAAGCGGTTAATCAAACTGTAGCGTCTGAAATGGCAGGTCGTAAAGCTGCTATCAAAACTGCATCAACAGGCACAGCTCAAGGCAGTGGAGAGACGCAAGGGAAGAAAGTTTATAGACGCGCCGACATTATTAAACTAATGAGGGACGATCCAGAACGATACTTGGCTTTATCTGATGAAATCATCAAAGCCTATTCAGAAGGGAGAGTCCGACACTAAATCTTTAAGGACTTTATATTATGGCAACTTCAGTATATCCCGCTATGGGCGGTGCAGTAGACAACACTAGCGCAGCAACTTTCATTCCACAAATCTGGAGTGACGAGGTTGTAGCAGCTTATCAGACTAACTTGATTCTTGCGAACCTTGTTAAGAAGATGAGCATGTCAGGCAAGAAAGGCGATACCATTCACGTTCCTAAGCCTGTCCGTGGTACTGCTAACGCTAAACTAGCTAACACCGCTGTTACTATCCAGAACAATGTTGAATCAGAAGTACTGATCAGCATCAACAAGCACTTCGAGTTCTCACGTTTGATCGAAGACATCACCAACGTACAGGCTCTCGCTTCACTGCGTCAGTTCTACACTGGTGACGCTGGCTACGGTTTGGCCAAGCAAGTTGACGATGACCTGTTTGCTCTGGGCAAGTCTCTGGGTAACGGTAACGGTTCTTCTTGGGCACACAGCGCTTCTTTCCAGATTGGTGCTGGTTCAGCTCTGGAAGCATACGACATTGATGGCACTGCTGACGTAGGCGCTTTCACTGACGCTGCTTTCCGTAACCTGATTCAGAAGCTTGATGACGAAGACGTACCAATGGACGGTCGTAGCTATGTTGTTCCACCTGCTCTGCGTAACGCTATCATGGGCATTGACCGCTACATGTCTTCTGACTTCGTAGACGGCAAGGGTGTTAAGAACGGTCAGATTGGTAACCTGTACGGCGTGAACGTATATGTTTCTAGCAACTGCCCAACAACTGAGACAGGCGTTCGTGCTTCTATTCTGTTGCACAAAGACGCTATGGTTCTGGCTGAACAACAAGGTGTTCGTTCACAGACTCAGTACAAGCAAGAGTTCTTAGGCACTCTTTACACTGCTGACACTCTGTACGGTACTCAGGTACTCCGTCCAGAAGCAGGCATCGTACTAGCTGTTCAAGGCTAATACAACTGAACGGGGATTCTTCGGAGTCCCCTTTCTTTATTCTTTTTATTATATTCTTTTGTTTTCCTAGGAGCTACAATGGCTATATTCAGAGGTGAAGGTGGTGCTGGTGATTCTACCAACGACGCTACTCTTAGCCTAGTCACTGCCCAAGCTGTTATAGCTTCTACGAAAGCAAGTGAGTCTGCCGCTAGTGCAGCTACAGCGTCCACACAAGCAACCACAGCAACTACCAAAGCCGCTGAAGCCTCTACTAGTGCAGCAGCCGCAGCAGCTAGTGCGTTAGGTGTAGATGTATTCGCAGATGCAGCAGAGCTGTCAGCAACTAACGCAGCCACTAGCGAAACTAACGCAGCCAATAGCGCTACTTCAGCATCTACTTCAGCTACAAATGCTAGTGCCTCTGAGACAGCCTCAGCAGCCTCTGAGAGCGCTGCAAGCACATACGCTACCACAGCTACCACTAAAGCGTCAGAAGCAGCCACAAGCGCTTCTAGTGCGTCTACGAGCGCTTCTACAGCCACTACCAAGGCTACTGAGGCATCTTCTAGCGCAACCAACGCTGCTGCGTCAGAGAGCAACGCAGCTACATCAGCATCTAATGCTTCCTCTAGCGCCTCTAGCGCAGCTACTAGCGCATCAGCAGCGTCTACCTCTGCCAGCAACGCAGCTACCTCTGCAAGCAATGCAGCTACTTCTGCATCAACAGCGTCTACTAAGGCTGCTGAAGCAGTTGTTAGCGCAGGCAATGCAGCCACTAGCGCGACTAACGCAGCTAACAGCGCTACGTCTGCATCCACAAGCGCAGCTACGGCAACTACACAAGCAACTAACGCAGCTAACAGCGCTTCTACAGCTTCTACAAGCGCGTCTAACGCAGCCACTAGCGCGTCTAACGCAGCCACTAGCGCGTCTAACGCAGCCACTAGCGCCTCAGCAGCTTCTACTAGCGCTACAGCATCAGCTACGTCAGCGTCAGCCTCTGCAGGTAGCGCAACAGCCGCAGCAGCTAGTGCTAGTGCAGCAGCGACAAGTGAAGCCAACACAGCAGCAGCGGTTAGCCTAGCTATTGCTAACTTAGTAGACTCTGCTCCTATAACATTAGATACATTAAATGAACTTGCAGCAGCTTTAGGAGATGATGCTAACTTCTCCACAACAGTGACAAACGCTCTAGCTACTAAACTAACTTCTTCTTCTACTTTAAACGCAGACAACATGACTACTGGTACGCTTGACGGCGGAACTTACTAAAGGTAATTAACTATGGCAACAACTATTGTAACAAAGAATAGCTCTACCGCTTCTGCCGTCCCTACAGCAGCTCAATTGGTTCAAGGTGAACTGGCGGTAAACGTAGCGGATAAGCGTCTATATACAGAGAACAACGCAGGTGCTATTGTTGAGCTTGGTACTAATCCCTCAGCAGAGATTGTAGCCAACGGCGGCATAGCTTTACCAGACAACGGTAAGGCTACATTTGGTGCTAGTGATGATCTACAGATTTATCATGATGGTAGTAATAGTTACGTTCAAGATGCAGGAACAGGCGACCTTATTGTTCGTGCAAACAACTTGGCTTTACAAGCAACGAGTGGTGAACAGTACGCGGCTTTTGTAGCAAATGGTTCGGCTAGTTTATTTTATGATAACGCTCAAAAACTAGCCACCACAGCCACAGGCATAGACGTTACTGGCACAGCCACGATGGATGGGCTTGTGTCGTCAGGAAACGCTAAGATAGGTGAAGGTGTTGCAAGTAACAGCGCCAAGCTGATGGTTAATACAGCATCTGGCGCATCTGCGGGTATTCAGCTTTTTCAAGACGGCACTGAAAGTTGGGTCATACAGAACCCTGCCTCGACTACCGCGTTAACCTTCGCCAACAGCAACACAGAACGCCTTAAAATAGCCAACAACGGAGACATCAGCTTCTACGAGGACACAGGCACAACGCCATCCTTTGTATACACAGCGGCAAGTACATCATTAAAACTGACAGGTAGAGAAGTATCTAGGAGTAGTGGTGGATATGCTTTTGAAGTGGACAACGCTACTCAAGGGTCAAATATGTCAACCTCTGGCCCTTTTAATATTAAGGGTTATGCAGGTAATCAGCTTACTGTAAACGGTTTAGGTGATGTAAGTTTCTACGATGACTCAGGCAATGCTAAGTTGTTCTGGGATGCGTCTGCGGAGTCTTTGGGTATTGGGACTAGTTCGCCTCAAGGAGACAGACTCTCTGTAGTAGGAAGTAATTTAGACAATGATGATGACTTAATTACTTTAGGTGGAGCGTATACTTCAAGCACTGAGTTTCTTGCATCAATAGGAACACACCACAGCGATGTCAATAATGGCGGTATTAAGTTTTCTACTAAACAAAATGGAACTGTTGCAGAGCGTCTAAGGATAGACCAAGCAGGCAACACCTTCTTTAAAGGTTCTGCAACATCTAATCAGCTTTTATTAGGTGTTGATAATAGTAATATCTTTTTACGTTCTGTAGGTAGTGCTCCTTTTCTGTTTCAAAATAATGGAGCTGGCACTATTGTTTCAATGTTACAAAACGGCAACGTGGGTATTGGTGAGAGCAACCCATCAACTTGGAAACTCCACGTTAAAACCACGGATTCAAACTCTTTGAGGCTACTTAATTCAACAGGCTCTGGAAATACTATAGACTTTGTAGACCAATCGTGGCAGTCGCAAATACAAGGTAGTGCAGGCTCTCTACTATTTAAAACTGGCGGCACAACAGAACGTATGCGCATAGACTCATCAGGCAACCTGTTGGTGGGTACTACTGATACTGTTCCTGCAAGCTCAGGAAACGTGGCAGGCTCTAGCTTACTTGCCATAGGTAAAGCAGAGCATTCACGGGACGGTGGGGTTGTTCTTACGCTTAATCGCAAAACATCTGACGGCACTATTGCAGAGTTCCGCAAAGACAGCACAACCGTAGGTAGTATTGGTAGTTTCTCAGGAAGTCTTGACGTTGCAGGCTCTACTAGAGGTTTACGCATTACTGATGGCTCTTTTTTCCCTGTAACAAATGCTGGTAGCGTTTCAGATAATTATGTGAATTTGGGTTACTCAGGCGGACGCTTCAAAGACCTCTACCTATCAGGCGGTGTCTACTTAGGCGGTACAGGCGCTGCTAATAAGCTGGAAGATTATGAGGAGGGGACTTGGACTCCATCATTTGGAGGAACAGGAGTAAATCCTTCTGTAAGTTTCTCAACTACTGGCCCTGCTGAATACGTCAAAGTGGGATCAGTAGTAATGGCTTCAATGGCATTTTTTGGCGATATTACAGCGGCAGGGTCGGGAACGGCATCTATACAGGGTCTGCCATTTCAGGCGAAGGGTTCAAGAGGTGTGGCTTCAATTAATTATAACAGTGCAACAGCAAACCCAACTACAGGGGTCTCAGGTTATATAGAAGACAACACAATCATCTGCTACTTGCATCAAGGTGGCTCAACTAATGGTGAATCTTGGGCGGCAGGAACAAGTCAAAGACTATTTTTTAGTATTACATATATCGTAGATTAATAACAACTATACGCCTAGTGGATTCTAGGCACAGACAGGAGCAATACAATGGCTTTAGAAAAAGTAGTAACAGAAGACAAGATTGAAATCGTAGGTGACTACAAAGCAGTACAGATTAGAACCTGCACCAAGATAATGGAGGACGGCGTAGAACTAAGTTCTGGCTATCACAGGCACGTTGTAGTTGCAGGACAGGACTACAGCAACGAATCAGCAGAGGTGCAGGCTATCTGTGCTGCTGTACACACAGACGCAGTAATTGCTGCATACAACGCATCACTGGAGGCTTCAGAATGAACTTTACAATCGCACAACTAGAACGTAACTCAGCAGACAACGGCGTAACTGTAGCCCATTGGCGTTGCAGCAAGACCGTAGGCGACCA
>ENA-ORCY01001041-ORCY01001041.1-marine-metagenome-genome-assembly--contig:-NODE-1041-length-13764-cov-2.331555_pt1 | contig 13764 bp, 10 predicted proteins | sample MGYA00248634_ERZ508507 | MGnify/ENA primary metagenome ERZ508507 (study PRJEB26178, sample SAMN06266269) | marine metagenome | isolation source: Columbia River Estuary | place: USA:Columbia River... | reverse complement strand
GTTTGGCAAAGTAACCGTCCGGAGGCATGCGCAACGTCCCCTATCAGCGTTGCTTGTTGATCTGTCGGTATATGGTTGCCACATCTTGCACGAGGGTAGGGTTAAGGCCGGCGACCGTGTATGGTTGCGGCTTGCGGGAAACGAAACCATCGGTGCGACTGTCGTCTGGTCTGAAGGTGACCGCTTGGGCTGCAAATTTGATAATAACCTAGACCGCAGCTTGTTTCGGGCATTGACGCTTCAGACGGGATAGCCCTGCTGAGAAATTGGCAAGCGCGTCGCGCCTTGCCAATATACTCAATCCAGATCCCAAGCGCGTTCGCCATGGCTGGATAAATCCAGCCCATCGCGTTCCTGATCTTCACTGACGCGCATCGGGATCAGTTTCGATACTACATAGCCTATAATCAGCGTCGCTACAGCAGAGTACACCGCCACTAAGGTAACGGCTTTTAACTGAACCCAAAGCTGCGATGCCATGTCTATACCCTCGGCATAGCCAGCGCCGCCAAGCGCCTTGCTTGCGAAGACAGCGAGCAACACAGAGCCCAATATGCCGCCAACGCCATGCACTGCGAACACGTCCAGCGAGTCGTCAATCTTAAGCTTACCTTTGACGATTCCAACAAACCAAAAGCAGATGATCGCGGCCAAGATGCCCAAGATTATCGCGCCACCAGGGCCAATAACGCCAGCGGCGGGGGTTATGGTGGCCAAGCCCGCAACGGCACCCGTTGCAAACCCAACTGCGGTTGCCTTGCCGACCTTAATCCGTTCAATCAAGAGCCATACCAAAGCGGCTGCCGAAGCGCCTATATGCGTGTTGATAATCGCACTTGCGGCGGCGTCATTGGCTGCCAATGCCGACCCGCCATTGAAACCAAACCAGCCCACCCACAGCAATGAGGCACCGACCATGGTCAATGTCAAAGAGTGAGGTGTCATGGCTTCGCGGCCATAACCAATTCGTTTGCCAATCATAAAGGCGCCGACCAAACCAGCTACAGCAGCGTTGATGTGAACAACGGTACCGCCAGCGAAGTCAAGCGCGCCCCACTGCCAGATCATGCCGGCTTTGCCGTTCATCTCGTCAACAACTTCTTTGGCTGTGTAGGCGTCAGGGCCCATCCAGAACCAAACCATGTGAGCGATTGGCAAGTAGCTGAAAGTGAACCACAAAGTCATGAAGATCAAGACCGCGGAGAACTTGATGCGCTCTGCAAATGCACCGACGATCAAGGCACACGTGATGCCAGCGAAAGTTGCCTGGAAGCCTGCAAAGATAATTTCAGGAATGACCACGCCTTTGCTGAAAGTCGCTGCATTGGCGAAGGTGCCAGCTGCGTTGTCCCAAATGCCGTTCATGAACAAGCGGTCGAGTCCACCAATGTAGGCGTTGCCTTCGGTGAATGCCAAGCTGTAACCGTAGATGAACCACAAGACCGTGACCAAGGAGAAGGTCACCATCACTTGCATGAGCACAGACAACATGTTCTTGCTGCGAACCAAGCCGCCGTAGAACAAGGCCAAGCCAGGCAACACCATCGTGATGACCAAGATGGTGGAAAGCATCATCCAAGCGGTGTCGCCTTTGTTGGGAACAAGTGCGGGGGCCGCTTCAGCCGCAGCGGGCGCTGCTGCTGGGGCCGTGGCTGGTGCGGCTGCTTCAGCTTTGGCTTCTACTTTGGCATCTGCTGCTGGCGCGGTTTGTGCAAATGCAGCACTGCCAAAACACAAGGTCAATCCCAACGCGAGGGAGGCAAATAATTTTTTCATACAAATCTCTCTTTCTGGGACATCAAAGGGCTTCAGCCCCAGTTTCGCCGGTGCGAATGCGGACAACTTGTTCCAAGTCGTACACAAACACTTTGCCGTCGCCAATTTTGCCGGTGCGTGCGCCGGCTTCAATGGCTTCGATGACTCGCTCAACTTGGTCGGTTGACACAGCGGCTTCAATCTTGACCTTAGGCAAGAAATCAACCACATACTCAGCACCCCGATACAACTCGGTGTGTCCTTTTTGACGACCAAAGCCTTTGACTTCGGTCACAGTAATGCCTTGGACGCCGATGGCTGAGAGTGCTTCACGCACTTCATCGAGCTTGAAGGGTTTAATGATGGCGGTCACCAGTTTCATGATGGTTCCTTGGTAATGCAAAAAATTAGAAGCTGTACTTCAGACCAACAACCAAGCCTGACTTGCCCAGTTGCGTCACAGTTTTACCGGCGCTGTAAACGTAAGAGCCCGTTTTGGCGTTGGTGCCAATGATGGCGGCAGATGCAGCCAAACCATTGCCCAAGTCTTTGCCCAAAGTCAGCGCAGCGTCTGTGTAGGAATAGATGCCGTTACCAGCGCCCTTCACGCTTTGATAACCGATGTGCGGTGCAAACGAATAGCCATCACCCAAGTCGAATGTGGCGGTGAGGTCAACGTAAGAGCTGCCCTTGCTGTTGGCAAAGCCAAACAAGTTGCCTGTGCTTTGTGAGTATTTCAAAGTGGCAGGGCCCATGGTGATGGCACCGTACAACTCATTGGTGTTGGCGCTAGGCTTGAGGGCGTTGCCAGAATAGTCATAGTGCAGGAAGCCAATGTCATAGCCCACGTCACCCACTGTGAATTTATAGCCAGCGTAGTAATCAACTTCGGTATTGGACTTGCCGCCAGCGTCCTTGATCCACTTGATGCTAGAGCCCCAAACGCCCACATAGGCTCCGCTCTTATCGGCGTAATCTGCACCGCCACTCAAAGCAGGATCTAAGCGGCTTTGTGAAATGCCGCGGTAACGGTATTCATTCACACCACCCACATTGAAAGACAAAGTGGATTCTGGCGCTGCAGGTGCTGCTTGCGCAAAGGCATTGCCAGCCATGGCCAAAGACATGGCCAACATCAGGGGGGTTGCGATTTTTTTCATGAGAAGCTCCTGTTGAATTTGAATAAGACTTGGGTTTTAAGCATTTAGCATGCCAATGCTGCACTGCATCAGTGCAAGTCATTGTCATCGCTCTGAAATGGTTTTTTTGAGGGCACAGATGTTCCAATGCCAGTTGCACCCCCCTAGGACTGGTTTATAAAAAGTCTTACAGATATTGCACCCGTTTGGTGCGCGGAGCAAGTATGCGTTTATCTTTGGTGCAAAGCCGGGCATTGCTGGGCCTTCAAGCGCCTTCCGTCACGGTCGAGGTGCATCTGGCCAATGGTCTGCCCAGCTTTACCTTGGTCGGCCTGGCAGATGTCGAAGTCAAGGAGGCTCGGGAGCGGGTTCGGTCTGCGCTTCAAAACTCTGGTTTTGAGTTCCCTAGCAATCAGCGCATCACGGTCAACTTGGCGCCCGCGGACTTGCCCAAAGACTCTGGCCGATTTGATTTGCCAATTGCTTTGGGCATTTTGGCGGCCAGCGGTCAGATCGATGGCACACGCTTGAATGACTACGAATTTGCTGGAGAGTTGTCCTTGTCTGGGGCCTTGCGGCCGGTCCGAGGTGCTTTGGTCATGGGCTTGGCTTTGTACCAACAGGTCAAAGCACACGCCTTGGTATTGCCACCCGGAAGTGCTGAAGAAGCCGCGCTGGTCCCCGATGCGAGGGTTTACAGAGCCCGTCATTTGCGCGATGTGGCAGATCAATTTTGTTTAGCAGGCGCAGGCGCTTCTCAAGCGGCGCCCAGCAACCCGGACGGATGGGCGCGAATGAGTCACACCCCAGGCCCACATTGGGATGACCCTACTTCCTATCCAGACTTGGCGGATGTGAAAGGCCAAGCTGGCGCCAAAAGAGCGCTTGAAATTGCAGCGGCTGGCGGACACAGCCTTCTCATGGTGGGCCCCCCGGGATCGGGCAAGTCCATGTTGGCCCTCAGATTTGCTGGCCTGTTACCACCGCTTAGCGTTCAAGAAGCTTTAGAGGCCGCTTCTGTGGCCAGCTTGGCGGGTCGGTTTCAACTGTCGCAATGGTTGGTGAGATCAACTCGCCAGCCGCACCACTCTGCCAGTGCCGTGGCCTTGGTGGGTGGTGGATCACCGCCAAGGCCGGGCGAAATTTCTTTGGCCCACCATGGTGTTTTATTTTTAGACGAGCTGCCAGAGTTTCCCCGAGCAGCCTTGGAGGCATTGCGCGAGCCCATGGAGTCGGGCTGCGTCACCATTTCGCGCTCCGCACAGAGCGCTGAGTTTCCAGCTCGGTTTCAATTGATTGCCGCCATGAACCCCTGCCCCTGTGGCTATGCCGGTCACGCTAGAAGTCCTGGCCAAAGCGGCCCTGTGTGCCGTTGCACGCCCGACCAAGTGCACCGCTACAGCAGCAAAGTCAGTGGCCCGCTGTTAGACCGCATTGATTTGCACATCGAGGTGCCCAGCCAGAGCGCCGCATTGCTCATTAACGCGCCCGCGGGTGAAAGCACGGCTTTGCTTAAAAAGCGCTGCCATCACGCACGCTTGTTAGCGACTCAAAGGCAAGGCTGCAGCAACCATGCTTTGAGTGGCGCCGCCTTGGACAAGCACGCGGCATTGGAGCCAGATGCCTTGGCTTACATCACCCAAGTTGCATCCCATTTGGGATGGAGTGGTCGCAGTTCACACCGCGTTTTAAAAATTGCCAGAACCATTGCTGATTTGGCCCAAAGTACCCACATCGAAAAGCCACACATCGCAGAGGCCGTGCAATACAGACGGCCCGTTGCGGGACACTGATAATAGAGCCATGAGCAGATATCGGCCCTACTGGGACCCCACCCAAATCAGCAAGCAAGCCACCGCACTCGGCCCGTTTGCGGTATGGCTGTCTTGGCCACAACTCATTACTTGGGGAAGCGTGTTTTACACCTTCTCTTTGGTCATGGGCCCCGTTGAGCGCGAGTTGGGTTTCAGTCGCGCCGAATCCTCCTTGGGGTTTAGCTTGGCTTTGTTGGCCGATGGGCTGATGGCGTATCCCATCGGTTGGCTGATTGATCGCGGCCACGAACGCCGTGTCATGACCTGGGGCTCTGTCTGGGTCGGTGCTTGTTTGTTTGCCCACAGCTTCATCGACTCATTGGCTGGTTTTTATGGCGTATGGCTGGCTTTGGGTATCGGCATGTCGGCCACACTCTATGCCCCTGTTTTTGCCATCGTCACCCGCAGATTTCCAAACGATTTCAGGCGCGCCATCATCATCATGACGTTTTTAGGCGGGCTGGCCAGTACAGTGTTCTTTCCGCTGTCGTCTTGGCTGATTCAAGAGTTGGGTTGGCGCCATGCCCTGTGGGTTTTGGCACTCCTTCAATGGCTGATCTGTTGGCCATTGCACGCTTGGCTGCTGCGCGGCGCCACGAAAAGGATTGACTTGGGTCATGCTGCTGAAACAGCAATTCAGCCGACTTCCTCTTCTGATTTACAACACAAACAAGCACCACCTGAGGCCATCAAGGTTCACTTCAAACGTGCGCCTTTTTGGTTGCTTGCCGGCTTCATGTTGACAACCTTAAGCGTCAGCTCTGCACTGCCAGCGCACATGGTGAGTTTGTTGGAAGAAGCGCATTTGTCACCCGCCTGGGTCATTGCCATTCCGGCCTCCATTGGCGTCATTCAAGTGTTGGGGCGGCTCTTGTTGTTTGTCTTTGAAAAACATTTAGATGTTCATGCGGCCAACAAATGGATTCCTTGTTTGGTGCCTTTGGGATTGTTGTTTTTAGTGGTGGGTGGCTTGGAGCCTTGGGCCGCCTTGATGTTTGTCTTGTTCTATGGTTTGGGCAATGGCCTGAACACCATTGTGAAAGGCACCGCCATGGCGCAATATGTCAGCCGCGACCATGTAGGGCAACTCAATGGTGTATTGGGTGTGCCGCTGGCTTTGGGCCGCGCTGCAGCACCTTGGGCTTTAGGTTTGATGTGGACCCCCGAGGTGGGCTACACGGATGGCCTGCGCTGGCTTTTAGGGCTGGGCGTTTTAGGTGTGGCCTGTTTGTGGTGGGCGCAAATCAGCGCTCACAAATTAGGCGCCAACAATCGCTGAATATCGGCCACTTTCAAGTTCTGGCGCTTGGCCAAATCTTGCACTTGATCTTCTCCCACTTTGCCCACATTGAAGTACTGACTGTCGGGGTGGCTCAGGTAAAAACCTGACACACTGGCCGCCGGTGTCATGGCCAAACTGCTTGTGAGGTTCATGCCAATCTCCTTGCACTGCAGTAGTTCGAACATTTGTTTTTTCACAGAGTGATCAGGGCATGCTGGGTAGCCTGGTGCGGGCCTGATACCTTGGTATTTTTCGGCAATCAATTCTTCCAACCCGGCTTTCTCATGCGCGGCATAGCCCCACAAATCTTTGCGCACACGCTCGTGCATGCATTCAGCAAAAGCTTCTGCAAATCGGTCGGCCAAGGCTTTGAGCATGATGGCGCTGTAATCGTCGTGCGCAGCCTCAAAAGCTTGTTCGCGCTTTTCTACGCCGATGCCGGCCGTGACAGCAAACACACCCACGTAGTCTTTTAACTGAGTGGGTTTGCCTTTTGCATCCAGATGTGGCGCCACAAAATCTGCCAAGCAGCGGCTGGGTTTGCCGGTTTGTTTTTCTGTTTGTTGGCGCAGGCCATGCCATGTGAGCACAGCAGTTTCACGCGCCTCATCGGCATACAAAGCAATGTCATCGTGGTTGACGCTGTTGGCAGGGTACAAGCCCATCACACCATGCGCCGTGATCCATCGGCCTTCAATGATTTTTTGCAACATCTTCTGAGCATCGTTGAAAACTTTTTGCGCTTCAACGCCTACTACTTCGTCTTTCAAGATGGCGGGGTAAGGGCCGGCCAAATCCCAAGTTTGAAAGAAAGGACCCCAATCGATGTAGCGCGCCAGTTCGGCCAAATCGAAATTCTTGAAAACACGGCGACCAATGAATTTAGGTGCGGGTGTTTTGAAGGCAGTCCAATCAACCGCCGTTTTGTTGCCACGCGCTTTGGCCAGTGGCCACATGGGCGTTTGTTTTTTGTTGGCATGCATCTCACGCACTTTGGCGTAATCGGCATTGAGTTCGTCAATGTAAGTAGCGGCGTGGTCTGACAACAAACCTTGCGCCACACTCACACTGCGCGAGGCGTCGGGCACATAGACCACCGGGCCTTCATAGTGTGGTGCAATTTTGACAGCAGTGTGCACACGGCTGGTGGTGGCACCTCCAATCAGCAAAGGCATTTTGCGCAAACGGAAATGTGCATCCTTTTGCATTTCGCTGGCCACGTACTGCATCTCTTCCAAGCTGGGCGTAACCAACCCCGACAAGCCAATGATGTCGGCGTTTTCTTCTTTGGCCTTGGCCAAAATTTCGTGACACGGCACCATCACGCCCATGTTGACCACGTCAAAGTTGTTGCACTGAAGCACCACGGTCACAATGTTTTTGCCGATGTCGTGCACGTCGCCTTTGACGGTGGCAATCACAATCTTGCCTTTAGATTTCACATCCTGACCGGCTGCTTCTTGCTGGCGCTTTTCTTCTTCAATGTAAGGTACCAAGTGCGCCACGGCTTGCTTCATGACGCGCGCAGACTTGACCACTTGCGGCAAGAACATCTTGCCTTGACCAAACAAATCGCCCACCACATTCATACCGTCCATAAGCGGGCCTTCAATCACGTGCAAAGGTCTTCCGTTCTTGGCCAAAATTTCTTGGTACGCCTCTTCGGTGTCTTCGGTAATAAAGTCGGTGATGCCATGCACCAAGGCATGTGACAAACGGGCCGACACGGTCACCGGCGCTTCGGGCGTGCCGCGCCAAGCCAGCTTTTGTGAATCGTCTTTGGCGGCGCCTTTGGCGTTTTCTGCTACCTCCACCAAGCGCTCACCCGCATCGGGGCGGCGGTTCAACACCACATCTTCAACGCGTTCGCGCAAGTCAGGTTCGAGCTCGTCGTACACGCCCACCATGCCGGCGTTCACAATGCCCATGTCCATGCCAGCTTGAATGGCGTGGTACAAAAACACCGTGTGAATGGCTTCGCGCACGGGGTCGTTGCCGCGGAAACTAAAAGACACATTGGACACACCGCCCGACACTTTGGCGCCGGGCAAGTTTTGTTTGATCCAACGCGTGGCTTCAATGAAATCGACGGCATAGTTGTCGTGTTCTTCAATGCCCGTGGCAATGGCAAAAATGTTGGGGTCGAAAATGATGTCTTCGGGCGGGAAGTCCACCTCGTCCACCAACACGCGGTAAGCGCGTTCGCAAATTTCAATTTTGCGTTGGTAGGTGTCTGCCTGGCCTTTTTCATCAAAAGCCATGATCACCGCCGCCGCACCATATCGTTTGATGAGTTGCGCTTGTTGCTTAAAGCCTTCCACACCCTCTTTCATGCTGATGGAATTGACAATGCCCTTGCCTTGAATGCAACGCAAACCCGCTTCAATGACACTCCATTTGGAAGAGTCGATCATGATGGGCACGCGGGAAATGTCGGGCTCAGACGCAATCAGGTTCAAGAACCTCACCATGGCCGCCTGGCTGTCCAACATGGCTTCGTCCATGTTGATGTCGATGATCTGCGCGCCGTTTTCAACCTGCTGACGGGCCACTGCCAAAGCTTGCTCGTACTCGCCATTCAAAATCATGCGGGCAAATGCTTTAGAGCCTGTGACGTTAGTGCGCTCACCAATGTTCACAAACAAAGAGTCGGTGCTAATTGAGACAGGCTCTAGACCAGACAGTTTGAGTGGAGAGACAGAATTAGAAACTGAAGCAGACAACAAAACTCACCCCTTGAATCGCAGGTGAGCGTGGTTTGCAAAAGAAAGGGGGCAAAGCCCCGCATTGAGCCCCAAGCCTGACCCGCGGCCGAAATGGCTGGCGGGCTGCAACGCTCCTTGGGAATGTGCGTATTTTAACCACGACCAAGGTAGCAGCAACGACGACACGGGCTTTTTCTACCCGCCAAGGCGATCAGTACTGCTTGTACGGCAAGAATTTGCCCGACAACACCACATTCACGCGGTCGCCTTTGGGGTCTGGCTGACGAACAATGTCCATGCTGAAATCGATGGCGCTCATGATGCCGTCACCAAACTCCTCGTGAATCAGCTCTTTGATGGTGGTGCCATAGACACTCACAATCTCGTACCAGCGGTAAATCAGCGGGTCGGTTGGGACGGCTGTGGGGAGCGAGCCTTTGTAGGGAACCACTTGCAACCACTTTTGCTCCTCTGCTGTCAGCCCAAAAATTTTGCCGATGACCTTGGCTTGCTTGGCATCGAGTGTCATTTGCCCTAAGCAAGCGGCTGTGACCCACTCTTTGGACAAGCCTACTTTGTCGGCCACGTCGCTCCATTTAATGCCTTTGGACACTTTGGTGCTGATGATTTTTTCTGTGATGTCTAAACGGTTCATAAGAGCCTCGTCAATGAAAGTTAAAAAAGATATGAAGGAATTCAATGCGCTTTGGCGCGTGACACCAAGAAATCAACGATGTGATTTCTAACGTCGTAATAGCCCGATAAATGATGAAGCTGCGCGCGAGTTCGATCGCGCGGCAAGGGATTGACCACCACCTCGGCCAGCCCACCTGGCACGTAATGGCCTTTGTGCTCGTTGCCATTGCTCATGAGCAATATTCGATCAGACAACAAAATGGCTTCGTCCACATCGTGGGTGATCATGAAAACCGTTTGCTGTGTTTGACGAACAATGCCCATGAGTTCGTCTTGAATGGTGCCGCGGGTTAAGGCGTCCAATGCGCCAAAGGGCTCGTCTAACAAAAGCATCTTGGGTTGAATGGCAAAAGCTCTTGCAATGCCAACGCGCTGCTTCATGCCGCCCGACAACTGGCTGGGCTTTTTGTCAATGGCAGGCAACAAGCCCACCATGTCGACATGCTTTTCCACATGTGCATTGACTTCGGGTGTTTTCCAATCGGGCCACTTCGACTTCACGGCAAACGCAATGTTTTGTCGCACGGTGAGCCAGGGCATGAGGGCGTGACTTTGAAACACCACGCCGCGCTCCAAACTGGGCCCAGCAATTTCACGACCATCCATGAAGGCATGGCCTTCTGTCGCTTCATCTAACCCAGCCAACACATTGAGCACGGTGGTTTTGCCGCAGCCTGAGTGTCCAATGATGCAAACAAACTCACCGCGGGCCACACTAAATGACACATCTGCAAACACGGGCTTGTCGGCTTGGTAAGTCTTGCCCAATTTTTCAATCTTCAAAAAGCCCGCCTGGCCGAAAACATTTGGCTTGTCTAGTTGCTCATTCAACATAGGTCACTCCCTTTTGCAATTTGGCAAAGGCCATGTCTAAGAGCATGCCCACCACCCCAATGACCAGCACCGCAAAAATCACATTGACCAAAGACAAGTTGTTCCATTCGTTCCAAACAAAGTAGCCAATGCCTGTGCCACCCACCAACATTTCGGCGGCCACAATCACCAACCATGCAATGCCCATGCTGATGCGCATGCCCGTCACGATGGTGGGCGCTGCGGCTGGCAAGATCACCAAAAATGCTTTGCGCAAAGGGTTCACTTCCAACGTGTTGGCCACGTTCAGCCATTCGCGCTTGACCGATGCCACACCAAAAGCGGTGTTGATGAGCATGGGCCACACGGAACAAATGAAAATCACAAAGATGCCGCTGATGCTGGAATCTTTCAGGGTGTAAAGCGCCAGGGGCATCCAGGCCAAAGGGCTGATGGGTTTGAGCACTTGAATGAAAGGATCAATGGCTTTGTGCATGAGCGGCGACATGCCAATCAAGAACCCTAAAGGCAATGCCACCATCACTGCCAACAAGAAGCCAAGGCCAACCCGCCCTAATGAATGGGCCAATTGAATGCCAATGCCTTTGTCGTTGGGTCCGTTGTCGTAAAACGGATTTGACAATTGCTTCAGCGTTGCCTTGGCCACTTCAAGGGGCGGTGGAAATCCTGTGCTCTTGCTGGCACCCGGATCTTTGCCCATCATTTTCAAATACTCAATGTCCTCTGCTGTGGCTCCCGCTTTGGTGGCGCCCGCAATCGAAGGTCCTTGTGTAGAAAGCTGCCACGCACCCACGAAAAAAACCATGATGAGCAGCGAGACCAAGCCGGCTCGCAAATTGATCGAAATTGTTTTCACAGAGCATCAACCCATCTTGTTGATTGCAAAGGATTTCAAATACGCCTCAGGCTTAGCGGGATCAAACTCTTTGCCCATGATTTTGTGTTTGATGTAACTGGGCCCGGTTGGTACGGTCTGCCCCAAGTCCTTCATGTGCTTGCGCGCATCGGTGATCAGGAATACTTTTTCGGCAATCTGTTTGTAATCAACATTGCCCTTGATGTAGCCCCAACGTTGCATTTGTGTCAGCATCCACACCGCCAAGCTTTGCCATGGCATCGGGTCAAAGTCGGCGCGGTCGGGCACGTTTTGCACCTTGCCTAGACCATCTGCAAATTTGCCTGTCAGCACTTGGCTGATCACCGCTTCGGGTTGATTCAAATACTGCGTAGGCGAAATCACCTTGGCAATCAACTCGCGGTTGCCAGGCAAACGCGCCATGGCGGCCGACGTCAAAACCGCACGATACAAGGCTGCAAACGTGTTCGGATTTTTTTGAATGAATTCCGTGCTAGTGCCAAATGCGCAGCAAGGGTGGCCGTTCCACAAGTCTTTGGTAAGCATGTGAATGAAGCCCACTTCGTCAAACACCGCACGCTGGTTAAAAGGATCTGGGCCTAAGAAGCCGTCGATGTTGCCTGCGCGCAAATTGGCCACCATCTCTGCAGGTGGAATGACGCGAATTTGCACATCGGTGTCGGGGTTCAAACCGTTTTCGGCCAAGTAATAGCGCAGCAAAAAGTTGTGCATGGAGTAATCAAACGGCACCCCAAACTTGAAGCCCTTCCAGTTCTTGGGATCGCGATTGTCTTTGTGCTTCAAGCTCAAGGTAATGGCTTGGCCATTGACGTTTTGAATGGTCGCCACATTCATGGGCGTGGCATTGGCGCCGAGCCCCATGCTGATGGCCAAGGGCATGGGCGACAAGAAATGTGACGCGTCATATTCCTTGTTGATCATCTTGTCGCGAATCAAAGCCCAGCCTGCTGTTTTGGTCACCTCCACATTCAAGCCTTGCTTGCTGTAGAAGCCCAGAGGGTGCGCCATGATGAGCGGCGTAGCGCAAGTAATTGGAATGAAACCAATTTTCAAATTCGTTTTTTCAAGTGGCCCTTTGTCTTGAGCCATGGCTTGCAGACTGGCAACAGGCAGCACACTGGCAATGGCGGCCATGGCTGTTTTCTTGCCCACTGCGCGCAAGAAGTTGCGTCGCTCTGCATCTTGTGGAAACAAGGCCTTCACCAAAGTAGCCTCGATGAATTCTTGGCTGTACGCTTCAAACTCGGCTGTCTCGGAGCGTGCACGCAATGTGGCGGCCGCAGCATCCGCCGCCACTTCGGCATGGTGGTCGGCAGGCGAGTGATCACGACCACAGCTGCACTTCAGCATCAAGGGACGATCGGCGTTGTAGGGGTCAAAGAACTCAGACATGGTGGCAACCTCTTTTCAATGAAGACAAGAGGCTCTATGCAAACTACGCGCCAACTTTCAGTTGCCTGTGTTTATTTTGTAACCGTGCGGTTTAAGCCTTGCGAAAGATCGCTGCGGTTAAATATCAGACATGAAGCGCACCAATGCGGCGCGCCGACTCCTTGCGCGCGGCTCAGTTTGGTGCGGAAAGTTGGGCGCGGGCACCAACTCAGGCGGCTTCTTTGTAAAACGCCCCAACATGCAATCCCCTTGGCGCAAGGGGCCCGACAGCCTTTTGAATGGCGCCAATGTGATCTGGCGTAGTTCCGCAACAACCACCCACAATGTTCACCAAGCCCTCTGCTGCAAACTCATGCAACAAACGGCTGGTCACGTCGGGCGTTTCATCAAAGCCGGTATCGCTCATGGGGTTGGGCAAGCCCGCGTTGGGGTAGCAGCTGATGAAGGTGTCATCGGCCACTTTGGCCAACTCCTGAATATAGGGGCGCATTAAAGTGGCGCCCAATGCGCAGTTCAAGCCAATGGCCAAAGGACGCGCATGGCGCACACTGTGCCAAAACGCCGTGACGGTTTGGCCACTCAAAATCCGACCCGAGGCATCGGTCACGGTGCCACTGATGATGAGGGGCAAGCGCTCACCACTGTTTTCAAAATATTCTTCAATGGCAAAAAGCGCCGCTTTGGCGTTGAGCGTGTCAAAGATGGTTTCCACCAACAACACATCCACGCCGCCTTCCACCAAGGCCTGCGTTTGTTCGTAATAGGCTTTGCGCAAAGACTCAAAATCGACGTTGCGTGCACCGGGGTCGTTGACATCGGGGCTGATGCTGGCGGTTTTAGGCGTCGGGCCCAAGGCGCCCACGGCGTAGCGGGGTTTGTCGGGTGTGGAAAACTTGTCGCAGGCAGCGCGCGCCAAGGCCGCAGAAGCGCGGTTCATTTCAATGGCCAAGTCGGCCATTTTGTAATCTTCTTGCGCAATGGTGGTGGCGCCAAAGGTGTTGGTTTCGATCATGTCGGCGCCAGCCGCCAAATAGCCTTCGTGAATATCGCGAATCACATCAGGGCGTGTGAGACTGAGCAGTTCGTTGTTGCCCTTGACGTCTTTGGGAAAGTCTTTGAAGCGCTCACCACGGTAATCGGCTTCGCTCAATTTGAAGCGCTGAATCATGGTGCCCATGGCGCCATCGAGAATGGCAATGCGTTTTTCCAGAATGGCTGGCAGAGCTTGGGCGCGGGTGTAGTTCAAAGGTTTCATACCCTTATTGTAAAA
>ENA-ORCY01001037-ORCY01001037.1-marine-metagenome-genome-assembly--contig:-NODE-1037-length-13783-cov-3.512184_pt1 | contig 13783 bp, 10 predicted proteins | sample MGYA00248634_ERZ508507 | MGnify/ENA primary metagenome ERZ508507 (study PRJEB26178, sample SAMN06266269) | marine metagenome | isolation source: Columbia River Estuary | place: USA:Columbia River... | reverse complement strand
AAAGCATTACAAACAAAAGTAAAATGAGATATTACTATATTTATATTTTTAAAATTTAAACGCTCAAATCATCTTTGTTTTACTAGTTGTGGTCTTGCCACATTTCTATCTTAAAACAAGATGAGAGAACACATACTATAAAACCCCACTATGATTATAGATTTAAGAAGCGATACTGTTACAAGGCCAACTCCAGGAATGTTAGATGCTATTATGCAGGCTCAAACTGGGGATGATGTCTACAAAGAAGATCCAACTGTAAATGCGCTTGAACATAAAATGGCCTCACTCTTTGGTATGGATACTGCGCTGTATTTCCCAACGGGAAGTATGGCCAACCAGGCCGCTATAAAATTACACACACAGCCCTCACAGCAGCTTATTTGTGATAAATGGGCCCATGTGTATAATTATGAAGGGGGAGGCGTTTCTTTCAATAGTGGCGTGTCTTGTAAGTTGGTAGATGGTCATAGAGGTATGATTACTGCCAAGCAGGTATTGGAGAGTATCAATCCTCCAGATTTTTATCACAGCCCATTAACTTCCTTGGTGTGTCTAGAAAACACAACCAATAAAGGGGGCGGTGCTTGTTATGAAATGGATGAAATAATAAAAATCAAAAAAGTGTGTCAAGAACATAACCTAGGGCTACATCTTGATGGTGCGCGTTTAATGAATGCTATTGTTGCTAATAAAGAAGACCCTAAGCACTACGGAAATGTATTTGACACGATTTCTGTGTGCCTAAGTAAAGGCCTTGGCGCCCCCATGGGAACTGTACTAATGGGGAATTCTTCACTAATGAAAAACGCCATTAGAGTTAGAAAGGTATTAGGCGGAGGTATGAGGCAGGTTGGTTTCATGGCAGCTGCTGGGCTTTATGCCATGGAGCATCAAGTAGACCGCCTGGAGGAAGATCATAAAAAGGCAAAGCAAATAGCTGTGCATCTAGAGAGTTTATCGTACATTAAAAAAGTAGAGCCCACACAAACCAATATTGTAATTTTCTATATGCAAGACGGCCTTAATCAAGAAGATTTTATAAACGCTTTGGCTGCAAAAAACATTCGTATCAGCGATATGGGGCAAGGGAAATTACGTGTTGTTACTCACCATGATTATACCTCCCAAATGCACAGCGTGTTTTTGGATTCCCTTACCGCCTATAAGCATTAATTTTTTATACGTTACAGATCAAAGTTTTTGCGGTATTTTTGTATAATCTAATGGCACGAATTAGTTTTTAATGTCTTGTAAAAGCTGTAATTTTACCCCGAGACAACCCATACCTTATTCTATGAAAAAAATAGCCATACTAAGTTTTGTGTCATTGTTTTTGATGCTGGCTTGTAAAGACATTAACACCACACATACCCCTATGAATCACACCCCACCAACAGTAGATAAAATTACCAAAAACATAGAAACACATGGTGATGCCAGAGAAGATGGCTATTATTGGTTAAATGAAAAAGAAAATCCAGAGGTCATAGATTACCTGGAGCGTGAGAATGATTATTACCAAAAAATGACAGCGCATACCCAAGATTTTCAAAAAGACCTGTTTGAAGAAATGAAGTCTAGAATCAAGGAAGATGATGCTTCTTTGCCTTATAAGTTAAATGGATATTTCTATATTACAAGGTTTGAAAAAGGGAAAGACTATCCTATATATACACGTAAAAAAGACAGCCTTGAGGCTCCAGAGGAAATATTATTTGATGTAAATGAAATGGCTAAAGGGCACTCATACTATAATCTTAGAGGAATTTCTGTAAGTCCAGACAATACCATGGTTAGCTTTGGTGTAGATACTTTAAGTAGAAGAAAGTATACCATTTACATTAAAAATTTAGTTACCGGCAAACTAATGCAGGAGGTGATACCTTTAACTACAGGTGGGGCCACATGGGCAAATGACAATAAAACTCTTTTTTATTCTAAAAAAGACGAGCAAACACTTCGCTCAAATAAAATATTCAAGCACACCCTTGGTCAAAACTCAGCAGATGATGTAAACGTATTTACAGAGCAGGACGAAACCTTTAATACTTTTGTGTACAAAACAAAATCAAAAAAATACATTGTTATTGGTAGTTCAAGCACGCTGTCTTCAGAATATCAAATTCTTGATGCAGATACTCCAAATAAGGAGTTTAAGATATTTCAGCCAAGAGAGAGAGGTTTAGAGTACAGCATAGCACATTATGAAACTAATTTTTATATCGTAACAAATAAAGATGGTGCTACCAACTTTAAATTAATGAAGACTCCTCAAGACAATACCTCTATAGATAATTGGGTAGATGAAATTGCCCACAGAGATGATGTGCTTCTAGAAGATATAGAAATATTTAAAGATTATTTGGTAGTTGAACAGCGCTCAAACGGTTTAAACCAAATGCATATTAAAAGGTGGGATAACTCAAAGGAGTATTACCTTCCCTTTGATACTGAAACCTATGGGGCAGGAGCGATGTCAAACCCTGATTTTGACTCTCAAATACTGCGTTATGGATACTCCTCTTTAACTACACCTTCTTCTATAATTGATTTTAATATGGATACCCAACAAAAAACTGTTTTAAAAGAAACAGAAGTATTGGGAGGATCTTTTGATAAAGATAACTATGAGTCTAAACGTATATGGGCCACTGCAGAAGATGGAACTAAGGTGCCAATTTCAATGGTGTATAGAAAAGGCATGAAAATGGATGGTTCAAATCCATTTTTGATGTACGCCTACGGCTCTTATGGAGCTACTATAGACCCTTACTTTTCTACTACTCGCCTAAGTTTGTTGGATAGAGGCTTTATTTTTGCAATAGCGCACATTCGTGGAGGACAATACCTAGGCAGATCATGGTATGAAGACGGAAAACTTCTAAAAAAGAAAAACACCTTTACAGACTTTATAGATGCGTCAAAACATGTTATAGATAAGGGGTATACATCAGCAGCGCATTTATATGCTCAAGGTGGTTCAGCGGGAGGGCTGTTAATGGGCGCTGTTGTTAATCTAGCCCCGGAACTTTATAATGGTGTTATTGCTTCAGTTCCTTTTGTAGATGTAGTAACCACAATGTTAGATGATACTATTCCGCTAACCACTGGTGAGTATGATGAGTGGGGAAATCCAAACAATAAAGAGTATTACCAGTACATGAAATCATACTCTCCTTATGATAATGTAAAAGCGCAATACTACCCAAATATGTTTGTAACAACAGGTTTACATGATAGCCAAGTTCAGTATTTTGAACCTGCAAAATGGGTGGCGCGTCTCAGAGAATTAAAAACAGATGATAATGTACTTTTTTTAGATGTTAATATGGACGCAGGACACGGTGGAGCCTCTGGACGTTTTGAGGCTTTAAAAGAGGTGGCAAAAGATTATGCCTTCCTGCTTGATTTAGAGCAAATAAGCAAATAATTATATTTATGTATCTTTGTAACGTTTTATAAAGGGCCAAAAAACAATGGCTTTGCAATGAAATTCTTCTATGACAAAACAAATTAAAGCACATAAAAATATTCTAGAACTTATTGGTAACACGCCGCTTATTGAGCTTAATAAGATAACGGCTGGTTTTAAGGGTAATTTCTACGCTAAAGTAGAAGCCTTTAATCCTGGACACTCCTCTAAAGATAGAATCGCTTTATATATCATTGAGCAGGCAGAGAAAAAAGGAATTTTAAAACCTGGAGATACCATTGTTGAAACCACTAGTGGTAACACTGGTTTTAGTATTGCAATGGTGAGTATCATTAAAGGATACAAATGTATTTTGGCTGTAAGTTCAAAATCTTCTAAAGATAAAATAGACATGCTCCGTACCATGGGCGCACAGGTACATGTTTGTCCTGCCCATGTTAGTGCAGATGATCCTAGATCTTATTATGAAGTTGCCAAAACAGTTCACAAAAACACGCCTAATTCTGTGTATATAAATCAGTACTTTAACACGTTAAATATAGAAGCGCATTACCACTCAACAGGTAAAGAAATCTGGGAGCAAACAAATGGTCAAATTACACATTTGGTTGCCTGTAGTGGAACCGGTGGAACCATCTCTGGGATTGCTCGTTATTTGAAAGAAAAAAACTCTCAGGTTCAAGTTATAGGTATTGATGCCTATGGCTCGGTCTTAAAAAAGTACCATGAAACTGGCGCCTTAGATCGTGATGAAATTTATCCTTACAGAATAGAAGGTCTGGGTAAAAATCTAATCCCGACAGCTACAGATTTTGATAGTATAGATCGTTTTGTAAAAGTTACAGATCAAAGTAGTGCCCTAACAGCCCGAGAGCTTGCCACAACAGAAGGACTTTTTGTTGGATATACTAGTGGCGCTGCAATGCAAGGGCTAAAGCAATTAGACCAGGAAGGTATTTTTGATACTAGCAGTACGATTGTTGTTGTATTTCCAGATCATGGCTCTAGATACATGAGTAAAATATACAGTGACAATTGGATGCAAGAACAAGGTTTTTTAGATGGCCAAGACCAAGAGGTAACAGCTACTTCCAAAACAAAATAGAACAACCTTTAAACTCATTAAAAACTGTAACATGCCCTTGTTACAGTTTTTCTATTTAATAAACCTTCCTTTTTTAAAGCACATCTTCCTGAAGTATTTCTTTATTTATTAGTGATTGTATTTGTTTACCATTTGTTTACAAATTTTACAATTCCAACAAAATTTTAACTATGCAAAGAGAATAAAATTGCCTAATTTTGCTGTGTATTTTGAAACCAACATATAGTAATGAAAGATTTATTTGATAAGATTTACAAAGATAAAGGACCACTAGGAAAGTGGGCAGAAGTTGCAGAAGGGTATTTTGTATTTCCAAAATTGGAAGGTCCTATTTCTAACCGTATGAAATTTAACGGTAAAGAAGTTATTACTTGGAGTGTAAATGATTACTTAGGCCTGGCAAACCACCCAGAAGTGCGTGAAGTAGACGCCCAGGCTGCTGCTAGCTACGGTTCTGCATACCCTATGGGAGCAAGAATGATGAGTGGACACACAGATTTGCACGAACAACTTGAAAATGAACTGGCAGCCTTTGTAGATAAACAGGCCGCTTATTTATTAAATTTTGGATACCAAGGAATGGTATCTACCATTGATGCATTGGTATCAAAGGACGATGTAATTGTGTATGATGTTGATGCGCATGCTTGTATTATAGATGGTGTACGCCTTCATATGGGACAGCGTTTCACCTATAAGCACAATGATTTAGAAAGTATCGAGAAAAACTTGACGCGTGCCACTAAAATGGCAGAAAAAACAGGTGGAGGGATTTTATTAATCTCTGAAGGTGTTTTTGGAATGCGCGGAGAACAAGGAAAATTAAAAGAGATTGTTGCCCTCAAGAAAAAATACAACTTTAGACTATTTGTAGATGACGCACACGGTTTTGGTACACTTGGTAAAACAGGTGCTGGAGCAGGTCAGGAGCAAGGAGTACAAGACGATATAGACGTATATTTTGCCACATTTGCAAAGTCTATGGCTAGTACTGGAGCATTCATTGCCGCAGACCAAGAAATAATGGATTACCTAAAATACAATCTTAGGTCTCAAATGTTTGCCAAGTCTTTACAAATGCAACTAGTAGTAGGCGCTTTAAAACGTCTAGATATGATGCGCGAAAGTACTCAGTACAAAGACAAGCTTTGGGAAAACGTACATGCTTTGCAAGGAGGTTTAAAAGAGAGAGGTTTTGATATAGGAACTACTCAAAGTTGTGTAACTCCAGTATACCTTAAAGGGTCTGTTCCTGAGGCAATGGCGTTAGTGAAAGATTTACGTGAAAATCACGGTGTATTCACCTCTATTGTGGTATACCCTGTAATTCCTAAAGGCTTGATTTTACTCCGTATGATACCTACGGCAACGCATACCATGGAGGATATAGAGATAACTCTTGAGGCCTTTTCAGGTATTAGACAGCGTCTAGAAAACGGAACCTACAAAAGGCTATCAGCCGCTGTTGCTGCTGCTTTTGGAGAATAGTTTTTTCTAAATTTATACATAAAAAAACCACCGGTAAACGGTGGTTTTTTTATGTTATAGCATCTTTTTAAAAGTGCTACGCTCTTTGTGCTGCAGCGGTTTATAGTCTTTCCACATTTGTTGTATGGCTGTATTTTCTATTAACTCTGGGTTGGTTTCTACCTTATCTATACCTTTTGCATTAAAAAGAAGTTGTACCTCTTCAAAGATAATAGCAGTTACTCCCTTGCCTTGATACTCTGGATCAATACCAATTAGATATAAAGAAGCGCGATTGTTTTTTCTTTGCGCCTGCAATAAGTGATACCAACCAAATGGTAGAAGAGAACCATTCGCCTTTTTTAATGCTTCACTATAAGAGGGCATAACAATCGAAAATGCGATAAGTTTTCCTTCTTTATCTTGTACACAGGCAATATAATCTGGCTGTATGAAATTGAAATACTTTTCTTTGTAATAATCGATTTGATATTGCTGTATGGGTACAAATGTTTGAAGGTTGTTATAGGTCTTGTTAAGCAGTTCAAACATTTGATCCACGTACGGAATAATATCTTTCTTGCTTTTAAAATCAATTACAGAAAGGTTGTACCGTTTTTTAATAATGCTAGAAAACCGCTCCACTCTCTCTATAAGCACTGGTGGGATGGTTAATTTAAATTCTACCCAAGTTGCTTGTTTTTCATAGCCTAATTGCTCAAAATGAGCAGCGTAATAGGGGTATTGGTACCAAGTAATCATTGTGTTTAACTCCTCAAAACCACTGGTTAAAATACCTGCTTTTTCCATGTTGCTGAATCCAACAGGCCCCTCGACATACGCTAAGTTGTTTTTGGCTCCAATTTCATAGGCTTTGGCAAGTAAGGCTTTGGTAACATTTATATCGTCTATCATGTCTAACCATCCAAAACGAACTTTCTTTTTGCCAATTTCATTAATTTCTATGTGGTTTAAAATAACGGCAATACGTCCAACAATAGTTCCTTGTTTGTAGGCAAGAAAGTAACTAGCCTCTGCATTGTTAAATACAGGGTTTTTTGCTTTATCTAAAGTTTCCAACTCATCATTAGTCAAGGGAGGAACCCAGTAAGGACATTCTTTATAAAGTTTAAAAGGAAACTTTACAAACTGTACTAGTTGTTTGTTGGTAGTAACTTCTTGTATTGTAATCATATATCAATATTCATTCACATATTTCACGGTCTTTTAAGGCCGCCATCACCGTCATCAACTTCAAAGTAATTCTTTTTTTTCTTTTTCTCTTTCTTGGCTTTTTCTCTTTCTACCTTTTTCTTTTCTCGGCCAGCTTTTCCTTTTTCTTCGAGAAATTCATCCTGGTCATGAAAATCGAACCTATACGAAACTCCAATGCGCCCATAGGTTCTGGAAGGGGTGTCTTTTAGGCTATATAAAAAAGAGGCGTCTACTTGCCAGTCAGCGGTGATCAGCGCCGCTGCACCAAAACGCACGATGTTGTCTGCATAAAAATCACTATCAAAACCTTGTTTTTCTGCAAATAATGAGAACCAGTCAGAGAGGCAGTAGGTTAAAGTTACAATATATCCATAGGTTGGAGTTTGCGTAGTAAATCTGTCTGCAATAATGTTTGTGACCAGTACAAAGCCACTTCTAAAGTTGTTTTGTGTTTGAATGGAAACCTTTGGGCTTATAGTAAAGGGATCTTCTGGTGTGAATGGGTTACTAGAGCTATCAAAATTAGCGCCACCATATACAGAAATTGCAGGTATTAATTCCTCCCAACTAAATCTGTTATTAGCCTTCCAACTCATTAAATTAGGCCCTTTTAAATCTCGCTTTATATAAGGATCATACACTAGGTATTTAACCCCAAGGGTATTGCTTCTAAAATTACGCTGCGCATACTGTGAGCTCGTGGCTCCGCGCGTATCTGTTATGTTGTTTGATTGAAACTCTCCTGTTAAAATTACCTCTAGTTCTTCTTTCCAAAATCCAAAACGCGCACTGTAGTCTACAGCAAATGCATCGGCCTGGGTTTGTAATAAAGAGTGGTTTTCTTGGCCTATACCAAATCCAGTTTCAAACTGTAATACGTTTGTACCCACAGAAAAAGCTCCTTGTGAGCCTCCTGGCCTGTTGTTGTTGATTGTTTCTGTATACTGTCCAGATGCTGTAAAATAGCATGATAAGGTAAGGATGGTAATAAAAAAAGAAACAGATTTCATAGGCTTTGTTTAATACCAAAGATATAAGATTTATCATTTATTTAATACCCTTGTGCTGGGTTTTTGTAGCACTATTTGTATTTTTGAATCTTATTATAATGATATGATTACATTGTTTAAAACGATATCAATTATCCTCTTAGTGTACTACGGGTTAAAAATTATTTTAAAACTCGCAGCACCCTATATTATGAAATACTTCTCAAAAAAACTGGCAGCCCGCTTTGGCGCAGATTTTTCAAACACAACTGCTCCAAATACCTCTCAAAAAAAAGAGGGCGAGATTACCATCGATAAAGTACCTAATACCAAAAAAGCATCAAAAACTGTTGGGCAGTATGTAGATTATGAAGAAATAGAATAGGCGGGTTTGTTTTTTAACAATTGACGGCTTAGTTCTTCATATTTTTCGCTAATTTTCGGTTTTTAATAATCAACTTTCATTTATGCAAATTTCTTTTAAAAAAGCAGTGCCGCATTTGGTGGTCATTGTTCTACTAATGATTGCCTCAGTATCCTACTTTAGTCCTGTATTGAGTGGTAAAACGATATATCAAAGCGATATCGTGCAGCACAATGCAATGGCCAAAGAACTTAGAGATTTCAGAAAAATTAATGATGCAGAAACCTACTGGACAGACAGCGCCTTTGGTGGTATGCCTACCTATCAGCTAGGAGCTCGGTATCCTCATAATTACATTAAAACATTAGATGAAACCCTGCGATTTTTACCAAGACCTGCAGATTACCTGTTTTTATACTTTATTGGAATTTATATTTTGTTTTTAGTATTAAAATTAGATTATAAAATTGCCTTTTTAGGAGCGCTTGCTTTTGGTTTTTCTACCTATTTAATTATTATTCTAGGGGTAGGGCATAATGCCAAAGCGCATGCTATTGCTTATATGCCACTGGTGTTAAGTGGTATTATACTCACCTTTAGAAAAAGGTATGTATGGGGGTTTCTGCTCACTTCAGTAGCTATGGCTTTAGAGCTTACAGCAAACCATATACAGATGACTTACTATTTGCTACTTCTTGTGCTATGCCTTGGGGTTTCATATTTAATAGAGGCCATTAAATCCAAAACCTTAACTCATTATTTTACATCTGTGGGTATTATGGTACTTGGTGTTATGTTGTCTTTGGGGTTAAATGCTACCAATTTGTTGGCAACCAAAGAGTATGCAGATACCTCAACCAGAGGCCCTAGTGATTTAACCATCAATCCAGATACATCACCAAAACTAGATACAGACGGTCTTGATTATGATTATATCACGACCTACAGCTACGGGAAATTAGAGACCTTTAATCTGCTTGTTCCTCGTTTTATGGGCGGTGGTTCTAGCGAGCCTTTTCCAGAAAATTCTGCTACCCAGGATGCACTTTTAAAAATGGGAGCATCACCACAGCAAGCTAAAGACACCTTATACCAAATACCACTGTATTGGGGAGATCAGCCAATTGTTGCAGCGCCAGCCTATGTTGGAGCTGTTATTGTATTTCTGGCCACTCTTGGGCTGTTTTTAATCCAAGGCCGCGTAAAATGGTGGCTACTTTCTGGTTTTGTTTTAAGTTTATTATTGTCTTGGGGTAAAAACTTTAGCATCCTCACAGACTTTTTTATTGATTACGTGCCACTGTATAACAAATTTAGAGCAGTATCTTCTATACAGGTTATCATAGAATTGGTCTTGCCAATTATGGCTGTATTAGGCTTACATCACTTTTTTAAAAGCACTACCTCTTTGCAAAAAAAGAAAACCAGTTTACTATACACAACCTCTATTATTGGAGGATTACTAGTTGTATTCATTTTATTTAAAAATGCACTATTTAGTTTTGTGAGTCCTTATGATGGAGATATCATAGAAGCAATGGGAGCTCCTTTTATGGATGCCATTAGAGAGGATAGAACCACTCTGCTTGTAAATGACTCTTTACGTAGTTTAGTTTTTGTTGTATTGGCTGCATTCACACTATGGCTATATAGTACCAAAAAATTCAAACAAACTCTTACAGTTGCAGTATTAACGGCCCTTGTAGTTTTTGACTTGGTAGGGGTAGACAGGCGATATGTTAACAATGAAGACTTTGTTAATAGACGTGTCATGGAGCAGCCTTTTCAAAAAACGGCAGCAACCCTACAATTAGAGAAAGAAACAGGTAGATATAGAGTGTATGATGCCGCTAATAATGCTTTTAATAGCGCAGAGGTAAGTTATACCAATAGCTCTATAGGTGGATACCATGCAGCCAAACCAAGAAGAATGCAAGATATTGCAGATTTTTATATAAACCAGGGAGATATAAGTATGTTAAACATGCTAAATGTTCGTTTTATTTTAACAAGAAGTAAAAACGGAGCTGTTATAGGCCAGCGTAACCCCTATACAAATGGCAATGCTTGGTTTGTCGAAAACGTACTAATGGTAGAAACTGCAGATGCAGAAATCACCCAATTAGATAGTATTAATACTAAGAAAACAGCCATTGTCCATAAAGAGTTTTTACCTTACTTGCCTATTGCAGATATCCAGCGAGACTCCACAGCAACCATAGATTTAATATCCCACAAGCCAAATCATTTGGTGTATGAAACTGCTTCTACCTCTGAGCAGCTAGCAGTTTTCAGTGAGGTGTATTATCCAAAAGGATGGAACGCATATATAGATGGCAAAGCAACTACTCACATACGTGTAAACTATTTATTAAGGGCATTAAAAATTCCGGCAGGATATTCAAAAATTGAATTTAAATTTGAACCTTCAGTAGTCAAAACCGGAAGCACTATTGCTTTATTCAGTAGTGTGTTACTCTTGCTATTTATTATAATATCTTTGGGTTATACCTATAGAAAGCGACAACTAACAACTTTATAAACCAATGAAAAAAGCGCTGATTATATGCTATTATTGGCCACCTGCGGGCGGTCCAGGGGTGCAGCGCTGGTTAAAATTTGTTAGTCATTTAAAAAGTTTTGACATAGACCCTGTTGTATATGTCCCGCAAAATCCAAATTATCCTATTGTAGATCAAGATTTGGTTGCGCAAATACCAAAAGAGATAACTGTGCTAAAGCGTCCTATAAAGGAGCCGTATAAATTTGCTGCTATTTTCTCCAAAAAAAAGACACAACAAATTAGCAGCGGTATCATTTCAAACAAGAAACCTTCTGCTCTAGAAAAACTACTTTTGTTTGTTCGTGGCAATTATTTTATACCAGATGCTAGAGTAGGGTGGGTAACGCCATCTGTAGTTTTTTTAAAACAATATCTAAAAGCTAATCCTGTAGATTGTATTATTTCTTCTGGTCCTCCTCATAGTTTGCACTTAATTGGCATGGAATTACAAAAACAGGTACACCTGCCCTGGATTGCAGATTTTAGAGACCCCTGGACTACGATTCATTATCACAAATCATTGCTACTCACAAAAGCCTCAGAGGCTAAACATAAAGCCTTAGAGTCTTTGGTATTAAACTCGGCAAATCATATTTTGGTGACCAGCCCATCTACAGCAAAAGAATTTTCCTTGCTCACTACAAAACCCATAACGGTTATCACCAATGGTTTTGAACCTACAAAGATAGATACACCTGCTCTTGATACTACATTTTCTATAGCACATATTGGTTCCCTTTTAACGCAAAGAAACCCAACTTACCTTTGGGAGGTACTTTCTCAAATAGCAAAAGAAGATTCTATTTTTGCCCAAGATCTAGAAATTTGTTTAACCGGAGTAGTTAGTGATGAGGTACTCTCTGGTATAGCCTTAGCTGGTTTAACAAACAACACAACAATCAATGGGTACGTATCCCATAAAGAAGCTGTCGTTTTGCAGCATAAGGCGCAAGTATTGCTTTTACTCGAACAAGAGAGTGAAGATACAAAAGCCATTATTCCAGGCAAATTGTTTGAATACTTGCAGGCAGCTCGCCCAATTATTGCTATTGGCCCTAAGGGGAGTGATATAGAAGGTATTATTAACACAACTGCAAGTGGAGTTTATGTATCTGCACATCAAAAAGATGTTTTAAAAAAACAAATACTTTTATACTACAACGCTTACAAGAAAGAGGCGCTTTTTATTAACTCTAAAAACATAGAGTTGTTTACTAGAAAAGCACTTACAAAAAAACTAGCAGGAGTTATTAAATCTGTAATTACAGCTTCATAAAAAATACCCTCTGAAATATATAAATAAATCAAAGGGTATCAAACAAACAAACTAATCAAACTTAATTTAATCCACGTCTTTTAGTGGGAGTTCTAACCACTTTTGTGTTACGTGAGGTCCTATTTACATTGGTATTTCTTCTTGTTGATGTACGTGCTGAATTAGAACGTATCGAAGGCCTTTTTCTAGGGGTGGTTTGAACTATTCTAGGACTACTTGTCTGGCTTACAATAGCTGTTCTATTTCTAGATTGGGCATGTATGCTTCTAGTATTAGAGTTTTTGGGTACCGTTCTATTTCTAGTAAGCGTAGCAGTTCTAGAGGTATTTTTGTTGTTTTGTCTAGCTCTTGCGTTTTTCACCCTATTTGTTCTAGTTCTAGTAGCGCTTGTGGTAAAAGGTGTTCTACCATGACCAGTAATCATGGTGTTTTTTCTACCTCTTTTATAACGTGTATTTAAAGCGGTTCTACCATTTCTATAATGAATTCTACTTCCCGGAGAAATAAACTCTCTTCTAGCATTTGTATAGGTGTTGGTAGCTCTATTGTTATAATACCTTAGATGATTATAATAACTATAGCGTACTGGTGTATAAAACCTTCTGTAGGGTATATTCCATACAATACAGTTGTTATACATTGGTCTTAGATAGTACCCATGCCATGGGCGGTAGGTATAAAATCTATTGTAAGAATTTATATAACCTGTATAATAGTCATAATCTCCATAGCTGTTGTAATAAATATGTAGGCCTCCAATGCGAGAGATAGCTCTGTTTCTGTAGCTAATCTCAACCTCACCAGCTTGAATTATTCTACCATACACGTCATAATACACCGGTACATCTTCTATTTGTATTATGGCTCCATAATCGTCATACTGAAGGTATGTCTCATAATCTTGCCCTGCATTAAAACTTAGAAATACACTAGGGGTGTTAAAAGAGAGCATGGTGCTTTGTTGGGTGGCTAGGTATACAAAATCAAACTGCCCATCGGCAAAGACAGAGAATTCGACACCGCCTTCAATAAAAATATATGCTTTTCCATTATATGGTGTCTGGTTTGTAGACTCTGGCGTATCTTTTTTTGCAGCATTTACTGTGGCTATTGTTAATAGCAGTAGAAGTAATGTTTTGAAATTTTTCATAGTCTTTGTTTTAATGTACTTGCTAATTACTCTATTGAGCGTTGTACAAATTTTATAATACACAGACCATGCCAAAATAAAAACAAACCCATAAGGGCTTGTTTTTTAAGTATTTAAACTCATGTGGTTTATTGATGAAGTTTTTTGGATTAGCTTATATTTTTTCTTTTAGGTATTTGGCAGTGTATGATTTTTTATGAGCGCTCACTTTCTCAGGA
>ENA-ORCY01001025-ORCY01001025.1-marine-metagenome-genome-assembly--contig:-NODE-1025-length-13900-cov-2.792954_pt1 | contig 13900 bp, 10 predicted proteins | sample MGYA00248634_ERZ508507 | MGnify/ENA primary metagenome ERZ508507 (study PRJEB26178, sample SAMN06266269) | marine metagenome | isolation source: Columbia River Estuary | place: USA:Columbia River... | reverse complement strand
GAAGATTGTTCAGCCAAGAGAAGATAACTTAGAGTATAGTTTAGCACATTATGGAGATCATTTTTACATTCAAACCAATAAAGATGGTGCTCTAAATTTTAAGTTGATGAAAACACCTATCAACAAAACCACTAAAGAAAACTGGGTAGATGTTATTCCGCACAGAGATGAAACCCTACTGGAAGACGTTTCTATTTTTAAAGACTATTTAGTAATAGAGGAAAGAACCAACGGTCTAGGAAAGATTAGAATTAAAACTTGGGACGGAAAAGAAGATTATTATTTACCATTTGATGAAGAAACCTATTCTGCAGGTGTTTATGCTAATCCAGAATTTGATACAGAAGTAATTAGGTATTCTTATAATTCTATGACTACTCCAAATTCTGTAATTGATTTTAATATGAAAGATCAATCTAAAGAAGTTAAAAAAGAGCAAGAAGTCTTAGGAGGTAAGTTTGATAAAAACAATTATAAGAGTGAACGAGTTTGGGCAACAGCAAGAGACGGTAGAAAAGTAGCAATCTCTTTGGTATACCATAAAGACACTGAACTTACTAAAGACACTCCATTATTACAATATGCCTATGGGTCTTATGGATATACTATTTCTGATGGATTCTCAACAACACGCTTAAGCTTATTAGACAGAGGTTTTGTATATGCAGTTGCTCATATTAGGGGAGGTCAATACTTAGGAAGAGAATGGTATGATCATGGAAAAATGATGGAAAAGAAAAATTCATTTTTTGACTTTATAGATTGTTCTAAATACCTCATTGAAAATAACTATACCTCTGCCAAACATTTATACGCAATGGGAGGTTCTGCAGGAGGTTTGTTAATGGGTGCAATTAGTAATATGAATCCAGAACTGTATAATGGAATTGTGGCAGCTGTTCCTTTTGTGGATGTAATTTCTACCATGTTAGATGAAACAATACCATTAACTACAGGAGAGTTTGATGAATGGGGAAATCCAAAAGAAAAAGAAGCGTATGAGTATATGTTATCTTATTCACCTTACGATCAAGTAACAGCAAAAGATTATCCAAACATGTTGGTAACTACTGGTTATTTTGATAGTCAAGTACAGTATTGGGAACCTGCAAAATGGGTTGCTAAACTTAGAGAATTAAAAACAGATACTAATATTTTATTGTTACACACTAATATGGACGTTGGACATGGAGGAGCTTCTGGACGTTTTGATTCTTTAAAAGAAACAGCAATAGATTATACATTTCTATTAGCCTTAGAAGATAAATTATAAAAAAATACAATAATTTTTGTTGCTGATTTAAAAGAATGGATAGAAACGACGAGATTTATAAAAATTTATTAGAATTGGTTGGACAAACTCCAATGGTTCAATTGAATGTTATTACTAAAGATTTTCCAGGAAATTATTTTGCAAAACTAGAGATGTTTAATCCTGGTCAATCACAAAAGGATAGAATAGCTTTGCATATTGTAGAAAATGCAGAGAAAAAAGGAATACTAAAACCAGGCAGTACTATTGTAGAGACTACCTCCGGAAATACTGGATTTTCACTGGCAATGATAGCCATGGTTAAAGGCTATAAATGTAAATTGGCTGTTAGTGACAAATCTTCTACAGATAAAATTGATGGACTAAGAGCCATGGGAGCAGAGGTCTATGTCTGCCCTGCCAACGTAGCAGTAGATGACCCAAATTCTTATTACGAAGTAGCCAAAAGAATTCATAGAGAAACTCCTAATTCTGTCTATATAAATCAATATTTTAATAGTTTAAATATTGAAGCACATTACCAAACTACTGGACCAGAAATTTGGAAACAAACTAATGGTAAAATTACTCATTTAGTGGTTGCCAGCGGAACAGGAGGTACCATATCTGGGTCAGGTAAATATTTAAAAGAACAAAACCCAGCAATTAAAATTTTAGGAGTTGATGCTGTAGGATCTGTCTTGAAAAAGTATCATGAAACAGGTGAATTAGATAAAGATGAAATTAAACCCTATAAAATAGAAGGTTTAGGAAAGAATTTGATTCCTGCTGCAACAGACTTTTCAACCATAGATATTTATGAAAAAGTAACAGACAAAGATGCAGCATACAAGGCAAGAGAGATTATAAAAAAAGAAGGAATTTTTCCAGGATATACCTGTGGGGCTATTATGCAAGCAACAGAACAATATGCCAATAAAGGAATGTTTGATAAAGATAGTTTTGTGGTTTTAATATTTCCAGACCATGGATCTCGCTATATGAGTAAAATTTACAGCGATACTTGGATGAAAGAACAAGGTTTCTATGATCCTAAATTACCACAGAATAAACCTTCAACCTATATTTAATAAATAAATACTATGTAGATGTTTTCACGTAAAATTAGTTCAATCAAGAATTATTTTATTTGAATAACTCCCCAAAATTCAGTTACTTTGCACCCTTAAAAGTAATTCGTTCAAAAAATATTTCACAACATGACAAACGACCTATTTGATAGAATAAAAGCAGACAAAGGACCACTAGGTAATTGGGCAGATAAAGCAGAAGGATACTATGTTTTTCCTAAATTAGAAGGTCCAATTTCTAACCGTATGTCTTTCAATGGAAAGAAGGTAATTACATGGAGTGTAAATGATTATTTAGGGCTAGCAAATCATCCTGAAGTATTAAAAGCTGATGGAGAAGCAGCAATAGAACACGGTATGGCTTACCCAATGGGGGCAAGGATGATGTCTGGTCATACAGATTTTCACGAGCAATTAGAAAGAGAGTGTGCAGAGTTTGTAGGGAAAGATAAAGCGTATTTATTAAATTTTGGATACCAAGGTATTATGTCAGCAATTGATGCTTTGGTAAGTAAAAATGATATCATAGTATACGATGTAGATACACATGCCTGTATTATAGATGGTGTTCGTTTACATCCAGGAAAACGTTTTGTTTACAGACATAACGACATGGAGAGTTTTGAAAAAAACATGAAGCGAGCTGTGAAAATGGCTGAAAAAACTGGAGGAGGAATTCTAGCAATTTCTGAAGGTGTTTTTGGAATGCGAGGAGAGCAAGGTCGTTTAAAAGAAATTGTAGCACTTAAGAAAAAATATAATTTTAGATTATTAGTAGATGATGCCCATGGTTTTGGAACTTTGGGAGAGGGTGGAAGAGGTACTGGTTATGAACAAGGAGTACAAGATGATATTGATGTATATTTTGCAACTTTCGCAAAATCTATGGCAGGTATAGGTGCTTTTTTGGCTGGTGATAAAGATGTGATTCAGTTTTTACAATACAATATGCGTTCACAAACTTTTGCAAAAACATTGCCTATGGCCATGGTAAAAGGAGCATTAAAACGCTTAGATATGATTCGCACCATGCCAGAATTAAAAGATACGTTATGGAAAAATACCAATTCTTTACAATCTGGTTTACGTAACGCTGGTTTTGACTTAGGAACTACTCAAACATGTATTACTCCAGTTTTTCTTCAGGGAGAGGTACCAGAAGCAATGGCTTTGGTGTATGATTTAAGAGAAAATCATGGTGTATTTTGCTCAATTGTAGTGTATCCAGTAATACCAAAAGGATTAATTATTTTACGATTAATTCCTACAGCCACACATACACAAACAGATATAGATGAAACGATTGTTGCATTTTCTGCAATTAGAGACTTATTAGAGAATGGCACTTATAAAAAACTTGCTGCTTCAATGATGGAGGAGTAGTTTTTTTAAGAAACAAAAATTAAAAACCCCAAGCTTTTTAGCTTGGGGTTTTTAATTTCATATATAAAAAAGATTATCTATCTCTTCGTTTTCTTCCAAATCCGCTAGGCTTTCTATCGCTGCTAGAATTTCTATCTGGTCTGTCTCCACCGCTTCTAGAAGAACTTCTTCCTCTAATACTACCTTCACTTCTTCTTCCACCAGAGAATCCTTCAGAACTTCTTCGTTTTCCAAATCCACCACCGTCTTTTTTTCCAAAAGGTTTTCTACCACGTCTTCCACCGCCACCGCCACGTTCTTTTTTAGTGATTTCTATATTTACTCCTCTACCACTAAACTCAGGTTGATTGTTAGAAAAAATACTTAATGTTTCTTCTTCAAATTTCTTATCTATTTCAAAGAAAGAAAAAGTGTCTAAAATATCAATAGCACCAATCTCTATATTATCTGTAATTTTTTGATCATTAATTAATCCAATTAATTTAGCAGGGTTTAGACTGTCTTTACGACCAATATTTATAAAGAAACGAGTCATGTTTTCATCAACTGATCGTCCACCTCGAGAATTATCTCTGCTAGATAAATCATTTAAATCCTTAGCATTCTCATAATAAGACAAAAAGGAATTAAATTCTAAAGAGACAAATTTTTGAATTAATTCTTCTCTTGTTAAACCTTCTAACTTCTCATAAATACTTGGTAGGAATTCTACAATTTCACTTTCTTTTACTTCAATAGCATTTACTTTATCAATTAAATGCATCAATTGATTTTGACAAATTTCTTTACCGCTTGGAACTTTACCAAGAATAAACTTTTGTTTGATAATACGTTCTATAGCACCAATTCTTCCTTTTTCTTTATTACTTACCAAAGCAATAGAAATTCCTGTTTTTCCAGCCCTACCAGTTCTACCACTTCTGTGTGTATAGTTTTCTATTTGATCTGGTAGTTTATGATTGATTACATGGGTAAGACTATTTACATCTAACCCACGAGCTGCAACATCAGTAGCTACCAATATTTGTATGGTTTTCTTTCTGAATTTACCCATTACAGAATCACGTTGCCCCTGAGATAACTCTCCGTGCAATGCATCAGCATTGTATCCATCTTTGATTAAATGATCGGCAACTTCTTGTGTTTCTCTTCTAGTTCTACAAAAAATGATAGCATAAATATCTGGATTTAAATCAGCAATCCTTTTTAATGCTTGATAACGTGTTCTTTCTGTAACTAAATAATACTCATGGCTAACTTTATCTGTACCACTATTCTTTTGACCCGAGGTAACCTCTACAGGCTTGGTCATATAGTTTCTTGCAATTGCTTCAACCTCTTTTGGAAATGTTGCAGAAAATAATAGAGTTTGCTTAGTTTCAGGAGTAGCTTCTAAAACTTTATCTAATTCATCTTTGAAACCCATATTAAGCATTTCATCTGCTTCATCTAAAACCAACCACTCAACATTGCCAAGCTTTAAAGCTCTTCTGTTAATTAAGTCTACTGTTCTTCCTGGGGTACCAACAACAATTTGAGCACCTCTTTTAAGACCTCTTATTTGTTCTTCTATATTAGCACCACCGTAAACAGTAACTACTTTTATATTAGGCATATGTTTTGCAAATTCTTTTATATTGTTTCCTATTTGAACAGCTAGTTCACGAGTGGGAGATAAAATAATTGCTTGGGTATTTTTACTATTTTCATCTGCTAATTGTAAAATTGGTAAACTAAATGCAGCAGTTTTTCCTGTTCCTGTTTGTGCAAATGCTTTTAAATCGTCTGTTGAAGATATAATTTGAGGAATTGCTTTCTCTTGAATAACAGTAGGTTTTTCATATCCTAAATCTGTTAATGCTCTGTTGATAGGTTCTTTTAAACCTAATTCTAAAAATGTTGACATACTGTGTTTTTTGTTGATCCACAGACGCCCACCTGCAAATCTTAATTTATATTACGACTTTGATTTTTAGTGATTTATATTTTCACCAAAAAACGTGCAAATGTAAGATAAATATAATAAAACAGTGTAATAAGAGCTATTTACTTTCTAGCTAGACGCTCTATTTGTTTAAAGATTTTTCTGGAAGATAATGATGCATAGTCATTAATAACATAACCTTTCTTGTCAACTAAAATTGTTCTTGGCATTTTACTCGTTAGAAATAAATTTGCTTTGCTGTCTTGCTCCAAATAATATTGAGATTTTATATCTAGTTTATATATTCTGTCTTTATGATCACCAACAATTTTTATACCAATAAATTTTAAATCAGGGTGTTTTTTTGATAAATATTGTATTCTACTGCCAATAAAATCTTTACTTGTAATATCTGGGTTCCAAAAATACAATACTGCTTTTTTGTTTCTTATAAGTGATTTAATTGATCTTTTGGTTTTGTTATAATCTGTAATATCAAAATTTTGAATAACAATTCCCTTTTTTATTTTTTTACAATCTAAAAGTAGGTTTTTTACTAATTCCTCATCCTCATTACTTGTACTTAGCTTTAAGTAAGTATTAAATGTTTCTTCATTAATATCACTAGAAGATTTCCTGTAAAAATGTGTAATAAAAATTCTCCTTAACATAGAGTTTATAGAATTTTCATTATTTAATTGTTCTGAAATTATATTTAGTAAATCAATTGTAAATTCATCGGAAGCCAAATCATGTCCTAAAGAATGAGCTTTGTTATATAAATTACTAACAATATAGTCTCTATATGCATAAAAGTACATTAAAGAATCTTTGTCTGTAGCAATAAATTCTCTGTGTTTGTAGAAACTACTGTTTATCTCCAGATGTTTGCCATCATTAATTTTTGCTGAGTGAGCCAGTGGATAATTCTCAATTTTAGAGTATAATGGATACGTTAGTGCAATTTTTAGAATACTATTGTATTTTTCAGATGATTCAGGATTTTTTGATACAAAATCGTTATACCTTGCTAGTTTAATTTCTTCTGCAGCTACAACTTTAGCGCTAAAGTCTAAAGGAGATAAATCATAATAGGAGTAAAATAATTTTTTATCTTTTTCTGATTCAAGAAAACTATCAATTAATAAATTGTTTTTTTCAGCTCCTTTTCCACTAAAAACAAGTGTTTCATCAAAATTCCAAGTATTTAAACGAATTAATAGGCTGTCTTTAGGTTCTAGGTAAACGTACTGATTTTCGTTACCATGTTTAAAGTAGAAGAGCCCTTCGTTTAAGGATGTTATTTCACCTAAGAATGAATTCTTATTGTCTAGATAAAAAGTGTCTATGGGAGTTTCATTTTCAAATAAAACAACATGATTAGTTTTGGGGTTAATTATCTTACCACCAAAATAGGTGCTGTTACATACAGTTTTATTTTCACAACCTATAAAGACTGTAATAGAAACTAGTGCAAGAAGTTTATTTGATATATTAATATTAGTAAATATCCCCATTATAACAACAAAAATACATATCTAAACTAGGCAAGCTTGTTAATAGCTTGTTAAAAGAGATATTTGACTTCTAAAATGTGTTTGATATAAAATAAAAATATTTTTATCTGATTCATATATTAAATCTGCTATCTCTAGTTTTAATCATGGATATTTTAAGTCAAAACCTAAATCTATTTAGTATTTTTGCGCATAATTTAAAAAAAATAAGAAATGTTATCAGTTTCAAATTTATCAGTACAGTTTGGGAAACGTATTTTGTTTGATGAAGTAAATACTAAATTTCTTCACGGTAATTGCTATGGTATTATTGGTGCTAATGGTGCAGGGAAATCTACTTTTTTGAAAATTATTTCTGGTAAAATGGATCCAACCTCTGGGCATGTATCTATAGAATCAGGAAAAAGAATGTCTGTTTTAACACAAGATCACTATGCATTTGATGATTTTCCTGTTTTAGAAACTGTAGTGATGGGAAATAAAGATTTGTTTGCCATTAAGTCTGAGATAGATGCTCTTTATGCAAATTATACAGATGAAAATGCTGATAAAATTGGTGAGTTACAGGTGAAGTTTGAAGAAATGAATGGTTGGAATGCAGATTCTGATGCTGCTGCGATGCTTTCAAATTTAGGAATCAAGGAAGATTACCACTACACGCTTATGAGCGAACTAGATGGTAAACAAAAAGTACGAGTATTAATTGCTCAGGCACTTTTTGGAAATCCAGATGTTTTAATTATGGATGAGCCAACCAATGATTTAGATTTTGAAACTATTGCTTGGTTAGAAAACTTTTTGGCTAATTTTGATAATACTGTGATTGTTGTATCACATGACCGTCACTTTTTAGATGCAGTTTGTACTCATATATCTGATATAGATTTTGGAAAGATCAATCATTTCTCTGGAAATTATACTTTTTGGTATGAATCTTCCCAATTAGCAGCTAAACAAAGAGCTCAACAAAATAAAAAGGCAGAAGATAAAAAGAAAGAATTGGAAGAATTTATTCGACGTTTTTCTGCAAATATGGCAAAATCGAAACAAGCAACTTCTCGTAAAAAAATGATAGAGAAATTAAATGTTGATGAAATTAAGCCGTCAAGTAGAAGGTACCCTGCGATCATTTACAAAAGCGATCGTGAAGCTGGTGACCAGATTTTAAATGTAGAGGGGCTGTCTAAAGACTTTGAAGGTGAACAACTATTTGCCAAAGTAGACATCAATTTAAACAAAGGAGATAAAATTGCGATTATTTCTAAAAATTCTAGAGCAGTAACTGCTTTTTATCAAATTATAACAGCGAATCAAGAAGCAGATTCAGGGAAACACAATTGGGGTGTGACTACGACTCAGTCCTATTTGCCCCTGGACAATTCTTCCTTTTTTCAAAATGGGGACTTAAATTTAGTTGATTGGTTGCGACAATATGCACAAACAGAAGAAGAACGTGAGGAAGTTTTTTTAAGAGGTTTTTTAGGAAAAATGATTTTTTCTGGAGAAGAAGCTTTAAAGAAAAGTAATGTGCTTTCAGGAGGGGAAAAAGTACGTTGTATGTTGTCTAGAATGATGATGAAAAGAGCTAATATCTTAGTATTAGATGAACCAACGAATCACTTAGACTTAGAATCTATACAAGCATTAAATAATTCTTTAATAAATTTTAAAGGGACAGTATTGTTTACAACTCATGATCATGAATTTGCACAAACTGTTGCAAACAGAGTGATCGAATTAACTCCAAAAGGAGTGATAGACAGACATACCTCCTTTGATGATTATCTATCAGATCCAAAAATTAAGGAATTACGAGATAAAATGTATGCATAAAAAAAGGAAGCTATTGAGCTTCCTTTTTTTATGTTCGCTTTGTGTTATCTCTTCGCCAGGGGGCTTACAATTTTTACATCTGAAAAAGAGATCGCACCCCTTATGATTCCATCTATTGTTTTCTTTAAAGCTTCAATGAGTTGCATTTTTAGTTGCGATTTGTGATAAATTAAACTCACTTCTCTAGCTGGAGGTGGGTTGGTGAAATCTCGTAAATTAGCTTTGTCTTCCTCATTTAAATCTAAGGTATGTAAATAAGGCAACAGCGTCATGCCCAAACCTTCTTTAGAGAGTTTAATTAGTGTGTCAAAACTTCCACTAGCTAATTGAAAGCCCTTCGTATTGTCAATTTTATGCGTACTACATAAATTGATTACGCTGTCTTTAAAACAATGTCCATCTTCTAATAATAAAATGTCTTGTATTTCCAATGCTTCAGATGTAATTTTTTGTTGATTGTAAAGTCTGTGGTTTTTTGGAATCAAACCTACAAAAGGTTCGTAATATAAGGGGTTTTCAATGATCGAATCATTTTCTAACGGAGTTGCTGCAAGTCCTGCGTCGATGTGGCCATCAGATAATTTACGGATGATTTCATCTGTGGTCAATTCTTCAATGATTAAGGTTACTTTTGGATATTTTTTTGTAAAATTTTGTAAAAACATAGGGAGTAAAGTAGGCATCACCGTGGGGATGATTCCCACTCTAAACTCACCTCCAATAAATCCTTTTTGCTGATCTACAATGTCTGAAATTCGATTGCTTTCATTGACAATGACTTTTGCTTGCGCTACGATTTTTTTTCCGATCTCTGTGAGTTCAATTGGTTTTTTAGAACGATTAAAAATCTGAATATTCAGTGCCTCTTCAAGTTTTTGTATTTGCATACTCAAGGTAGGTTGCGTTACAAAACTATGCTCAGCAGCGATTGTAAAGTTTTGATATTCTGCAACAGATAGTACATATTTTAATTGGGTAATGGTCATGGAGTATCATAATTTTCGATAAAATTATAAAAAACCATCAATTAAAACTATAGTTGTATGCTTAAATTTTTCTTAAATTTTAAAGAGGTATGGACAAAGTCCCTATTGTAATTGATATGAAAACCCAATTTCATATCCCAAAACATTGTATCCGCTGTTTGGAGATTTAAAATTCAAATTAGAAATGTGACCAATGGAACTACCTAGGTATAAAAAGGTTGTATTTGAGGTTTGAAATGAAATGCCTAGAGCTCCATTTTCGATAAACGTAAACCCTTTGGCGAGACGTTCTGTTCTCTCAGTTATTGTTGCAATTCCCAACCCAATAGTGGCCAGAATGTCTACTTTTTTTAAAAGTTTCTTTTTCAGTGCAACTCCAAATTCTATCGCATACAAATGCATGTTTTTGGGAGTTGTAAATTCGATCCTTTTTTCTAGATAGTTTTCCTCAGAGGGCAGTACAAATTGTTCATTGATTAATTGATGCTGTATGGAGTGTATCTGAGGCTGCACAATCAATTCAAAATCAATATTTTTCCAACGTCCTAAGTCGTGAAATGTTTGAATTTTATAAGTTTTTGTCTGATAAGAATAGTCTTTATCGTTTATTATAAAATTATTTTGCTTTGCGTTGCTATACATGAATCCAATTCTTTTAATCTGAAAGATTCTCGTATTATCTTTTTGCGCTTTTGCAATATAAACCGACAGAAACAGGACTAAAAGCAGTAATTTTTTTTTATTCATCTGTTTCAAATGACGGCCATTTCAAAGTTTCTAAGAAAACATTTTAGCGACTTTCTCTGCTTTTTTATTTTGTGAATAATCGTAAAATCCTTCCCCAGATTTTACACCTAATTTTCCTGCTCTTACCATATTTACTAAAAGGGGACAAGGAGCGTATTTGGGATTTTTAAAACCATCATAAAGCACTTCTAAAATAGACAAGCAAACATCCAACCCAATAAAATCTGCTAATTGTAAAGGCCCCATAGGGTGCGCCATTCCTAATTTTAGTACCTGGTCTATTTCATTGACACCTGCAACTCCATTGTACAGCGTTTCTATGGACTCATTAATCATTGGCATTAAAATTCTGTTTGCTACAAAACCAGGATAATCATTGACTTCTACGGGAGTCTTATTTATTTTTTTAGACAAAGCTACGATCGTCTCCATTACTTCATGAGAGGTATTGTATCCTCTAATAATTTCGACCAATTTCATGATGGGTACTGGGTTCATAAAATGCATTCCGATTACTTTATCAGGTCTGTTGGTTGCCGCTGCAATTTGAGTGATGGAGATGGAAGAGGTATTGCTTGCTAAAATAGTCTCTTCACTACAAACTGCATCTAATTCTTTAAAAATACCTGTTTTTAAAACTGCATTTTCAGTAGCAGCTTCTATGACAAGGTCGGCAATTTTAGCGCCTTCTTTAATCGATGTAAATGTTTTAATCTGTTGTAATGTCTTTTTTTTGTCAGCTTCAGAAATCTTTTCTTTAGCAACCATCCGGTCTAAATTTTTGACAATGGTCTTCATTCCTCTCTCCAGAGATTCTTCTGAGATATCAATTAAATGTACATTGTAATTGAATTGTGCAAAAGTATGAGCAATCCCATTTCCCATGGTTCCCGCTCCTATAACTGCGATGTTTTTCATATTATTAGGGTGTATTAAAAAATAGTTACTAGGTTTTACAAAAGAATTTTAAATCTTAAGTATTAAATTTTCAATGATTTTCTATATTAGAAACAATCGATAATCATTTGAGCAACCCTTAATGCTTCTGCACCTTGACTTAAAGTAACAACAGGAGTGCTATTGGTTTGAATAGCATCTGCAAATGACTCCAATTCATCTAAAATGGCATTGTTATTTTCTATTGCTGGATTTTCAAAGTAAATTTGTTTTTTTACGCCTTCTGCATTTTGTAAAATCATTGCAAATTCATCCGGATTTTCAGGAACTTCTTTCATTTTAACAACTTCCGATTCTTTGCTTAAAAAATTGACAGAGATATATGCGTCCTTTTGAAAAAATCTAGTTTTTCGCATATTTTTCATCGAGATTCTGCTTGCTGTCAGGTTGGCAACACATCCATTTTCAAATTCTATTCTAGCATTGGCAATATCAGGTGTGTCAGAAATAACAGCAACTCCACTTGCATGCACAGTTTTTACTTTAGAATTAATAACAGAAAGGATGATATCGATATCATGAATCATTAAATCTAATACGACTGGCACATCTGTTCCTCGTGGATTGAATTCTGCTAATCGATGAGATTCTATGAACATTGGATTATCAATCATTTCTTTTACAGCGGTAAAACTTGGATTAAAACGTTCGACATGACCTACCTGTCCTTGAACGTGATATTGACTTGCCAGTGTTTTGATAGCTTCTGCTTCTAAAACTGTTTTTGTAATTGGTTTTTCAATAAATATATGACGCCCTTTTTCTATAGATTGTTTCGCGCAATCAAAATGCGAGAGCGTTGGGGTGACAATATCAACAACATCAACAGCCTCTATTAAAGATGCAATAGATGAAAAAGAAGTATACCCAAACTCAAGAGCTACTTTTTTTGCATTCTCTTCAGAAGGATCATAAAAACCTATCAATTCATACTTTTTAGATTCTTGTAACAGACGTAAATGAATTTTACCAAGGTGTCCTGCACCTAAAACTCCAACTTTCAGCATATTCTATATTTTAAGTCTTTGAAAGTAAAATAAAATTGATTTTTATCGATGCTTGAGCACTTCAAGATGAGATGAAAAAATCACTTTTGATTTTGTAAAGACATTGATTTCGTGTTTTCTGATTTTAAAATCAGCTAAAAACAAAGATACAATTTTATGACTATTTATAGGGATTAATTACTATTTTTAGAATTCAAAAAATTGATAAAATTGAAAGACACTTCCAAACATCAAGGGCTTCGTAATCAGCTAGCTAAGGTATTACAACAAAAAGGCATTGTTGATGAAAATGTGTTGAATGCAGTTCGTAAAATTCCTCGTCATTTATTTATAGACAGTAGTTTTGAGTCTCATGCCTATCAAGACAAAGCATTTCCCATTGCTGCAGATCAAACTATTTCTCAGCCCTATACAGTAGCTTATCAAACACAGTTACTACAAATTAAGCCTGGAGAAAAAGTACTTGAAATTGGCACTGGAAGCATGTATCAAACCACAGTACTAGCCGCGATGGGGGCAAAAGTTTTTACAATCGAAAGACAAAAACAATTATTTGATTTAACGCCCTTTTATATATTCAAGCAACAGTATCCGGACATTCATTTTAGTTTTGGAGATGGGTTTGAGGGATTGCCTGAGCTCGCTCCTTTTGATAAAATTTTAATTACCGCCGCAGCGCCTATGGTGCCCGAAAAACTATGGGCACAATTGAAAGTGAACGGCAAAATGATCATTCCATTGGATGAGGAAGGCGCAGAACAAAGGATGTTGCGACTAACTAAGAAAAAGGATGGAAAAGAAAAAAGAGAATCCTTTGAGGCATTCTCTTTTGTTCCTATGCTAGAAGGTAAAACTTCTAAATAATATTTTACTATTGTTGTATTTGATCCATTCCTCCACTTCCTTCTTGCATTTTTGTACTTTTTCTTCTTAATAAATTCACATCGAATTTACCAAATCGGTAAGAGAAGTTCAATCTAAAGAATTGCTGGTCTCTAGTTCTAATTACATTTTGCGTAAAGTATAAACTTTCTGAATAAGTCTGAATCACTCTAGTTCTAAAGACGTCACTTGCACTTAAAGTCAATGATGCTGTTTTACCACCTTTCAAAGTCCAATCTTTTCTGATGGCTAAGTCAAATTCATAGTTAGGTAAATTGTATCCTTGCGCTGTTGACTGTGGTCCACCAAATCCGCCACCAC
>ENA-ORCY01001021-ORCY01001021.1-marine-metagenome-genome-assembly--contig:-NODE-1021-length-13909-cov-5.944910_pt1 | contig 13909 bp, 16 predicted proteins | sample MGYA00248634_ERZ508507 | MGnify/ENA primary metagenome ERZ508507 (study PRJEB26178, sample SAMN06266269) | marine metagenome | isolation source: Columbia River Estuary | place: USA:Columbia River... | reverse complement strand
TTTAACAATAAATCTGAATCATCAATAGTTGTAAAACCTACAATTGATGAACCATCCAATTTTGGTAAACCATCTCTCATTTGTTCTGGTGTGAAAGTATTTGCTGAAATAGTAGTATGGTGAAAATGACCTGTAAGACCTGTAAATTGTAAATCGATAAATTGAATTCCTTCATGTTGAATCCTTGAAAATACTTCATCTGGTGAATATGATACCTGAATTGCTTTTCCGTGACTTACTTTATAGGGCAATTTTATACTTCAATCAAACACAAATACAACCAGCATTTAAGGATTAGGTAGAAATGTCAGAATCTGATCAAATTGATATCAACTCATTACATCATACAGTTTTACGAGAAACTGAAAATGATTCTTTACTAGAAATCAAACCAAATTTTTATCGAAATTTATCTGATTTTATTGGAAATTTAAGAAAACAAGAATTTGATGATGTAGAAAATAAAATTAAAGACACAATGATTGAAATGGTAACTGAATTAACATCATTATTGATACATATTAGATTGGAAAAAATTTCCAATTCTGATGATTTTGATATTAGTTATCTTCTTGACGAAGAAAAATTCATTTTAGATTCATTAGATGAACAAAATGAAAGAACAGAAATGATTCTTTCAGCAACAATTAATGGAAAATCAAAATTTCTTGAATCATTAGCTGAAAACCATAAAATCAAGAAAGTTGTAATTAGATTTCTTGATAATGTAGATGAAATTGTAGGTGCTGATCTTGAAAAATATGGACCATTTAAGGCTGAAGATATTGCTACAATTCCATATGAAAACGCTCAGGCTTTAATTGCTAAAAATATTGCAACTAAAGTCAGATGGGAAGATTAGGTAGAAATTATACCTATTTGTCATAAGAATATGTCTCATACTGGAGTGGATGTAATTGATTTTCTATTTTATACAATTTATCCAGTAATTGGAATTTTCATTGTTGAAATTATTTCTCGAGCAATCAAACTTCCAAAATGGATTAAACTTTGGACTCAGGCAGTTGTATCTGTAGCTTTTGGTATTTACTATTGGTTTATTCTACCTGCACCCCAAAATTTTCCATTAACTGCAATGGTTATGTTTGCATTAGCAATTGCTTTGGTTTATCAAGGAAGACGAGCAAAAATTTCTCCTGAGAAAAGTCCTTACTAGTTTGATTATTTTCTAAAAAATCTTTTAAAAATACTTCCTTTCCCTTTATTTCCATCACGAATTACTTTTCTTTGTCCAAATCTTTCAGATCTAATTTGTCGTAGTTTTACACATCTATGTTCTTCTGGAAGTCGATGTTCAGCACAAAATGGATCTTTACAATAACTACAATGAAATGGCATATCTGTCATATCCCCACAATATGCACATTTTTCAGCTATCATAATTTACTATGAATTTTTTCTTTTAAAAAACTTATGAGAATTTGATTAATTTTTTTAAAATATTACTAACAAAATTTTCTAAACATTTTTAGTATTGATAAAAAAAATTCTATTGATTACAAATGATTAATGATAAAGTTGCAATTATTACTGGAGCAAGTAGTGGAATTGGTGAGGCTACAGCAATAACACTTGCAAAAGCTGGAGTTAAAGTTGCAATTGGTGCTAGAAGGGTTGATAGATTAGAAGAATTATCTAAAAAAATTATTGCTGAAGGTGGAGAAGTTCACTTTCAAAAATTAGATGTTACTAAGCGTGAAGAATGTGATAATTTTGCTAAAGCAGTTTTAGAAAAATGGGGTTCAATTGATATTTTAGTAAATAATGCAGGGTTGATGCCATTAAGTTTTTTCAAAAATCTCAAAGTGGATGAATGGGATCAAATGATTGATGTTAATATCAAAGGAGTATTGTATTGTACAGGCTCAGTTATTTCTCATATGAAAGAAAAAAAATCAGGACATATAGTTAATCTTTCATCAGTAGCTGGTAGAGTAGTATTTCCTGCTGGCAGTGTTTATTGTGCAACAAAATTTGCTGTAGCTGCATTTACAGAAGGATTAAGACAAGAATTTAGTGTTCGATCTAATATTCGTGTAACTAGTATTGAACCTGGAATAGTTGCAACTGAATTAACTGATACTATCACTGATGAATCTCTTCAACAATTTGTAGAAAATGGAAAAAAGATGGAAACATTACAAGCACAAGATATTGCAAATGCAATTTTGTATGCAGTAGATTCCCCACCACATGTTAATGTCAATGAAATTTTGATACGACCTACAACTCAAGAAAAATAAATTGTCGGATATTCCACATGTAGTAATTTTAGGTGGAGGTTTTGGTGGACTTGCTGCAGCTAATGAAATACGAAACACATTAGATTCATCAAAAGTCAAAATTACAATTATAGATAAAAAAGACTGGTTTATGGTTGGATATGCAAAATTATGGATAATGAATGGGACTAGAACTTTTGAAAATTCTATTGGTTCATTAAATGAATTACCAAAAAAACAAATTAATTTTATCAAAGATGAAATTATTGAAATTAATCCAAAAAATAATTTTGTAAAAACAAAATCTGAAAATATCTCATTTGATTTTCTTATAATTGCCATGGGAGCAGTATTGGCACCTGAAAAAATTCCAGGTTTAACAGAAAATGGATTTAATTTGTATGATCATAATCAACTTGATGAAATTCATCACAAATTAAATAAAATAGAATCTGGAAAAATTGCTATTGTCATTATGGGAATGCCTTACAAATGCCCACCAGCCCCTTTTGAGGCTAGTTTACTAGTAGATTCTATGCTTAGAAAAAGAGGAATACGTGATTCTGTACAAATTGATTTTTACAGTCCTGCACCAATTACGTTACCAGCAGCAGGTCCTGAAGTAAGTAAACAAATACTTGATTTAGTGAATTCAGAAAAAATTACTTTTCATAACTCTCAAAAAATTAAACATGTAGAATCTAAAAAATTGATTTTTGAAAATGATGAATATAGTTTTGATATCCTTTTAGCAATTCCACCACATATTGCACCCAAAATAATCTATGATTCTAATTTAGCAAAGGCACCAGGATTTATTCCAATTGATAGGGATTGTAAAACACCATTTGAAAATATTTTTGCAGTTGGAGACGTTACAAGCTTAACAGTAATTGATTCTTTGGTAGTACCTAAGGCAGGAATTTTTGCAGAAGGTGAAGGAATTACCGTTGCAAAAAATATTATTTCAAAAATTGAATCAAAGGAAACGTCTGCCATATTTGATGGTAAGGGTGGATGTTTTTTAGAATCAGGTAGAGATACTGCTTCAATTATTGAAGTAGATATGTTTACAAATTCTAAACCTTCTACTAAATTAACAGAATCAACAAAAGATAATCTTTCTAAAAAATTAGATTTTGAAAAAGAAAGACTATCAAAATGGTTATGATTAATCTTTATTTTCTTTATCTCTTGTTAGATGTTCTAAAATTGCTTTAACTTCAACACCTAAATCTTGATTACCTTTTGACAAGTTTAATTTTTCAGCAATACTATTTTTAAAATCTTGATCTTCTATCTCTATACTTCTTTTTTGAACACAATCTGTATGATCTTTATCAGTAGCTGAAATTTTATTACAAATATTACAAATTTTCATAATTTCTATTTGACAATAGGACGATTTAATAATTTCATTTTGTGCCTGTGAAATTAGGGATCGTAGTCTAGCTTGGTATGATACTAGCCTGGGGGGCTAGTGGTCGCAGGTTCAAATCCTGCTGATCCCATTATAATTTTAAAATTTTGAGCAATTTTTCAAAATTGTCTCGTGTTTTTTCTTGTTTGTATGATTTTAAGGCAAAAATAATTTTTTCTTTAGATGAATTTTTGTAAATTTTTTGAGCATGTTTTGCAATACCTGATCCGATAAAAAATGCTTGAGTAATTGATGTTACATTAGAGGGTCTTCTTTTTGTACTGGAGCTCTCAAAATCAATTAAAGCCACTTTATTTTTACCAACAATAACATGCTTTGAAATGTTACTTAATTCACCATGATCAAATCCAATTTGATCTAATCTATAACAATCTTCTAAAACATTTCTTATTGTAGATTTTAATTGCTTCGCACTACCTGATCCTTTTAGCATTTCAATCCAATCACTAAATTTTTTACCTTCAATGTATTCCATAACCAAGAAATTTTTACTAACATCAATCATTTTGGGACCAACACTAACTGAATTTACTAATTTTAATAATATTGATTCATTTTTCATATTTTCTCTTTGAGAATCAGTTCTTCTAATTTTTAAAGCAACTTCTTTGTTTCCTCTTTTTACAAGTACAACAAGACCAACGTAACCTTTTCCTAATATTTCCAAATTTCCAATTGTAGTTGGACCTGTCAAACAAATTGATTTTATTTTTAATTTTTCTAATTCATTAATTCTTGATTTTATTTGACGATTAGTTGCATTTGGATATCCTAAAATTTTTGAGTATGGTTCTTCTGTAAATTTTTTAATTGAAATGAAGGAGTGTGCCATCTACTGAAATCACTTCAGATACCTCCTCTTTAATTGATTTACTTAGAGTCTTATTTCCTATAACTACCTTAAAACCTCGTTTAAAATCACTTTGAAGACCTTTTGGTATGCCTACTTTAAGATTTTTTTTCAAAAATTCGTTCATAAATTTTTCTGCACTGACATGTTTTCTTTTTTCTAATGAATTTATTTTTGTATTATTTCCAATCCATACTAATTCACCTTCTTTAAGATTTTTAGAAATGAAACTATGTGAACTATCATTTCTAAAAAATTCTGGTCCCCTCTTTTGATATATTTCACTGATGACTGTAGATTCTAAAAAGAATGTGAGATATGCTTCTTTTTGTTGATCTGTATATGATTTACTTCTAAGTACAGTAAATCCTTCTAATTCTAATTGTGTGGACAATGTTGATGTTGCTCTTTTAATTTGCCCCCAAATAATGTCTGGACTTCTAGTTTTGAATTCAAATCTTACAATTAGTAAATTATTCCAAAACTTTTTTGATATTTTTGATTTTTGATTTTTAAAAAATTTTAAACTTGGTTTATTTTTTAATGCTCTACAACTAAGAATAAATTTTCCAATGTTTTCATTTGAAATTGCAGCAGCTAAATTTCTATTACTATCAATTGGATCAATTACAACTATCGCTGTATCAAAAGATTTTGAAGTTTTTCCAATAATTTGTTTTTCCTTAATTTTTGTCATTGATTTTATTAAATTCTCAAAACTTCCAAATTCTAAAATTAAAACTTCTGAAATGTATCCACTGAAACCTTGTTTTGCAATTTCTGCACCATAAATTTTATTTGATTTTAAAAATGTCTTTAGAATTCTTACTTCATTTCTCATTTTTAATGTTAATGATTTTTTCATAAATTTAGTATGAAATGGTGATCTATCAGCAGCACTTTTCCATTCACCAATTTTAACATCATAACATGGTACAATGTTGATTTTTGTATCCTTAATTTTAGCCTCAACATAAGGATGTTGAGAATATCTAACATATGGAGAATATTTTTTTAGTGATTCAAAACCTATTTTCTTTGAAATATTTTCTAATTTTTCTTCAGAAATATTTTTTTTAAATTTAATAAAAATATCAATATCAGCATTTTTTGATAACCATGTATCTTTAGCATATGAGCCTCCAAATTCTAATTCTACTACTTCAGAATATTTTTGAATCTCATTTTCAACTAATTTGTATACTTTATCTGCAATTTCTTTTTTTGATTTTTGATTTATCTCAGATGGAATTGTTGTTTTTGCAATTTTAGAAATAATTTGTTTCATTATTTTACCACTAATCATTTTTTAATTGATTTTATATTAATTTCATTATTTTTACATATTATCTAATAGTTAACTTCATAGACGAGTATTTTTTTTGATATATGTTGAGTAAATTACTTGTATGTTTAACAGGCATGCCTGGTGCTGGTAAATCTACAATTGCTGAAGGTTTGAAATCCAAAGGTTATGAAATTGTTAATTTAGGAAACGCAGTCAGAAATGAAGCTAAAAAAAGAAATTTAGAAGCAAGTAGAGAAAATCTTGGAAAATTAATGTTAGAACTAAGAGAAAAAAATGGATCTGGTGCAATAGCTGAATTAGTTAAATCAGAAATAGAATCTTCTAGTGCAAATGTGTTATTAATTGATGGAGTTAGATCTAATGATGAAATACAAGTTCTTAAAAAATTTGGAAATGTAAAATTATTAGCAATTCATGCATCTACAGATACCAGATTTAGTTTCTTACAAAAAAGAGGAAGATCTGATGATCCACAAACAAAAGAACATTTTGATGAAAGAGATAATCGTGAATTGGGTGTTGGTATTAGCAATTCTATTGCATTATCAGATTATGCAATCTCTAATATTGGTTTAACAAAAGATGAATTAATTAAAAAATCATATGAAATAATTCAAAGATGGATTGAATGAATATTCCAAGTCTTAGCTGCAAAATAGAAATGTTTTGTACAATAAACCCCTCTGAATCTATAGAAAAAATTGAACAGGCAATTTCTAATATTTTTCCTTATTCAATTATAAATAATAATAATTTTTCAATAAATGCACAATCAAAAGAATTAAGATCATTTGAAAAAATTTATCAATTTATTCATAATAATAATCTACAAAAAAATTATTTACGTTCACTCGAAGATAATTTACAAGATGATACAACATGGTTTTATCTAAATAAACAAGCAGCATTTGTTGAACAAATTGCAATATGTGAAGAATCAAATGAATCTCCATTGGGACCAATCAAAGTTATTTTGACATCATCTAATATTGATGCAATAATTGATTGGATAGTTTATGATTAGATAAAATTAGTTAAGAAAATTCACTCATTTTTGATTATTTTTTTTAGTATGAATTTAAAATCTATTTTTGAAGAATATATGAAATGTTAATAAAATTAGGCATAATTGGGGCTGTTTTGGTTTTAGGCGGTATGATGTTTTCTACCGAAATTATTACATTATTTCCAAATACTTCCGCATTGTTATCTGATTCACTAAAAGATGACATTAATGGTCTGAATGAAAAAGTAACAAATTCTGCTGAAAATCGTTTAGATTCTTCTATTGATAAAACTATTCAAAGTATTAGCGATAGTGTGTATGAAGGAATTACAGAAACTGGAGATAAATTAGTTGAAAATGTTAATGAAAAAATTTCTCAAGGAATTACAGAAACTGGAGATAATGTTAAATCACAAATTGTAGAATCAAGTCAATCATCTAAAGAAACTCTTGTAAATGAAGTATCTGGATTTGATCCATTTAGTTTTATTAAAAATATATTTAAAATTAATTAATTTCTACTTCTAAAAGATCTTTAGCAGTAATAACTGAATTATGAATTTGTTCTGCTTCTGTCTTATGTCCAATTTCATCTTTATATCTTGCAGAAAAATGTGTTAAAATTAAATTTTTTACATTTGCCTTTTTTGCTAGCTCAGCAGCTTGTTTTGCTGTTGAATGACAAGTATCTTGTGCTTTTTGTTTTTCTTCATCAAGAAATGTAGAATCAAAAACTAAATAATCACATTCATTAAAAAATTCTTCTAATTCTTTTGTTGGCATTGTATCTCCTGAAATTCCTATTTTCTTACCTGGACGTTTTTTACCTAATACTTGTTCTGGTTTGATTATTTTTTCATTATTAATAACGTCTATACCATTTTGTAATTTATTCCATAATTCACCTTCTGGTATGCCTAATTCTTTTGCTTTTTCAACATTAAATCTTCCTGGTTTATCTTTTTCTTCAAACAAATATGAAAATGCAGTTATTGAGTGATTTGCTTTTGCTGCATGAATTAAAAATTTATTATTTTCATAAATTGTTCCTTCATTTACAATTGTAATTAGAATAGAAAATGGTAATCCAAAATTTAATATTTTAATATTAGCTGCAAGAAATTCATCAATTCCTTTAGGACCAAAAATTTCTAAAGATTCAGTTCTATTTTGCATTGACATTGTTTGTAATAATCCTAGAATCCCTACACAATGATCTCCATGTAGATGTGTCACAAATAATTTCATTTTTTTATTCCATCCTAAACCTGATTTCATATATGAAATCTGTGCAGATTCACCTGCATCAAACATTAGAATTTCACCTTCTTTTTCTAAACATATACAAGACAATCCTCTTTTTTCTGTTGGCTGTGCAGCTGATGTTCCTAAGAATACTAGTTTCATTTGATTAGAATAGTTCTTGTGAGACTTTTATGCCTATAGATGTGATATTTTTTCAATCCTTTTAATTTCATTTTAGGATCTAATTCTTTTTTATACATTATAGCAATTTTTTTACCTTTAGGAATAATTGAGATAAATCTTTTCAAAACTTCTTCAGGTTTTTCTGATGCTTTTGAAGATCTACCGTATGGTAAATCAGTAACAATTCCGTTGAAATCATTTGAAATTTTTACTAATTCTTGAAAATCTGAATTTAAAATTTTTGATTTATAACTATTAATCTTAAGATTTTCTTTACTCATTTCACACATTTTTACGTCAAAATCTATTCCAATTGCATTAATGCCCATAGATTCAGATTCTAGTAATGTTGTGCCTGTACCACAAAACGGATCACATAGGGTTTCCCCTTTTTTCAATCCAATCAAGTTTATCATAACTCTTGTCAGTTTCCAATCTAATTCATGAGGGTATTTTTTACTTTTTTTAGGATGTTTCTTTTCTTCATTTTTTTCTGAAAAACCAAAAAAATTCTCTTTATTTGTAAAAATTAGATATACTGTAATATCTGGATTTTTTAAATTTACTTTTGCATGTGTAAATTTGGATATCATATCACCCATAGAACTCTCTAATTCTGGTACATTCAATTGATTTGATGATAGATTTACTACTCTACATACAAAACTTTTTGTATTTTTTAGCACTTGAAAATTGTCTTCATCTAAAAATAATCCTGACATTTTTCTTAATATTTGTCCAGAAGTTTTTACAAATGTAGCACGTTTTGTAATCTCTTTCCAATTTGTTTTTGATTGAATAATAATTAGATTTGAAATTATTTTTATTTTAGCAAATCTATCGTACATTTTTACAATAGAAATTATTTCATCAGTTGCAAGTTCTAAATAATCTTTTGATAAAATAAAAAAACTTTCTGGCATTACATTATTGCCTTTGCAATAGTCTTTGAAATATCAACTTTTGATGTTTTTCCTAGAATTGTATTTGTACTAATAATTCTTGTGACTCCTGATTTTTTTATTTCTCTCTCAGCATTATTCATTAGAAGTGCGTGTGTACATGCAACATAGATTTTTTTACATTTTTGTTTTTTAAGAAATTGTGTAGCTTTGATAATACTGCCACCAGTACTTATCATATCATCGACTAAAATTAAATCCCTATTTTCAACTTGTTTCAAATTTTTTGTTTTAATTTTTACTTTTCCTGTTTTTCTGTCTCTAGTTTTTTCTAATGCGATATAATCTGAATTGAATTCCTTTGCAAATTCCTTTGCTCTTTCTTTTCCACCTTGATCCGGTGATACAACTAAGGGATCTTTTAGGCTCAATTTCTTAAAATATCCTACAAGATCCGGAATTGCAGTTACATTTTTTGTTTTAATGTCAAAGTACTTCAATCCAATTAAACTATGAATATCTACAGCAATTATTTTTGATGCTCCTGCACCTTTGAATAATTTACCAAGTACTTTCATTGTAACAATTTCACCAGGTAGAAATTCTCTATCTTGTCTAGCATATCCCATATATGGAATTACAGCAATTACTTCTGATGAATTTTCTTTGGCTTTAGTGATTAATGATAATGCTTGAACTAAGTTAGTATCCACAGGTGGATAAATTGATTGTACAACAATAGATTTCTTTTTTGATATTTTACCAACCAATGTAATTTTACTTTCACCATCAGGAAATATTTTGATTTCTGATTTTACAAAATTAGCCTTTATTTGTTTAGATAGTTCTTTTGCTAAACTTTCAGAAGATTTTCCTGAAATTACTGATAATTCACTCAATAAGCAAATATGATTTGAAGGGATTCTTAAGTTTTGAGAAATTATTTTTATTCGTCGCCTTCTCCACGACCTAAATCTCCTAATCCATACTCATCAATTACTTTATTTCTAAATTCATCTTTTTCATCAATTTCTACTTGCTCTTTCTTCTCATCTCCCTGATATACAGTTCTAATTGGCCATGGAATTCTAATATCATATTTTTTAAATTCTTCATACATGATCATTCTTAGATCTGTTTTTGTTTTAAATTGGGATCCATAATCTTTGACGTATAGCCACATTGAAAAATCTAATGCAGAATCATTGAATTGATTAAATCTTACAACAGGTTGTGAAATATCTACATGTAGATCCTTATCACAACCGCAACTTGATTTATTTTCATCTAAGTATGAACATCTATTTTGTCTAACTAGATGTCTTCCTTTACCATCTTTAATTTCAATCATTCCTCGCTTTCCAATTTTTACTAAAATTGCAGCAACTTGTTTTGGATCATTAAGATATGAAACACCTACTGTAACTACTGCTGGAACAAGTTTGTTTTCTTTTGTATAATTGATTATTTGTGCTGTTACTAATTGTCTTGTAGGAATTATTGCTACAGATTCATGTAATCCGTCTCTAACATAGGTAACTCTAGGAGTAATTTTATGAACATATCCATTATATCCTGATTCTAATTGTACTCTTTCACCTTCTTTGAAAATATTGTCTTTTCTAATCATTATATATGCAAAATAATTTTGCATTGTTTCTTGTAATGCTAAACCAATACCAATTGCAAGACCTCCTGTTGCAGTAGCTAATACAAACAAATCTACTCCCCACCAAGATACAACTCCAAGAATTGTTGCAGCAAAAATTCCTACTGGTAAAATTTGTTTAAATGATTTAGGAATTCCTTCTCTTTTTTTACGTGCATATCCTACCGGTCGAGAACTTGGAATTAATGGCTCAAAACCATTTAATCTTTTTTCTTCTCTCCAAATATCTATTGCAAATATTTCATCTGGCTTTGCACCAGGTTTTAATTTTCTTCCTGATTGATTATTTCCAGTAATGCAATTGTTAAAATATTTCAAATATTTTGCTCTCTCTGATTCTTTCCATTTTTCAAATGGATTAGTTACTAATTTTTCATAACTTCCAATAGGATTTCCTTTTGAAGTACGATATTGTTCTAGTTGAATTATTCCTTCTTTTGTTTTACAGAGATTTTTGAATTCTTCATCAGTAAATTCTTCAGGTGTAATAGTTGGTGGAATCCACTTGTATAATTTATGAAAAAGACCATCATCATCTGTAAAACCTTGCATATCATACCAAACTTGAAAATCTTGTTTTTCAAGAATTGATTTATCACGTTTTGTAAGCATTATTGGAATTAAATGAGAAATCGTATAGCCAATTACTAGAATGTTGAAGGTATTGAGAATCTTTGCAAATGTTTCTTCAGCAGTTAATTCCATTGTTAATGAATTTGAATCATTTTCAAATAGTTCTGAAGTTTGAATATATGCATTAGTTGATGAAATAAGAGCAATTGCAAAAAATGGTAATACTGCATTTTGTACAAATTTTGATAAATGTGGTCTAGTGTAAAATATTTTTTTTGATTTTATTAATGAGGAAAATGTCCTATATGCAGCAACTATCATCATTATTCCAACTATCATTATGATGAAAGCTAACTGAAGTGATTCTGACGAAGCCAATAATTGTGAAACTGTGTCAAATTCGCCAACTGAAATTTGTGAAATATCTCCTTCGCTCATAATTTGTCTACTTACTTTGTTTTATTTTGTAGAATAAAATGTTAAGCCATTTTGATTATTTAAAAAGAAAAATTTACATAATTATTCATTTTTTTATGCCTAGGATTGATGCAACATTTAACAAGGGTTGGAGTACTATTTACAAAATGACCTATCAAAAATCAATTTGGAATGAATCTCCTTCAATGAAATCTTATACATTATCTAATTTTCGCCAACTTCCACAAATTCAACAACTTTCTGAAGAAAAACAATTTGAAATGGAAGTTGTAGGAAACGTCTTACCTTTTAAAGCAAATAATTATGTAGTTGAACAATTAATTGATTGGAATAATATTCCAAATGATCCAATTTTTGTTTTAACATTTCCTCAAAAAGGAATGTTGAAACCTGAGCACTATGAAAAAATGGCTACTGCATTAAAAAATAATGCTGATAAAAAAGAAATAGCAACTATTGCAAATGAAATTCGTTTACAATTAAATCCACATCCAGCAGGTCAAATGGAATTAAATGTTCCAACATTAAAAGATGGAACTAAACTATATGGTATGCAACACAAGTACAAAGAAACTTGTCTTTTCTTTCCTAGTCAAAGTCAAACTTGTCATGCATATTGTAGTTTTTGTTTTAGATGGCCACAATTTGTTGGTATGGATGAAATGAAATTTGCAATGCAAGAAGGTGAACAACTAGTTCAATATCTTAGAGAACATCCTGAAATTACTGATGTATTATTTACTGGTGGTGATCCAATGATAATGAAAGCAAAAATTTTCTCAAAATATATTGATACTTTAATTGATGCAAAACTTCCAAATCTTAAAACTATTAGAATTGGTACAAAAGCACTAGCATATTGGCCTTACAAATTTTTAACAGATTCAGATTCTCAAGAAATGTTACAAGTTTTTAAGAAAATTACTGATAGTGGTTTACATCTTGCATTTATGGCTCACTTTAATCATCTAAATGAATTATCAACAGATGCTGTAAAAGATGCAATAAAGGAAGTGAGAAAAACAGGTGCCCAAATTAGAACTCAATCACCTCTTTTAACACATATCAATGATGATGCAGAAATGTGGGCTAAAATGTGGACTAAACAAGTTGAATTAGGTTGTATTCCATACTACATGTTTGTAGTCAGGGACACAGGTGCACAACACTACTTTGGAATTCCTTTAATCAAAGCACATGAAATTTTCAAGAAAGCATACTCTTCAGTTAGTGGATTAGCAAGAACAGTTCGTGGTCCAAGCATGTCTGCAACTCCTGGTAAAGTCCATGTAATTGGAACTGCCAATGTCAATAATGAGAAAGTAATTGTTTTAAGATTTTTACAAGGTAGAAATCCTGACTGGGTTGAAGTTCCATTTTTTGCTAAATATGATGAAAATGCAATTTGGTTAGATGACTTAAAACCAGCATTTACTGAAAACTTCTTTTTTGAGGAAGGAATGAAAAGTTTTCAAAAAAATTAATTTAATTGAAATAATTTTATCCTAAACTTTACCTGACTTTCTTGACAATTCTATCTTACTAGATAAGATTAGTAAAATCATTTTCTATGACTAGTAATTGGATCATAAACAAGTTTTACAAACTATTCAAGATGAAACCATCTCTTTCATTGATTTTTGGTTTGTAGATATTTTTGGTGAACTTCATAATGTTGGAATGCCAAGTTATGCAATTGATGAAAATAGTTTTGTAAATGGTCTTGAAAAATTAGATGCAAGTTCAATTGTTGGATTTAAATCTGTAAATAATTCTGATATGATTTTAATGCCTGATCCAAATTCATTCAAAATTTTACCTAATGATTATGATCCAGGACATAGAAAAAATGCACGTATCTTTTGTGATCTATATGATGGTAGTACAAGAAAAGAATCACGCTATACTAGAGATTCTAGAGGAATTGCACATAAATCAGCTGAAAAACTTGGCGAATTTGGATTTACTCATACAAACTGGGGACCTGAAATCGAATTTTTTGTATTTGATTCAATCAATGTTTATCCATCACCATATGCTGCAACTCATT
>ENA-ORCY01001020-ORCY01001020.1-marine-metagenome-genome-assembly--contig:-NODE-1020-length-13914-cov-2.708752_pt1 | contig 13914 bp, 13 predicted proteins | sample MGYA00248634_ERZ508507 | MGnify/ENA primary metagenome ERZ508507 (study PRJEB26178, sample SAMN06266269) | marine metagenome | isolation source: Columbia River Estuary | place: USA:Columbia River... | reverse complement strand
CAGAATGTACAGAACCGCCGGGTATTCGTCGCGCATGTATATAAAACAGGTTTCCGCCTCGACGGCCCAGGCGGCAATCAACATGCCTTCGAGAAACAGATGCGGTGTGCGCTCGAGATAGTAGCGATCCTTGAACGTTCCAGGCTCGCCCTCATCTCCATTCACCGCCAAATAGCGCGGCCCCGCATTGCTGCGCATGAAGCCCCATTTTGTGCCAGATGGAAACCCCGCACCACCCAAACCGCGCAGACCGCTTTGCTTTATCTGCGCCTGGACCTCTTGCCAATCACCACCGGCGCGCAGCTCTTCAAGCCGCGCATAGCCACCGGCAGAACGATAGGTTGCGAGGTCTTCATAATCGGGAATCTCAGCATGGGTATGGCCGGCGGAAATTGCTGCCAAAACCTTTTCGGGCGTTGCATGATCAATGTGATGGTGGCCCAACTCAAGCACCGGGGCGGTATCACAGCGCCCCATGCAGGGCGCGCGAACAACCCGCACAGATTTGGGATCTAACCCCTGCTGCAAAGCCTCTTGCAATTGAGCCGCCCCGGCCAATTCGCACGACAAGCTGTCGCAGACCCGCACGGTCAAGGCCGGCGGTGGAGTTTCCCCCTCTTTGACCACATCAAAATGCGCGTAGAACATCGCGACCTCATAGACCTCAGCCTGGCTCAAACGCATTTCTTCGGCCAAAGCGCGCAAATGCGCCGCCGAGAGATGGCCATAAGCATCTTGAATAAGATGTAAAAATTCGATCAGAAGATCGCGCCGACGGGGCCGTTGCCCCAGCAAGTCTTGCACCTGTGACCATGCCAAATCGTCGAGCTGACGCCCTTTTGGTCGCACCCGGCCTCTGCCCGGTCCAGATTTCCAAACACCTTTTGACGATTCGATAGACATGATCTGTTCCTCAATTCATTGTGGCTGATTTAACCCGCAACGCGGCCCTGACATAGGTCGAAATACGACACCACTTGCAACAGATGCGTTTTCTCATGCCTCAATAGACATCACCTGACCACAATCAGAACAATTGTCCCTGTTCAGGTGGTGTCGGCTTGGCGCGGCCTGCGGGACGGGCGGCGGTACTTTGCCCCACCGCAAAGCGCCCATCGGCAAACTCGATCTCCAGAGATTTCGCGGCCTCAGCCTTCGCCACATTGGTGATCAAAGCCTGCCCAGACCGCACCACCGCATAGCCGCGGCGCAGAGTCTCGCGATATCCCAAAGTTTCGCGCAACCGATCACAGGCCACCAGCTGCTCGCGGCGTCTTTGCAATTGCCGTTCAAAGGTTTGCTCCAACCGCGTTTCAAGATCATCGAGATCTTTGCGCAACCGCGCAACCCGCTCCACCAGGGGTGCTGGACGCAGACGCGATGCGCAGGCCCGTAGCATCTGCCGGGCCGAGAGCGCTGCCCGGTCCAAGCCGGCCGGTAGACGCTGCCCCAAGGCCTGCAATTGCCGCGCCTCTTGCACCAATATCCGCCCTAATGCAGAGGGCTTAATCTGCCCCGCCGAAGCGGTCAGGCGCAGCTGTTGTTTTTGCACCAAGCTGCGCAGCGCCAATGGCAAACGCCCCTCCCAATGGTCCAAACGCTGCTGCGCCGCCTGCGTCAGGCTGTCTGGACGCGGCAAAGCGCGGGATACATCGGCCAATCTTTGTTTGCGCCGCGCCATGATATTGGCCAAGCCCTGCGCCGCCCGGGCGCCCTTAGCACGGGTTTCGGCCAAAAGGTCCAAGCGTACCGGCACCGCCAACTCAGCGGCGGCGCTGGGGTGGGCGCGCGCATGTCAGAGACGAAATCAATCAATGTGGTATCGGTCTCATGGCCCACAGCGGAAATTAGGGGAATCTCAGAGGCCGACGCGGCGCGTGCAACAATTTCTTCGTTGAACCCCCAAAGATCCTCAATGGAGCCCCCGCCGCGCGCCACGATCAGCAAATCTGGCCTCGGCAGAGCCCCGCCCGGGGTCATGGCATTGAACCCAGCAATCGCGCGCGCCACTTCGGCGGCGCAATTGGCCCCTTGCACCGCAACCGGCCAAACCAAGACTTTCCGCGGGAAACGGTCGCGCAGGCGGTGCAGAATATCGCGAATCACAGCGCCAGTGGGAGAGGTGACGACCCCAATCACGTCGGGCAAAAAGGGCAAAGCCTGTTTGCGTGCCGGATCAAACAAGCCTTCGGCGGCCAAAGCGGTCTTTCGCTTTTCCAACATGGCCATCAATGCCCCCACCCCGGCAACAGCCACATCATCCACATTCAAGTTGTATTTGGACTGCCCGCCGAAGGAGGTCATTTTGCCACTGACAACCACCTCCATCCCCTCCTCGGGGAGGACAGAGAGTTTTGACACCTGACCTTTCCAAGTGGTGCAGGCCAGGGCGTTGCGTTCATCTTTTACATCGAAATACATATGCCCCGAACGGGCCTGAACCACACGCCCCACTTCGCCCTTCACCCTTATGCGGCCAAATTCCGCCTCCAAAGTACGTTTCACGGCACCAGAGATTTCTGAAACCGTAAATTCTGGGGCATTCTCGCCAAGACGGGGATCGTCAATAAGATCAGACATAGTGCACCTTGTGACCAGAGTTGATGCAGCTTAGAACGCGGGCAAGCAAAGGCCAAGGGGAGCGCGTGTCATGAATATCTTAATTTTAGGCAGTGGAGGCCGCGAGCATTCATTGGCCTGGGCCGTCGCGCAAAACCCAAAATGCGATCGGTTGATGGTTGCCCCAGGCAATGCCGGCATCGCGAAAATTGCTGATTGTGTGGATCTGAATATTGTGGACGGCGCCGCTGTTCTCGCCTTTGTCCGCAGTCAGGCAATTGATTTTGTGATCATTGGTCCAGAAGCCCCTTTGGCTGCCGGTGTCACCGACGTCTTGCGGGCCGCAGATGTGCTCTGCTTTGGCCCCAGTCAGGCGGCGGCGCAGCTGGAAGCCTCAAAATTCTTTACCAAATCGATCTGCGATGCCGCAGGTGCGCCCACTGCCGGATATGGCCATTTTACCGACCAGCCAAGCGCCGCGAACTATGTGCGCAACATGGGCGCGCCGATTGTGGTCAAAGCCGATGGGCTGGCGGCGGGCAAAGGCGTCATTGTCGCCATGAGCGAGCGAGAAGCTCTTGAGGCTTTGGATGATATGTTCAGCGGCGAGTTTGGCAGTGCAGGCGCAGAAGTGGTGATTGAAGAGTTTATGGAGGGCGAAGAGGCCTCATATTTCATCCTCTGTGATGGCCGTGATGTTTTGGCCATTGGCACCGCACAGGATCACAAGCGCGTGGGCGAGGGAGACACCGGCCCCAACACCGGCGGCATGGGCGCCTATAGCCCCGCGCCGGTTTTGACAGATGAGATTGCAGAGCAGGCTATGCGCGAAATTATCAAACCCACCATGGCGGAAATGGCCCGGCGGGGCACGCCGTACCAAGGGGTGCTTTATGCCGGTTTGATGATTAAAGACGGCAAGGCCCGCTTGGTGGAATATAATGCTCGCTTTGGCGATCCAGAATGCCAAGTGCTGATGATGCGGCTCGGTGCACAGGCGTTGGATCTGCTGCTGGCCTGTGCCGAAGAACGGCTGTCAGAGGTTCAGGTCAATTGGGCCGCAGACCATGCTTTGACGGTTGTCATGGCCGCCAAGGGCTATCCCGGCGCTTATAAAAAGGGCACAGTGATTTCCGGAGTGAACGCCTTGCCAGACAGCTCTTCGGCCACCTGTTTTCATGCCGGAACCGCGCAAATTGGCGCAAATCTCACCGCACAGGGCGGGCGGGTTTTGAATGTCACGGCGCGCGCTGCAAGCCTGAGAGAGGCCCGGACCATGGCCTATGACATGATCGATCAAATCGACTGGCCTGAAGGGTTTTGCCGCCGCGATATCGGTTGGCGCGCGCTTTAAAAGCGCCTGTGGCCGCAGTTCAGAACAGTGCGGCCACTTCAGTGTCGACAGGAGTTTAGATCTGGCGTTCTGGCATCCGCACAACCAACCCATCCAAAGCGTCAGAGACGCGCAATTGGCAGGTCAAACGGGATTGGCCTGGTTTGGGTTCAAAGGCAAAATCCAGCATATCTTCTTCCATGCCATCCATTGCGGGCAGTTTCTCGACCCAAGCACTGTCAACATAGACATGACAGGTTGAGCAGGCGCAGGCGCCGCCGCAATCGGCTTCGATGCCAGGAATGTTATTGTCCCGGGCGCCCTCCATGACGGTCAACCCATTGGCGACCTCCACCACATGTTCCGCGCCACCGTGTTCAATGTAAGTAATTTTAGCCATGTCTTTGTATCTCGCTAGACTGTTTCTCCTCTGAGGTAACATGTAATTCAAAAAATTCTACCCCCCATGAGGGTGGAATAATGCCACTTGCGATATTGCTCAAATGTTCTATTTTTGTTCCATGTCATTCGACTCTCCCAACACTTGGCCCAAGCCCCCCGCCGCCCTGCCCCATGCTATGCTGGAGCTGCCACCAAATGGTGCAAGGGTTACTGTGGCGGGTCTAGTCCTGGTGCGCCAAAGACCCGGCACGGCCAATGGGGTCATTTTCATCACGCTGGAAGATGAGACCGGGGTGTGCAATGTGATCGTCTGGCGCAAACTCTATGAGCGTTACCGGCGCGCCGTGATCTCGGGGCGTATGTTGCGAATCACAGGGCGCATTCAACGCGAAGGCGCTGTGTGCCATGTGATCGCTGAGCATGTGGAAGATATATCTTTCATGCTGGATGATCTCTTGCTGCCAGAAGCCAGCCGCGCCACCGAGCAGCCATAACCGCGCTGAACCCAAAAAGGGCGGCCCTAGAGCCGCCCCTTTCACCACCGTACCGCTGCAGTTATTGCTGTACAGTGAGGGCCAAAAACCGAGGATCGCCGCCGCGGCGCACGAGCAAAAGCATCGTTTTACGGCCGCTCTCAATGGTCGCGCTCACTTGCTCTTCAAACTCAGCAAGTGAGGTGACTTTCTCTTGGCCGGCCTCCACAATCACATCCCCTGATTTCAAACCTTTTTCAAAGGCCTCGGAGGTTTCCACAACATCCACAACGACAACGCCTTCCAATCCAACGGCAAGGTCCAAACCCTCACGAATTTCATCGGTCAGGTTCGACAGGGTGATCCCAAGGTCCTCATAGTCTTTTGGCGCATCTTCATTGACCGCTGGATCATCTGCGCGGGCCAGTTTTTCGTCGTCGCGCAGGCCAAGGGTGACGCTCAATGTCACCTGCGCACCATCGCGCACGACAACCACATCAACCGCCTTGCCAACTTCTGTGTTGCCGACAGTTTGCACCAAATCGCGCACGTCCTCGACCTCGTGACCATCAAAGATCACGATCACATCGCCCTGTAATATTCCGGCATCTTTCGAGGGGCCCTCTGGTACGCCTGTCACAACGGCCCCGGCGGCCCGGTCCAAACCGTCAATGCTTTCGGCAATGTCTTCATCGACATCTTGGATCCGCACGCCCAGCCAGCCCCGGCGAATTTCGCCGTATTCCGTCAACTGATCAACGACCCGGCTGACCACATTGGAGGCCATAGAAAAGCCAATGCCGATAGAGCCGCCATTGGGCGACAAAATCGCGGTGTTCACACCGACAACTTCACCATCCAGATTGAACAAAGGCCCGCCAGAATTGCCCCGGTTAATTGCGGCATCCGTTTGAATATAGTCGTCATAAATCCCAGACAATGCCCGGTTTCGGGCCGAAACGATTCCCGCAGAGACCGAGAACCCCTGTCCCAAAGGATTGCCCATCGCCACCACCCAATCGCCCACGCGCGCTGTGTCACTGTCGCCGAAGCTGACGAAAGGCAGCGGTGCATCCGACGTGACCTTCAGCACTGCGATATCGGTATTCTTATCGGTGCCGATGACCTTAGCGGCCAGTCTTTCACCAGAGAAAAATTCCACCTCAATCTCATCGGCCCCTTCGATCACGTGATTGTTGGTGACGATGAACCCATCAGCAGAGATTACAAATCCCGACCCCAATGCCGAGGAGCGGCTGGCCCCACCATTGCCGCCACGGCGACGATCTTCGAACTCCCGAAAGAACTCTTCAAAAGGCGAGCCCTTGGGCACAATACCACGCGGCATTTGATCGGCGCGACCAGCAATCACGGTTGTGGTGGTGATATTCACCACAGAGGGGCTGATCTCATCGGCAAGATCGGCAAATGTATTTGGCAGCATTTGAGCTGTGGCCTGTAGAGCTTGTAAGATCAGCAGACAAAGCGCCGCCACAAAAACCCAAGTGGCGCGGTAAACTGCAAAATCCTTGCGCTTAGATAAGGCAATCGAATTCATCTTTATCTCCATTCATGCCCATCTGCATCACGCAGATTGGACGCCTGTTGTCTTGATTAACTTAATGTAGTTCAGCAAGTTTTCAACGCAATGACCGGTCAGGCCCAGTCACCATCTCGTGAAGGCCAATTTCGGCGGAAAAACACTCATTTTGAACGCCAGGCCGCCTATAGGCTCAACGCCAATAGAATGCACCCAGCCAGACAAAGCAGAGCCCCCATTTGCCGGCGCGCAGAGATCGACAGGGATTTAAGCGCTTTCAGCAGGGTCTCAAGGGCATGAGGGGCCAGTAGATAAACCAGCCCCTCAGCAATCATAACAGCCGCAAGGCCGAATACGATCTTGTCAATCACTCAGCAACACGCGGCGTTGCGGATTTCATATAGGTTAAAAATTCATGATCTGGTGGGATCACCAAAGTTGAATTTTTACCAAGTATGGAAGCCTCATAAGCCGCAAGCGAACGATAGAAGTCGAAAAACTCAGGATCTGCACTGAAGGCATTCGCCAAAATTCGGGTACGTTCCGCATCGGCTTCCCCTTCGATGATCAAAGCATCCCGCTTGGCCGCAGACAGCGTTTCCTCATAGGTCCGATCTGCCACAGCTGTGACCCTTTGCGCCGCCTCGCGGCCTCGGGCACGCTCATCGGTCGCTTCGCGTTCCCGCTCGGCGATCATACGTTGCAACGTGGCATCGAAGTTTTGCTCTGGCAAGTTGGTTTGACGCAAACGCACATCAACCACATCCAGGCCCAAATCCTTCGCCCGCGTTTGAGCCTCACCCCGGATCAGCTCCATCAAGCGGGACCGTTCGGGCGACAGAATGGCGTTTGACGTCACCCCATCGGCCCCGAGAACCGCCCGGATCTGACCGTCTAGAATGTCGTTGAGCTGAATGCTGGCTTCGCGCTCACCGCCCGCGCCCAAGGCCTGACGGAACTTCACAATATCCGCGATGCGGTACATGACAAAAGCATCCACCTCGAGACGACGATCATCCGCCGGCGTCACCTCGATCACCGGGGTTTCCAACGATAAAATCCGGTCATCAAAACGCACAACTTGATCCAGCCAAGGGATCTTAAAGCCCAAACCAGGATCGGTTTTGACCTGTTTGATTTGGCCGAACCGCAGCACCAGCACTTTTTCGCGCTCATCCACGATGAACAAAGACATCAACCCACCAACCGCAATCACGGCGGCTATGATCACTGCAATACGAGATCTCATAGACATTAGTTTGACCCTCCTTGTGAAGATTTGCGCAATTCATTCAACGGCAAATAAGGCACAACACCCTGGCCGCCCTCGCCATTATCCATGATGATCTTATCGACATTGCCCAAGACTTTTTCCAAAGTCTCAATATACAATCGACGACGGGTCACCTCGGGGGCCTCTTTGTATTCGGTCAAGACAGCCGAGAATTGGCTGGCCTCGCCCAAAGCGGCATTGACGACAGAGGCGCGGTAGCCCTCTGCGGCCTCAAGCAACTGCGCCGCAGCACCACGCGCTTCGGCAAGACGTTGGTTGGCATAAGCATCCGCTTGACGCTCACGTTGATCGCGCTCTTGCTCTGCGGCTTGCACATCGCGGAAGGCATCGATCACCGACACGCGCTTTTGCGCCCCATCGGCGGCGGTTACGATCACCTGACGGCTTGGCGGATCCACTTTGTTAAAGTTGACCCGGACCACAGAAATCCCAGTCTGGCGCTCATCCAATGTTCTTTGGATCAATTGCCGCACATTCGCCTCAATCGCAGCACGATCCCGGTTCAAGATCGGCGCCAATTCCGATTGCGCAATCACTTCGCGCATCGCCGCTTCCGAAATCGCCCGGATAGATTGCTCAGGTTCCTTCAGACTAAACAAAAAATCCGAAGAATTCTTGATATTCCAAACCACCTGAAAGTCGATATCCACGATGTTTTCATCCGTGGTCAGCATCAAGCCCAGCCCGCTGTCACGGCTGTCATTGAGCCCGAGAGATTCGCTGCGGTTGGTGGTGACGTTGAACTTCTCATAGGTCACAAAGGGCCAAGGCGCGAAATTGAGACCATTGGTCCCAATTTCATTGAATTCTCCAAGGAAGAGCTCAACGGATTGTTCCTCCGGCTTGACCGTATAAAAGGACGCGAACAGCCACATGCCAACCGCCGCAAGCCCAGCCAGTACGAAAGTGCTGCGCGGGATGCCCGCATCTGAGCCGCCAGATCCGCTGCCACCACCTGTGCCACCGCTGCCTTTTCCGCCCATCAACACGCGCAATTGCTCCTGACCCTTGCGCATCAACTCGTCAATTTCCGGGATTTGCGGCCCGTCTGGACCTCGGTCGTTCCCGCCGCCATTGCCTTTGTTGCCTCGATTGCCGCCGCTTCCGCCGCCGCCCCAAGGTCCACCGTTATTATCCGCCATTCAGCTGTTTCCCTTCACAGTCATTCTGCGCTCCAGTTCTATCTGTGCTCTGCTTTGAAAATTTCAAGCGGTCCGCACAGGCGTTTTCATTGTCACAAGTTCTTCAGACACGGTGGGATGCACGGCACACACACGGTCGAAATCTTCTTTTGTTGCTCCCATTTTCACCGCTATCCCAGCCAGTTGAATCATCTCACCAGCACCATCTGCGACGATGTGACAGCCCAAAATCTTACGGGTCTTTTGGCTGACAACCAATTTCATTAACACTTTGTTCGGCGCATCAATAAAGGAAATATTCATTGGGCGAAAGGCAGTTGCATAGACTTCAATGGGCTCTTGCGCACGCGCCTGCTCTTCGCTGAGGCCAATTGTGCCAAATTCCGGTTGCGTGAAGACCGCCGTTGGGATCAATGCATGATCCACAGGGGTCGGATTGCCCTTCAGGGCGGTCTCAACAAAGGCCATGCCCTCACGGATCGCCACCGGCGTCAGATTGACACGGTTGGTCACATCGCCGACCGCGTAAATGGAAGGCACCGAAGTCTGAGAAAAACCATCCACCTGCACCGCGCCCACTGAATCCAGACCAATGCCCAGCGCCTCAAGCCCCAATCCCGCGCTTTTTGGGGTGCGACCTGTTGCGTACATCACGACATCAAAGTCATGGCGCGCACCCTGTGTATCTGTCACGCAGTATCCCGCCCCTTGCTTTTCAATGCGGGCCACGTTGGTTTGCATGTGCATCTGGACACCGCGCTCTTGCATGCCCTGCACAATCACATCCCGGGACTCTTTGTCAAAGCCGCGCAAGACCGCCTCGCCGCGATACCAAAGATGGGTTTGCACCCCAAGACCATTGAGAATGCCGGCAAATTCACAAGCAATATAGCCGCCGCCCACAATTAAGATGCGCTGCGGCAAAGCCTCCAGGTGAAAAATTTCATTCGAGGTGATGGCGTATTCGGCGCCAGGAACATCGGGCACTGAGGGCCAGCCGCCCGTGGCCAGCAAAATCACCTTGGCCGTCACGACCCGGCCATCGGCCAAACGCACCGAATGCGGGCCGTCGACTGTTGCGCGCATGTCGAAGGTCTCGACCCCTGAGTTTTGCAACAGGCGGCGATAGATGCCTTCAAGCCGATCAAGCTCACCTTCCAGATTGCGCCGAAAACCCGACCAGTTGAAACCGCCCATCTGCACGTCCCAGCCATAGGCCGCAGCCTGCTCCATCGCAGGCGCGTAGGTTGAGGCAAACACCATCAACTTTTTCGGCACGCAGCCACGGATGACGCAGGTGCCTCCATAGCGGCTCTCTTCAGCCAAACCGACTTTGGCCCCGGTGTCTGACGCCGCAACGCGTGCCGCGCGCACACCGCCAGAGCCACCACCAATTACAAAAAGATCATAGTCAAAAGACATTTTCGTCCCCTATTGAAATCCAAAGCCCACCGCCGCCTGATCTGAAACCCCACCGTTTGGCGTGTTAAGGCCGAACGTGCTCTTCAATGCGCCCATCACTGGCGCCAAGAATGACTCGATCACAAATATTTATAAATAAGCCATTTTCAACCACGCCCGGCACTTGATTAAGGGCAATGGCCAAAGCCGGCGCATCGGGGATTTGCGCAAGATGCAAATCGAGAATGAAATTCCCCTCGTCCGTCACAAAGGGGGCATCGCCCTGCTTGCGCGTGGTGATATCGCACCCGGCCAATCCGTGATCGGCCAAGAGGCGGGCAATATGATCGCGCGAGGAGGCCAAACCAAATCCCAAAACCTCCACCGGCAAAGGGAATTTACCGAGCTGAGGCACATGCTTATCAAAATCTGCAATCACAATCATCCGATCCGAGGCGGAGGCGACGATCTTTTCTTGCAAAAGCGCCCCGCCACCGCCTTTGATGAGGTTCAAAGCGGAATCGAATTCATCCGTACCATCAATGGTGATGTCCAAATGCCCAGCCTGATCCAGGGTCACCACTTCCAAACCCAGCTCACGGGCCAAGTCGGCTGTGCGGCTCGAGGTGGGCACACCTTGAATGCGCAGCCCTTCGGCTTTCACCCGCTGAGCCAAACACCGCACCATCCAAGCCGCCGTTGAACCGGTTCCGAGCCCGAGTTTCATACCATCTTCGACCAATTCAACAGCGCGTTTGGCCGCGACGTATTTTGCCTGATCGGCGGGGGATAAATCGGCAAACATGTAAAGTTACTCCTGGTGATTTTCGCCCCTATTATAGACCGAAGTTCCGCCAATGCGCGAGGCCCGATTTCATCTTTCGAACCCGGCGTTGGCCGGGCTTAGGTCCAGCCAAGCAAAGGCCTCCGCATAATAGAGGAGCCAGGCCAAAACACCTTGCCCGGTGGCAACACAGGGTTGCGCCTGCCTGCCCTCAGTTCTGTGTGGAATGGCCTTATTCAGAGCTCTTTTGACCCGCAATGCGCCGCTTATTCGCTTGCTCCGTGAAAGGTGCGGACGTAGACCTAGGGGAAAGTGTCGCATTTCCGCCGACAAACCCTGTCAAACCATGATCAACCCAAGCTATGTACTCCTGCGAGGTCTTCAATGTTTTTATCTGTTTTTGACATGTTTAAGGTCGGCATTGGGCCAAGCTCATCGCATACGATGGGCCCAATGGTTGCGGCGGGGATGTTTTTGGACCTGCTGCGCGCCAGCCCTTTTGAGGCCGCAGGCCTGAAAGCGCGCCTGCATGGGTCTTTGGCCTTCACCGGCGTGGGCCATGCGACAGATCGCGCAACACTTCTCGGATTGGCCGGATTTTCACCCGAAACTTATGATGCCACCAAGGCTGAAGCGACGCTAGAGGCCATGAGGCGCAACAAAGAGGTCAGCCCTGATGGGCTTGGAACATTGCATCTCGATCCGGCCAGTGACATCGTGTTTGACTTCGGCCCATCCCTGCCGGGTCATACCAATGGTATGATCCTCATGGCGACGGATGCACAGGGCGATGTGATTTTGCAACAGACCTATTATTCCATCGGCGGCGGTTTTGTGGTGACAGCCGAGGACATGGCCAGTGGGGTATCGACCGGCGACATGGACCCCTACCCCCATGAATTCAACACCGCCAATGAATTGCTGGCCCTTTGCGCCGCTCAGGAAAAATCCATCGCCCAGATCAAACGCGAGAATGAGTTGAGCCGCCGCAGCGCTGCCGCGCTTGACCGCGGCCTGGCCAAAATCTGGGAGGTGATGAACGATTGCATCAATCGCGGGCTCGACCGGGGCGGCATTCTGCCGGGTGGTTTGAATGTAAAACGCAGAGCCAAACCCATTCATGAAGCCTTGATGGCCGAGCGCGGGCTGAATATGCCCGCCCCGCATACGATCAATGATTGGATGAGCGTCTACGCCATGGCGGTCAATGAAGAGAATGCCGCCGGCGGGCAGGTCGTGACCGCGCCGACCAATGGTGCGGCCGGAGTGGTGCCTGCCACCCTGCGCTATTGGCTCGATCATGTGCCCGGCGCCACACCAAAGCGCATCCCAGAGTTTCTCCTCACCGCCGCCGCAATCGGCGGGCTGATCAAATTCAACGCCAGCATCTCCGGCGCGGAATGCGGCTGCCAAGCGGAAGTGGGCAGCGCTTCGGCCATGGCCGCCGCCGGTCTCTGCGCCGTCTTGGGCGGCAGCCCCGCACAGGTGGAAAATGCCGCAGAAATAGCCTTAGAGCATCACTTGGGCATGACCTGCGATCCGGTCAAAGGCCTGGTGCAAGTGCCCTGTATTGAGCGCAATGGGCTGGGCTGTATCAAAGCGGTCTCCGCCGCCAGCCTGTCGATGCGCGGCGATGGCACGCATTTGGTATCATTAGATGCCTGCGTGGAAACAATGCGGCAAACCGGTCTGGACATGCATGAAAAATACAAAGAAACTTCGCTCGGTGGATTGGCGGTAAATGTGCCCAACTGCTGACCAATCCAAACCTTGATATGAAAGCACCCCATGGCTCAGGATAACAATCGTTTAGGTCTATTGTTGATGATTGGCTTTTGTATTCTGGCGCCGGCCAGTGATGCTTTGGTCAAGATTTTAGGCGATGGAATTCCTTTGCTGCAGGTGGTCATTGCCCGATTTATCGCCCAGTTGCTCTTGGTACGCCGCAACCTTTGGACCAGCCGCCGCGACACTTGGATGCGGGTGGATCGAATTGGTTATGTCATTCTGCGCTCGGTTCTGCACCTGGTGGCAATTTCCTTTTTCTTTCTCTCGCTGCGCTACCTGCCCCTCGCGGATGCCATCGCAATTGCCTATGTCCTGCCCTTCTTGATCTTGGGCGTCGGTTGGATGACCGGAGATCGGGCAAGCCCATTGAGCCTTGGACTCTGCCTGCTGGGGTTCATCGGCACTTTGATGGTGGTGCAGCCCAGCTTTGCCGAGGTCGGTTGGCCTGCGCTTTTGCCGCTGGTTGTGGCCGTCTTATTCACGGGCTTCATGTTCATCACCCGCAAGATTTCCAAACATATCGACCCCATCGATCTGCAAGCGGCAAATGGGGTCTGCGCCATGGCGATCCTCTTGCCCATTGCCGCTTTTGGCTCGGCTTTGAACATTCCACTTTTGACCATCGTCCCGGTCACTGGATTTGAATTTTCCGCATTGCTGGGCCTTGGGATCTTGGGAACTTTGGCGCATTTGAGCATGACTTGGGCGCTGCGCTATGCCTCTGCGCCCACAGTGGCCCCGGTGCAGTATCTCGAGATTCCTTTCGGAGCGCTCTATGGCCTGGTGCTCTTTGGCGATCTGCCCAATGGCATGGCGGCTGTTGGGATCATCGTGACGGTGACCGCTGGGCTATTGGTGGTGCGTTTTACCAAAGCCTCTGTCTAGCGCTTCCAGAACAGTCTCAAGGTGGCAGCGCGGCAGGATTGCCAACAAACCCGGCCCATCCACGGTAATGTCCAGCGCACCACCTAAGGCGGCATTCGAAGTCGCAATTTGCCCCATCGGGCTCATGGCCGCATTTGCAAGCGGCCAGCGCACCCCGCGCAAACTCGCTTCAACCGAGGTCATGGGGTAAAACCCCACGGGTGTCTCAGCTTCCAGATCCACGGAAAATTTTTGCGGCACAACAAAAACCAGCTGCGCCTCATCAATCAAGACCACGGGCCGCGGTTCATTGAGCAGGGCGGAGAAGCCTGCC
>ENA-ORCY01001012-ORCY01001012.1-marine-metagenome-genome-assembly--contig:-NODE-1012-length-13966-cov-3.788394_pt1 | contig 13966 bp, 15 predicted proteins | sample MGYA00248634_ERZ508507 | MGnify/ENA primary metagenome ERZ508507 (study PRJEB26178, sample SAMN06266269) | marine metagenome | isolation source: Columbia River Estuary | place: USA:Columbia River... | reverse complement strand
TGAAATCACCATTTGCGTTCGTATGTCTATGCTTATTTTCGTTAACACTTACCTCTTGTTCCAAAGAAGATATTACTACCGATGTGCAGTTTTTAGAAGCCTCTTATTTTGGTAATTGTTTTTATTATTCGGGAGAAAATCCAAAAAGTATTGTTATCAGAGATCAAGACACGTACGAAAATTATTTCGCAGGGTTACGTCAAAGTGCTGTAAATAAAGATTGCAGCAATGCACTGCCTACGCCTATAGATTTTGATAAATACACTCTCATCGGGCATTGGACCAGTGGCGGGGGATGCTCTGTGGAGTATGACCGTAAACTAGAGCAAAAAGGAAACAAAGAAGTCTCCTACCATATTACAGTCACGTATTCCGGATTATGCATGATGCTTATTTCAGATATGAACTGGGCTTTGATTCCTAAGATAAAAAACAGAACAGATGTTATTTTTAACATAGAAGAAGTGTACGATACGGAGTAAACATTTGTTTACAGTCAACCTTTGAGTCGCGTAAGAGTCTACCTCACCATAAAGGTGTAATACATTGCATTCACGATGTTTGCGGTATATTAAAATACGCCGGGGCAATAACCAATCACAGCATCTAAAAAGGTCGACAATTCACCAAAAAGAAATACGAAGCAATCACGAGCACCGGTAAAAACAATAATGATGTGAATAAAACTTGTTTTAAAACGATTTCCACCACACCCAAAAATAGCCTAGTTACACTTCCCGTAATGCTATAAATTCTTTTTTTCGGAGCTCTAGTTCTTCCACTAGCTCCTCTCGGGTGGTTTTGAGATGTATTACCAGGTTACTTTTTTGTATGAATAGCTTCATGTATTTAACTGTCCCTCTAACTTTATAGTAGGTTTTAATATAGTCAACAGTAAACAAACCTAATGGATACAGGCTAATACAAAATAAAACGCCCCATAACACGTGGGTAAACGCCCCAAATACAAACGCCTCTACCCCATATAGCAGTAAAAACACTAACATACCCACAGCTAGTTTTATAGAGCCTACAAAATCTTCTCTAATAAGAATCTTGCTAGAGATAAACTCTGCTAGTTTATAGGGAATTACATTGGTAACCAGACCATACAAGAACAATGGGAACCCAGCGATAAAATAAAGCATGGTCCAAATAAATCGGAAGGAAATAGATGACGTTCTTACTTGTGTATCTCTTATCTTTAAGACTTTTAACTCCTTGAGGTAATAAGTGATTTTTTGCTCAAACTCTTTCAGCAATTCGGGATTGTTTTTAGCATAGTATTCCACTGCTTTTACAATATCTTGAGACAAGTAAAAATCTTGCGCTGCTTTAACTTGCAGTTTACTTTCTTCTCTAAGTTTACTTCGGTAAAGAATTTCTATTTGTTGAATTAATTTTTCAAATCGTTCATCTTCTATGATCACGATACGTTTTTCAAGCTCTATTTTTACACGCTCAGTCAACTGTAACACGGCTTCCTTTGGATCTTTGAGATAGATATCCTTGTACTCACTTACCTGTATAGGTTCGCCTATATTGACGAATACATCACTTTTAAAATTGTGTGGATTGGAATAATTGAGCCCAATGGGGACAATAGTTAAGTCTAACTCAAAGTTATGCTTAGCCTCCGCGCCCAACGCTATTCTCGCCACACCTGTTTTTATAGGCCGCAATCGTCGTTCTGTTTTACTTGTACCTTCAGGAAAAATCATCACCGTACTATTTTGTCCTAAATGTGCGTGACATTTTTCAAAAATCATCTCGTTTTTATGTGTTTGACCAGGCGATAAATCTGGTTTATAAACCGGGATCATATGTAGCTTATCAAACAGACGCCCAATGAATTTATTTTTAAATATATCTCCCCGTGCTAAAAAATACAGCGACCTTTTTAAGTTTACCGACAACAAGATGGGATCCATAAACGAACTCGGATGATTTGCTGCGAAAATTACTGGTTTACCTTTAGGCGGCACATATTCTTTTCCTTGTACATATATTGATCTAAAATAGGCCGTTACGGTAAGCTGAAAAAGCCATCTAAATGTATTATAAAGCATATAGGATAATCATATTTCGATGGATAAAGGTACAATAACAATTGATTAGAATGACATTTCGTTTCATAAAGGTGCATCATTACATCCTAAAGTACGACGCATTTTTATGTACTTAGCACATACTTAATGCTACCCTGCAACTTCTATTTATGAACAGAATTATTTTTGTAAGGCGTTAAACTTCAATTCATAACACACAAATTACCGCACACAAAAATAACCATGTCACGATGTCAAAATTCATCTTGACAGTGTGCCTAGAAAGCCGTTTTACGCACTAACTCAAAAAAACCAACCGTTTGTCAAGTCCTCTTTTGGCACTAGACGCTAAGCATTCTAGCTCCATGGCACGCTTTAGCTCAGGCACATCTGATAGCGCTGCATGGTACCGAAGCCAGTATATTCTCGCCAATGAAAATTCATTTTGTTCGCGTTTAATTAATTTCAGAGCATCTCCCGCAACCACTTTTCCATTGCGTAAAACCCGCACATACACGCCGCTGCTGTGGGAGTTTATGCACTGTTTGAGTACCGTTTGTGTACCAAAGCGCACTCCCAACTTAAAACAAGGCTCTCGCGGCTCGGAGACTTCTACCAGCGATTCTCCTATTTCATATTGATCGCCGATGTACACATTTCGCTCATCAAGTCCTTGCACGGTGAGATTCTCACCAAACATGCCAAGGCTCCAGTCGGCTTTAGGAAACCGCAGTTTCCAACCCTCATACACATCCGCAGAAAAAAGATAACACGCTTTGTCTATTCCACCGTGGTACTTTCTGTCAACCACAGCATCTTCCTTAACATCCGTCTCTCCTAAATAAATGCCTTGGTTAACTGGATACTTATAAATCCCCGTTTGCACATTTTTACCTCGCCATTTGATGACTTTTGGATCTCCTAAATTAGTAGAAATAACCTTCATGAATAGCCTACAAAAATAACCGAGATACCGAGAGCAGTGATCGGCCAACATTTTTTTAGCTAGATTTGTTGTACATACATTAAACTGTTATGCCTGAAGAAAATAAACGCCGTAAATTTATAAAAGACGCCCTGCTTACCGTCGTTGGAGGTGCCGTAATTGGAACTTCTGCTAAGGTATTAGCGAATGACTCAGAAGACACACCTGACCCTATATTAAAGGTAAAACCACTTGGTTTTCAATGGGAAACACAAGATCCATTCTTGTTTTGTGTGCATCACGAAGATGCCTACCCACAGGGTAATGCTGAGCTAGGTCCGAGTAAAAACTTACTTTCAGGACGTAATATGGGCAATGATTTTCATTTAAAAGATGGTTTCAGAATGTATCATGGCGATACGGTTCCGGGGTTTCCCGGCCATCCACATCGCGGTTTTGAAACGGTAACCGTAGTCAGACAAGGAATGGTGGATCACTCTGATTCTATGGGAGCAGCTGGACGCTATGGCAACGGAGATGTGCAATGGATGACCAGCGGAAAAGGGGTGCAACACGCCGAAATGTTTCCGTTAGTCAAGCAAAACGATGTAAATCCATTGGAGCTCTTTCAAATATGGCTCAATTTACCTAAAGCCGATAAGATGGTAGAACCCCATTTTAAAATGCTTTGGGATGAGCAAATACCCAAAATAACCCATGTGGATACGAGATCTAAATCTGTGCATATAGAAGTAATTGCGGGTATACTGGAAAATCAAAATGCCCCTACTCCACCGCCAGATAGCTGGGCTGCAAAATCGGGCAATGAAGTTGCCATTTGGAATATACGAATGGATGCAGAAGCTACCTATACCCTACCCAAAGCATCAGTAGGTGTCAATCGAACCATTTATTTTTACAGTGGCGACAAGCTAAAACTAAACGGCAAAGATTTGATGTACTATCATTCGGCCGATGTAACCGCCAGTGAAGCCATAACCCTACAAGCAGGACTAAAACCATGTAATATATTGATCTTACAAGGAAAACCTATTGGCGAGCCAGTGGTGCAGCACGGGCCGTTTGTTATGAATACCATTGAAGAAATTAGGGAAACGTACTCCGAGTTTCAGCGGACTCGTTTTGGAGGTTGGCCATGGCCTAAGTACGACCATGTGCATGATGCTACACGAGGCAGATTTGCGCAACACGCCGATGGTAGAATTGAAGAGATGGGCTAGCTCAAAGGCCGCGTTATACTTCTCTCTTTTTTAGTGCAAAACTGACGTGTCTGTTTGTCTCTGAAGTAAGATACAAAAATTCATAATTATACTTCACACAAAAGGTATTTACGGCTTCTACTACCCCGTATCTTCTCAATCCTGCATAGGCTATTGATGTGTAATCGTGGCCACATATAAGGCCACTTGGTTTTACGGCTAAGGCTGCTGCTTCAAGTTCTAGCTTCGTAGTATTGTAGGTGTGATCGGTATCTATATACACCATATCTAAGCTGTTTTCTGGTTGAGATGCTAAAAAATCAATAGAGTTCATTTTATGAAATTCTACTACTGCCTCTGCACCAACATTTTCACGACATCTTTTTTGGATACTTTCCGTTGGCCAAAGGTCTACCAGATGAAGTTTTGCTGGCGGACACCATTTGATTATATCTTTTGAAAAGATTCCGTTTTCTACGCCAAGCTCTGCAATTACAGCATTCTTAGGAAGTGACTTTAACAGTTCTTTACGATTTGCTAACACCTTACAATGCGCGACATGACGAGGTTCTAAAGGCATTAATGGATGCGTGGGATACTGCTTAGACCACACCCATTGCACCAAACGAAAAAAAAACTTTTTGAAAATAATTAACATAGAATAATATCACAAAAGTAAAAGTAATAACTTCGCCTACCTAAATGAATTTCACCGATAGAGTTAATCGCGTAGAGGAGTCCCTCACCATTGGAATGTCTCGTAAAGCCAGAGAACTAAAAGCCGCAGGAAAAGATATTATTAGCCTTAGCTTGGGAGAACCTGATTTTGATACACCGCAATATATCAAAGATGCAGCCATTGCAGCTATAAACGCTGGTAAAACCAAATATCCTCCAGTAGGTGGATTACCAGAGCTAAAAAAAGCTATTTGTGACAAACTAAAGAGAGATTCAAATTTAGATTATTCTCCTGCAGAGGTAATGGCAAGTACAGGTGCTAAACAATGTATTATGAATGTAATACTAAGCACGGTGCAATCTGGAGATGAAGTAGTTATTCCGCTTCCTTTTTGGGTAAGCTATAGTGAAATGGTAAATTTTGCAGGTGGTAAATGTGTTTTTGTACCTAGTAAGTTTGAAGACGAATTTGCTATTGATATAGATGCCATGAAAGCGGCAGTTAATGCTAAAACTAAAATCATCATCTTTAGCAGTCCAAGCAATCCAGCAGGAAATTTATTAAGCAAAGAACAGCTTGGGGAAATTGCGAAAATAGTTAAGGCCAATCCGCAAATAACAGTAATCTCCGATGAGATATACGAGCACATTAATTTTGAAGGAGAACACATTAGTATTTCTCAATTTTCAGAAATAAGAGACCAGTTGGTGATTATAAATGGTGTATCCAAAGCTTTTTCTATGACAGGATGGAGATTGGGTTACATGGCAGGACCAGCAGCCCTAGTGGCAACATGCGATAAGCTTCAAGGACAGTTTACATCGGGCGCTGCGTCTATTTCTCAGTGGGCAGCAATCACAGCACTTAATGAAGACATGAAACCAACCCATGAAATGGTCGCTGTGTTCAAACACAGAAGAGATTTAATGGTAGAGTGGTTAAGAGAAATACCCGGTATGGAAGTAGATATTCCACGAGGCGCTTTTTATCTATTCCCTCGCGTGAGTTCATTTTATGGCAAAACCATTGGAGGAACTACCATTGATTCTAGTTTAGATTTTTGCAATTACATTCTTGAGGAAGCACTGGTTGCTCTTGTGCCTGGAGTGGCTTTTGGGATGGATGACCACATAAGAATTAGCTATGCAAGCAGCGAAGCTGAACTAAAAGAAGCTGTTAACAGAATAAAAACAGCACTAAGTAAATGAAGATAGATCAACTTTTTAAGGAGTTCGAAAACATAAAAGTACTTGTATTGGGCGATGTAATGATTGACGCCTATTTTTATGGAAGCGTTACCCGTATAAGCCCTGAGGCACCTGTGCCCATAGTAAATCTAAAACACAAAGAGCAACGTCTAGGTGGGGCAGCCAATGTTGCACTTAACCTAAAATCACTTGGTGCAGAACCCATTCTGTGCAGTATCAAAGGAAATGACGCCGACGGAGACTTAATCAAGACGTTGTGTAGGAAAAATGGACTAGTAGACGCACTTATCAATGACTACAGTCGCAAAACGACGGTAAAAACAAGGGTAATAGGCAATAGTCATCAGTTAATACGTATTGACGAAGAAGATACCAAAGATATAGATGAATCTGTAGAAGATTTAGTTTACGAAGCTGTAAACAGTCTTATATCTGAAATTAATGTACTGATCTTTCAAGATTACAACAAAGGACTACTTACCCCTACCCTTATCGCGCGTGTAATTGAATTATGCATTGCAAAAAAAGTACCCATAGTTGTAGATCCTAAATTCAATAATTTCTTTGAATACCAAGGAGTTACGTTATTTAAGCCTAACAAAAAAGAGCTTCAACAAGCTGAAAACATAGGAGAACATTTAAACGTTCAAGGTGTAAAATCAGTGGCTGGAATGGTTCGAAAAAAATTGAACGCAAGTAAGATTATGACTACCTTAAGTGAAGACGGTGTTTTAATCATTGGAGAAAATGGCACCGTTCATTTACCAGCACATGCGCGTAAAATTGTAGATGTAAGTGGTGCAGGCGATTCTGTATTGAGTGTAGCAGCCTTGTGCGTAGCTTGTGGCGTATCTGATGAGCTTACAGCAGCTCTTTCAAATTTAGCGGGAGGCATAGTGTGTGAGCAGGTAGGTGTAGTACCTATAGATAAAGATTTGCTTTATGCCGAAGCAATGGAGCTTGAGGTGAGCGAGAGGTATTAGTTTTTTTGATTTTGGATGTATGATTTAGGATGTATGATTTAGGACTATTTGAGATATTGGAATTAGATTTAAAAAGTTAGGTAAAACAATCATTTAACTATCAGCTATTTAACATTAAACTCTATTCCTCCCTAAGCAAATCAGGTCTGCGTTCCTGTGTGATTTTTAGGGCTTGCTCTTCTCGCCATTCTTCAATCTTACCAAAATGTCCTGATTGCAACACTTCTGGCACTTTTAGACCATTATAATCTGCAGGTCGAGTATAAACTGGCGGTGCTAGTAATCCGTCTTGAAATGAGTCGGTAAGTGCACTTTCTTCGTCTGATATTACACCTGGAATAAGTCTACAAATGGAATCGGCTACCACTACAGCAGCCAGTTCTCCGCCACTTAGTACATAATCCCCAATACTTATTTCTTTGGTTATAATTTCATCCCTAATGCGTTGATCAATGCCCTTATAATGCCCGCACAGAATGATAATATTTTTTTTAAGTGAGAGCTGGTTAGCGGTGGCTTGCTTGTAAACCTCTCCGTCTGGGCACATATATATGATTTCATCGTACGTTCTTTCTGCCTTCAAGGCATTGATGCAATCGAACACAGGCTCACAACGTATAACCATGCCAGCTCCACCTCCATATACGGTGTCATCTACTTGCTTGTATTTACCCAAGCCAAATTGTTTAAGATCATGCAGTACTATTTCTACAATTCCTTTATCCTTAGCCCGCTGCACAATACTATGGCTTAGTGGACTTTCCATAAGCTTAGGTTGAACTGATATGATATCTATTCGGTGCATTATATTTCTAGAAGACCGTCAGGCAAGATAAGTACAATTTCTTTATCCTCTGGAGATATGTAATCTATGAAATCATCTACCAGTGGTATATACTTAAGCTCACCATTGTAAGGCACTAATAACATAAGTTGTTGCGGCATTTCGACGATATCTTGAACTATTCCAATAGCTCCGAGATATTTGTCTATCACTTGAAAACCAATGAAGGTAAGTTCCGATTCTTCGGGTAAAACCTCTTTGTCTGTGAATACCTCTTTCGCTATAATTTCATCTGTTTTATCAAATGTATCGATAAATTCAAGAGTCAGAATTGGTTCATCATCTTTGCCTTTTATCCCTATCATTTTATAGGGTATAAACTGTCCTTGAATTTTGATAAAAAGAAAATCGTCCCGTTTGAGCGGGACGATTTTTCGTTCAAGCGTAAGCTGAACATCTCCTTTATAGCTATGTGGACGGCTGATGTATCCTATAGATATCAGGCTATCCTTATTAATCATAGCGTATAATTATGCGTTTTCTTCAGAAGTTTCCTCTGCAGGAGCTGCTTCTTCAGTTACTTCAGCAACAACCTCTTCAGTAGCTACTTCTTCAGTTACTTCCGAAACTACTTCTGTAGCCTCATTCGCTTCAGCAGCCTCAGCTACTTCACCTTCTGCTGCTTCAGTCGCATCTTCTACAACACCTTCAGGTGCCGTTTTAGCTGCGATAGCTTTAGTTCTTGCTTCTTTTACTTCTTCCTCACGTTTATGTGCTGCTGCTGCTTCATCGGCTGCTTTTTGAGCTAAGCCATCTGTTTTCGCACCTACTCTGTTTGCTTTTTCCTCTAACCAAGCTGCAAATTTTGCATCTGCTTGATCTTGAGTCAATGCACCTTTTGTTACACCTTTGTTCAGGTGGTGCTTATACAAAGCACCCTTGTAAGAAAGTATTGCTCTTGTAGTGTCAGTCGGAACTGCACCATTACTTAACCAACGAACCGCATCGTCTAGGTTAAGATCAATTGTTGCCGGATTGGTATTCGGATTATACGAACCAATTCTCTCAATAAATCGACCATCCCTAGGAGCTCTTGCATCCGCCGCCACAATGTAGTAGAAAGGTTTTCCTTTTCTTCCTTGTCTACGAAGTCTTAATTTTACCATTTGTTATTTTTTTATATGTTGAATATAAGCCTACCGGTTCTCCTTCTTCCAGCAGGGCTGCAAAAGTGACTTTTTATTTTTATTTTACCAAGGTTTTTTCTATTCTAATATTAGAGCCAAATAAAACATGCGCAATTTAACTTTAAACCCTTACTGTATGGCTGTAAGTATAGTTTTGAAGATGACTCATTCTAAAACCAAAACAGGAATTAAAAAGGAAACTAAACTGATCGAAACATTTAGTTTTAGCATTATATAGGAGAGACAAGTACAACTGTGCTGCTACACCTAGTTGATTTTATCTTCTTATTCTCTCCTCGGGAGCCTCTTTACTCTCTCTGAATTTTCGGATATTGTATGAAAAGGAAAGCATAATGTATCTGGTAAGCACATTGCTATTGGTCTCTTCATAATAACTAGCGTAAAAATTTTGAGCGACGTTATTGTTTTGCCCTAGTATATCATACATGCTGAGTTGAACTTCACCCATTTTGTTTTTAAACACTTGTTTACCCACACCCGCTGTCCAAAGAAGCACTCTGTTATTAAGCACTGAACTGAGCCCAAAGTATTCTTGATGTTGAAGTTGGGTACGAAAGGTGATACCCTTTGCCATAATCCAATCGTATTTTACTTTGGTTGTTTGAATAAGGTATTGGTTATTTAATGCCTGGTTCATTGAATTGCTAGCTAAACTATAGTTAGATTCTGTGGATACGGTAAAATCAATCTTATCGCTTATGTTACTGCTAAGGACCACACCTAATCCATAGTTTTGAGTCAAGGTTTGAGAAGTACGGAAATTGATAACCGAAGGCACATTGGTAACACCTCCCGAAACATTAATATTTAAGTTACTCTTTAGTCTTTTTAGAGGGAATCCATAGCTTATCAAGCCATTTGCGTTGTACTGTCCATCTACATTTTCGGGCATACTAAGTTGTGTGCCTGCGCTCAGAGGGATGCCGTTAAGCGTAGTATCACTTATCGCCGTAACGGTACTTTGCGTGATGTAATTCGAACTCAATCCACCACTAATCATGGCATAAAATACCGAATTTTTTTCGGTGTTGGTTTGGTTGTACTTGGCCCTAACCCAATGGCCGTATTGTTGCGTTAGTTGAGCATTACCTGTTTTAAGTTGCAATGGATTACTATTGTCTAAAACATTGGTTAATTGACTTGCTTGAGGCTTTGTGGTATACGCTCTGTACATCGCGTTCCAATTTGCATTATTCTTAAGCTGCCTTCTATACATCGCAAACGGTAAAATATTTTGAAATGTTTTATTGATATTTTCCTCCATTGGCAGGGTTTGCATGTTGTCTAACAGCGCTTGTTCAAACTTAAAACGGACTACAAAACCTCCATTTCTGTCAAACTTGCGCAAACCCAAATCTGCAGAATGAGTGTTCCAGTCATTGTTATAACGAGAGGACAAACTTGTATCTAAAAAGCCTGTTGAAATCGGTGTAATACCACTCATAATTTGCTTATGGGTATTGGCTTGACTATTCTCAAACGTATAACTTACATACGCTCCTAGTCCTTTATCCTTAATGGGCTCACTGTACATCACTTGTGCAGTCCATCCATTAGTCGTTTCTTCTAAATCACCTTCTTGGTTTATTTCTATGGTCGAACTCGTATTATTAGAATTTAGATTATTAAGCCCAGAGGTATTATCTACATCATTTTTTGCTTGCAAGAACAAACTGCGTCCTCTTTTTTCTCCGTTCAACCTAAACATTAAATCATTGCTCATTTTGAGCGCATTTAGGTCGCTACCAAAATTTTGAGCCAATTGATTGATTAGTGCGGCTTCTTTTGATGCACTGCTTGCTAATAAACTAGCTCCATTATTTTGTTGAACACTAATGCTAGGCACGTAAAAGAATGACATTTTGGGATTCACCTTGTATACGATTTTAGCATTTAGTTTGTGATTAGTACTCACACTTTGGGTTGTATCCTTTTCTGTATACTCTTGCCCATTAACTTCGTTTAGGTAATATAATTGATAGGTATTTTTAATCGCACTATTATCACCTCTATTTATGAAATAGCTCCCACTAACATCAACCTTACTACCCCATTTATCTTGATAATTTGCCCCACCAGCTAAGGTTTTTGTGATTCCGTTGGATGTACTTACCTGAAAATCATTTTCACTGCCTCCTGCAGAAAATCCACTCATGGATGATGGCCTTCCTCCACCGCCTGGGCCTCTTCCACCACGGCCACCGCCCCCACCACTGTTATCTCCTATTACCCCAAGCAAATCTTCAGTACTAAAGTTTTGTTGATTGATATTATTTAGTTGCCCTAAAAGCGATAATCTTCTGTCGCCTCGAAACATGTTTACATTAGCGCCTGCACTGTATCTGCCATCCGATCCTGCTCCCGCATAAGTTCTTCCAAACTCACCATTACGCATGTTTATTTTAGTAACAATATTGATGGTTTTAATACGTGTTCCGTCATCTACGCCACTTGCTTTACTTTGCTCACTCTGATCGTCAAATATTTGAATTTTGTCCACTACTTCTGCAGGTAATGTTGCCAAAGCAGTTTTCGGATCTTGCCCAAAAAACTGTTTACCATCTACCAACACTTGCTGTACTTTTTCACCTTGCGCCTTAAGCTCACCATTGGTATTTTGTACTCCAGGCATTTTCTCAATAAGGTCTCCGGCATTTGCATTTTGGGTTGTTTTATAGGCTTGGGCATTAAAAGAGGTAGTGTCCCCATTTACCGTAGCTTGCAACGCCTGCCCCTGTACCTCTATGCCTTTGAGTTGTTCTGTATTTTCACTTAAAAACAAGGTTCCTAAATAATCATCGCGCCAAACTCTAAGCGGTTCAACATAAGGATTTAAACCCAAATAATTTATCTTAAGCGTATACTCACCGCGTGCCAAGCTAACAGTGAATTTTCCTTGCCCGTCAGAAACAGCCCCACCTGCCAATGTGCTATCAGGTGCCACTACAAAAACGGTCGCTCCGATAATAGGCTCTTTAGTATCCTTATTTTTTAGTGTGCCACCAATAGGATAAGTTATTTGAGCGACAGAAACTATATACATTACTAAGAATGTGATGGTAATAATTATTTTCATTTTTGAAGTGAGATGGCAAATGTAATCTTGAATTGAATTCTATTCTGATTGTTTATTTTCTTTTCTTTGACGTTTATTCGCACAATACAATTCTTTAATGGCTTAAAATAATGAAAAAACATATTCTACATCTTCTATTACTGGCTAACATTTCAACTGCCTTTGCTCAAGGAAATCAAAATGCATTAAATTTTGATGGAAGTAATGACTATGTGCAGACGGGATATACGGGTATTTCTGGCAACAACTCAAGAACAGTAGAAGCATGGATAAAAACCACGGTCAATAGCGATCCGAGTACCGGGGCAGCACAACACGTAATAGTAGATTGGGGAACTACCGCTACAGGTGGAAGATTCACATTAAATATTTTATGGGGTAACACCTTACGCATAGAAGTAGGCGGCAGTGGCATCAACGGAAAAACAGTATTGAACGATGGTAACTGGCATCATGTCGCTGCATCGTATGACCCTTCTGCAACCTATAAATTTTGCTTGTATGTAGATGGGGTACTTGACACTTCAGCTAATAATACAACAACGGTCAATACTACATCAGGAAACACCCTAATTATTGGTAAGCGAGTAGATAATGTTACTCCGGCGTCAACAGCGGCGTATTACACTAATACAATTATTGATGCATTAAATACATTTGGATTTGCAATTCCAAATATATCAGAATCCTAATCTACCTTAGGAACCGTGATTGCTTACACAGGCGTCACACTAAGAAGGGTTCAGTTTTTACTGGACCCTTTTTTTATGGCTATAAGTAATAGTATGGAATTTCGTATTGATACATTAATAGACATTACTGAAACTAATGCTCGGCGTCAAGATAATGATAAGTTTGCTTATAAACAACAGGCAAACTTTCAAACACTATTACAAACCCTAGGATTACGAGTTAACATATTTTATGATAATAGTCCAACTTTTGGCGAGATATCAACTAGTAAATTTGACTTTAGTGATAAATACATAGGTAAGCAAAACATTTGGACATTCCATTTTTATATAGAATATGAAGGTGGATTAACTTTAGATACGCTTATAAAAGATTTTGATCTTATACCGATCATTACAGGCTTAAACGAAACTATAAACACAGACAAGGCATTATTCCGCACAACAGGAAAAGATAAGAATATTACTTTTACTGTTTTGAATTAAGGCATTTTAAGGGCAACTAAGAGTTTACTTAATACACACTTAACGGAGAATAAAATAGTGTCAGACATAGCAACTACTGATTTAGAAAAGCAAAGCCTAGAAGCACACGTTGATCTGTGCGCTCTCCGATATAAAAACCTTGACGATCGTATGACAAAGATTGAAAAGAAGGTAGAAGAAATTCACGAAGATATTACCGAAGGTAATAAGTCAATGACAAAGGTCCTAATAGGATCAGCAGGTACAATAGTAGCAGGATTATTATCAACAATCGTTGTACTGCTAATGTCTTTACCGCAATAAACACTTCCATAAAAAACTAAATACATATATGTTACTAAGAGAACTTACCACAAGCCTTGACGAAAAACGTGTATGGGCCAAGAGCGGAAAGAAAGTTGTCCGCAAATATCGTTGTTCCGGCGGACGGAGACACGGACGTATTGTATCTAAAATACAACAATGCTTTGCAGCACCTGATATGAAAAAGCGTTTTGCCCTAAAGAAAACAAAAGCAAGATTAGGCTCAAGAATGGTACGTAAGGCTAAGAAAACTAAACGAATTAATCCAGCAAGTAAAAGAGTAAGAGCAATGAACAAGGCACGTAGATAGATGTTGTTGAGAGAGTTTTAGCCAGAGAAGTTGGCCCTGCTGTG
>ENA-ORCY01001007-ORCY01001007.1-marine-metagenome-genome-assembly--contig:-NODE-1007-length-14006-cov-3.800704_pt1 | contig 14006 bp, 19 predicted proteins | sample MGYA00248634_ERZ508507 | MGnify/ENA primary metagenome ERZ508507 (study PRJEB26178, sample SAMN06266269) | marine metagenome | isolation source: Columbia River Estuary | place: USA:Columbia River... | reverse complement strand
TATTAATTGCTGGAAGTTAAAAACTTCATATAAAAATTGACTAACCCTCTATTTAATAAATAATACCAATAAAAATTTATGAATGTTCTTGAAGATAGTTTCGGTAGAAAATTTCCTTATATAAGACTTTCTATTTCAGATGTTTGCAACTTTAAATGTGGGTACTGTTTACCAGATGGCTATAAAATTGATAAGAGTGATAACAGAACTTTTATTAATATAGAAGAAATTGGAAGATTAGCCAAAGCACTATCTGAACTAGGTGTATCAAAAATTAGACTTACTGGTGGTGAACCAACTGTAAGAAAAGATTTTTTTGAAATAGTTAAAATTATTAAAAAAAATTCAGGAATAAAAAAAACTGTTATGACCACTAATGGTTACAGATTAGATAAGATAGCTGATAATATAAAGAATAGTGGCTTAGATGGAATTAATATTAGTATTGATAGCTTAAACGCCGATACTTTTAAAAAGATTACAGGTCATGACAGATTAAGAGAAATTCTAAAAGGTATTAAAAATTTACAAAAATTAAATTTCAAAAATATTAAAATTAATGCTGTTTTGTTAAAAGGTGTGAATGATACAGAGAAAGATTTTAATAAGTGGGCTGAATTTATAAAAAATAATGAAATTGATTTTAGATATATAGAGTTGATGCAAACAGGAGATAACCTTGACTATTTCAATAAATATCATGTTCCAGCAAAAAAATTTACTAATTATTTAAACAATAACAATTGGGTTATTCAAACATTTGGTAAAGATGCAGGGCCATCAAAAAACTATTTAAATCCAAAGTTTAAAGGTAAATTTGGTGTTATTGCTCCCTACTCTGAAGATTTTTGTAAAAGTTGTAACAGATTAAGAATAACTGCAAAAGGTGATTTAAGATTATGTTTGTTTGGAAATACAGGAATAAACATAAGACATTTGATGCAAAAAGATGAACAATTAGAAGAATTAAAAGATTTAATTCTAAAACAATTAAACTTTAAAAAAGCATCTCATCACTTAGAGCTTGGGGAAACGGGTTTAATGAAAAATTTATCTACAACAGGTGGTTAAATGACAAAATTAAAGATAATAAATCAAAAAGAACTAAAAGATTGGGCAAAAGAAATTTTTAAAAAAAATTCTTTTAATATGGTTGATGTTTCTTCAAAAAAAGAAACTTTTAGAAGAGCACTCGCATCTGGAAAAATTTATGTTGGTAAAGAAGTTTTTGATTTAATTAAGAATAAAAAGATGCCAAAAGGAGATCCTATTACATTAGCAGAAATATCAGCAATTTTAGGTGTTAAAAAAACTAGTGAATTAATTCCTTTGTGTCACCCACTTCCAATTGATCATATAGCAACCAAAATCATAATGAACGAAGTTGATAATTCATTAGAAGTTTTTTGTGTAGTTTCAGCAGTTGCTAAAACTGGAGTTGAAATGGAAGCTATTATGGGTGTTAACGCTGCATTAATAACTATTTATGATTTAAGTAAAATTGTTAACCCACATCTTAAAATCGATAATGTTAAATTACTAATTAAAGAAGGTGGCAAGAGTGGATTATGGACTAATCCAGATGGTTTGCCTAGGTTTTTAAAAGATATTTTTTAAATTTAATGAAAATTAAATTAGAATTATTTGGTGCAAGTAGAGATTTTAGTGAAAAAAATTATCTTGAACTTGAAGTTCAAGATAAAGCTTCAATTAACAATTTACGAGATATAATCATTCAATATCTTAATAAAAACTTCAAAGGAAACAAAAATTTTATCAAAATTGTAAAATCATCAGCATTTTGTTCTGAAAATAATCAAATAATTAGCGACAATTATAAAATCACAAAGGATCAAAAGATTGCTATTATACCTCCTATTGGAGGAGGTTAATGCTTCACACAAAAATAATAGATTCTAAAAAAGAAAAAATTCTCATTTTAAATGCTGAGAAATTTATTAGTAATTCAAAATTTGGAGCTTCAATTTATTTTTTAGGAAGTGTTAGAAACATTAATGATAACAAGAAAGTTACAGGCATTACTTATGATAGCCATGATGAAATGGTTATTAAAAGTTTTGAAGAAATTTATAATGAAGCTGATCAAAAACTAAATATTAAAGATAAATCTGTATTTATTGAACATGCCAAAGGGTATCTTAAATTAGGTGAAACAAGCATTATTATCGCAGTTGCTTGCAAACATCGTGATCAAGCTTATGTCTTATCAAGATTTATTATAGAAGAAATTAAAAAAAAATCTCCTATTTGGAAGAAAGAACATTATGAAAATGATGAAAGTGCTTGGTTAAAAGGAAATCCATTTATAAATGAAAAAGTTTAGACTTTCAGAAATTACTCCAGAAAAAATTTACAATAAAAGAAGATCTTTTATTAAATCTATGGGTTGTGGACTTGGAGCTTTAACTATGAGCTCTGTACCTTTAATTAATAATGTAAAAGCTAATACAAATTTATATGAACCAACATCTTATAAAGATATAACCACTTATAATAATTATTATGAATTTGGCACAAGTAAAAGTGATCCTTATAGAAAATCTAAAGATTTTATTACAAAACCTTGGAGTGTTAAAATTGAGGGTGAAGTAGAAAAATCATTAGAGTTACCAATAGAAGAAATTTTAGCAATACCCTCTGAAGAAAGAGTTTTGAAACTAAGATGTGTTGAGGGTTGGTCTATGGTTATTCCATGGTTGGGTTTTTCTTTAAGTGAATTACTTAATAAAGTTAAAATTAAACCTAGTGCTAAATATGTTGAATTTGAAACAGATTATAATCCAGAAGAGATGGTTGGTCAGAGATATCCGGTTTTAAATTGGCCATACATCGAAGGTTTAAGAATAGATGAAGCGATGCATCCACTAACAACTGTTGTCACTGGTTTGTATGGTAAATCTTTACCAAATCAAAATGGTGCACCTTTAAGAATATTTATACCTTGGAAGTATGGATTTAAAAGCGCAAAAGCAATCGTTAAAATTAGATTGGTTAAAAAAATGCCTAACTCAGCTTGGATGAATGCATCCCCAAGGGAGTATGGTTTTTATTCTAATGTAAATCCAGAAGTTGATCATCCAAGATGGTCTCAAGCAACCGAGAGAATAATTGGAGAAGGTATTTTAGCGCCTAGAGTAAAAACTTTGATGTTTAATGGTTATGGAGATGAAGTTGCTCATCTTTATTTGGGTATGGATTTAAAAAAGAATTACTAAAAAATATTGAAAAATTATTTAAAAATTGCAGTTTTTTTTATTTCCTTATGGCCGATTTACATTATCACTTATCAAATATTTTATAATGAATTAGGGCCAGAACCTGTTGATAGAATTATAAATCATTTTGGTGAATGGACTTTAATTTTTATACTTTTAACTCTTTCAATGACACCTCTAAGAAAAATTACTAATTCTTTAGAGTGGATAAAGTTTAGAAGAATGCTTGGTCTATTTGCATTTTTTTATGCTTCAATCCACATGTTAAGTTATGTCGGTCTTGATTATAGGTTTAATTTTAAACCATTAATCAATGATGTTTTAAAGAAGAAATTTGTTTTCATAGGTTTTTCTGCTTGGCTCTTATTAATTCCTCTAGCAATAACATCATCAGATAGAATGGTAAAAATTTTGAAAAAAAATTGGAAAAAGTTGCACAGATTAATTTATTTAATATCAATTTTTGGAGTACTACATTTAATTTGGTTATCAAAAACTATATTCTTTAAACCTTTAATATTTTTAATAATCTTAATAATTCTTTTACTTTTTAGGATAAATTTAAATAAATCAGGTTCTAAAATCTAAAATTTTATCAAAATCTTTAAAAGCTCTTATATTAGTTGTTTTAATAAAATTGGTATTCTTGTTTAATCTTTTAACCATAAATTTTGCCCCAACATGCCCTTTAATTTTTTTAAATTTGTTAAGAACTGAAATATCAAATCCAATGGGGTTCCCTACTCTATTTCTAAATTTTAAAGCATGAACCAAATCTTTTCTTTTTTTAATTGAGCTACAGATCTTATTAATATCTTTAGTTTTGATAAATGGCATATCTGATTGAACAATGATGAAGCCTTTGTCTTGTTTTGAAACCTTTTTAAGCCCAGTTTTTATCGAAGAAGCCATACCTTTTTTATAATTTTTATTTGTAACAAAAATAAACTTTTTTTTTTTTCTTATAACTTTTTTCACCTCTTTGTTTTGATAACCCAAAACAATTATAATTTTATTTACCTTACTTTTATTTAATGAATTTAAAGAAAAATTAATTAATGGTTTCTTTTTATATAGTTTTAATAGTTTATTTTCTGCTCCAAGTCTTTTTGATTGTCCTGCAGCTAATAAAATAGCTTTAATCATTTTTTGTATGTTTCTGAAACAAGTTGAGCAATTATTGATAAAGCTATTTCAGGTGCTGACTTTCCACCCAATTTAATTCCTATAGGTCCATGAATTGAATTTATTTGTTCATCACTAAATCCAGACTCTTTTAATCTTTCACATCTATTTGTGTGAGTTTTTTTACTACCAAGTGCCCCTATGTAATAAAATTTTTTATTTAACGCATGTTGCAATGCTGGATCATCTATTTTTGGATCATGTGTTAAAGCTATAAGTGCAGTGTTTTCATTTGTTTCTATTTCTTTAAAAGCTTCATGTGGCCACTTATTAATTATATTCATATCGGGAAATCTTTGTTCTGAAGCAAAGTAACCTCTTGGATCAATGATAGAAATTTCAAAATTTAAACTTTTAGCAAAATCTGTAAGGTATTGAGCTATATGTACTGCTCCTACTACAATCACTTTAATTGGTCTTATATAAGTCTCAATAAATATTTCTGTTCCCTCAATCACTCCATTTTTTTTAGATTTATAAAAATCATTAATTTGAGTTGAATATTTTTCTAATTCTTTACTTAAAGATTTATTTTTTTCAAAAATTTCACTTTCACCTGTTGTAAGATTGGTAACAATAGCAAATTCAGATTTGTTTTCTTTTTTACTTATAATTGATTTTAAAGTTTCAATTTTCATTAGTTTATTTGTTCTAAATAAACAGCAATTTCACCACCACATGCAAGTCCAACTTCCCAAGCACTTTCATTAGAAACTTTAAATTCTATTTTTTTACAAGGTTTATTGTCTTTAATTAACCCAATACATTCTCTTACAACTGCTGATTCAACACATCCTCCTGAAACTGAGCCAGAAAAATCGCCCTTATCATTTACAATCATTCTACTGCCTGTTTGTCTTGGGGAGGAGCCCCATGTTTGAATAACTGTAGCTAAAACAACTTTTTGTTTAGCTTTAACCCAGTCGTGTGCTTCTTCTAAAATTTTTTCATCAAATGAGTTTTTCATTTGATAAAATATAGATCTTAACTAGCAAGCTTCAACAGCTTTTTTTGTATATAAAGAAACTAGATTAGCTCTATATTCAGATGATGCATGCATATCTGAATTCATTTCTGAGTGACCTAACTTCATGCCTTCAATAGCTGATGAAGAAAAACTTGAAGATAATTTTTTTGATAAATCCTTATCAATATAAACACAAGATTTTGCACCAGTAACTGCAACATTTACTTCTTTTTTATACTTTGCAACAAAAACTCCAATAATAGCATATCTAGATGCTGGGTTTGGATGTTTTTGGTAATCAGCTTTTTCAGGAACTTCGAACTCAACAGCCTCAACAAGTTCACCTTGTTTTAATGCAGTTTCAAACATGCCTGCAAAAAACTTAGCAGCTGGAATTTTTCTACTGCTAGTGTGAATTACAGCATTAAGTGCCATACAAGCAGAAGGATAACAAGCAGAAGGATCATTATTTGAAATCGATCCACCAATAGTTCCTCTATTTCTTACTTGAGCATCCCCAATGTTTCCTGCCAATTTTGCAAGAGCTGGAATTGCTTTTTTAACTTCTTTTGAAGCTGCAACTTCTGCATGTTTGGTGGTTGCACCAATTGTTACAGATTTTCCTTTTACTTTGATGCCTGATAATTTTTTAATACTTTTAATATCAATAACATCTTTATATGTTGCTAATCCCAATTTTAATGATGGGATAGTTGTCATGCCGCCTGCTAAAAAAGCAGAGCTAGTTGATGCTAACTTTGAAGCTTCTTTAACATCTTTTGGTGTGTGATAATTAAATGTTTTCATAATTAACTTTCTATGCTGCTTTAGTGTTTGATTTTTTCATTGCCTTACAAGCTTTCCAAACTTTTTCAGCTGTTGCTGGCATTGAAATTTCTTGGCCCCCTAATGCATCAATTACTGCATTCATTACGGTTGGTGGTGAAGCGATTGCACCTGCTTCTCCACAACCTTTAACTCCTAATGGGTTTGATGTTGCGTGAGTACAAGTAAAACCTAAATTAAACTCTGGAAAGTTATCTGCTCTAGGCATTGTATAATCCATATAAGAAGCAGTCATTAACTGACCAGTTTCGTCATATTGAGTATTTTCATGTAAAGCTTGGCCTATACCTTGAGCAATTCCTCCATGAACTTGTCCTTCAACAATATTTGGATTTACTATTCTTCCAAAATCATCAACCGCTGTGTATTTCTCTACTTTTACATCCCCAGTATCAGGATCAATTTCTACTTCACAAATATGTGAACCTGCTGGAAATGAAAAGTTTACTGGATCAAAGAATGAAGACTCAATTAAACCTGGTTCATCACCTTCTGGAATTGGTGATTTCATTTCATCTCTTTGTCCTGGTAAATAACAAGCAAAAGCAACTTCTCCAATTGTTTTTTTCTTATTAGATTTTAAAGCTACAAACTCTCCATCCTTGAATTCAATTTCATCTTCATTCACTTCAAGCATTTTAGCTGCAACCCTTTTACCTTTAGCTACAATTTTTTTACAAGCATTAACTATTGCAATACCTCCAACTGTTAATGATCTAGAACCATAAGTTCCCATACCAAAAGTACCTTTATCAGTATCACCATGTACAACATCAATATTTTCCATTGGTACACCTAATTCATCTGCAGCAATTTGAGCAAATGTTGTTTGGTGACTTTGTCCATGACTGTGAGCACCAGTGAAAACTGATATTTGTCCTGTTGGATTAAATCTTACTTCTGCTGACTCCCATAGTCCAACACCACATCCTAATGACATAACTGCCGCTGATGGTGCAATACCACAAGCTTCAAAATAAGATGAAACACCTATTCCTCTAAGTTTTCCATTAGCTTCAGATTTTTTTCTTCTAGCTTCAAAACCAGCATAATCTGCCATTTGTTTAGCTTTTTCTAATCCAGCAACATAATCACCTGAGTCTACCGTGTGAACTAGTGTTTGTTTGAATGGAAATTCTTTTGGAAAATTTTTCATTCTTATTTCTGTTCTATCAATACCTAATTCCATTGCTGCTTTTTCTACTAATCTTTCAATTGTATAAGTTGCTTCTGGTCTTCCCGCACCTCTGTAAGCATCAACAGGAGCTGTATTAGTATAAATAGCTTTCACATTTGAATATGCAGCAGGAATTACATAAACACCTGTAGCACATGGTCCAAATAAATATGTTGGAGTAACTGTTCCAAAAACTCTTGCATAAGCTCCTAAATTTGCGATAGTTTCATTTTTAAAACCTAAAAACTTACCATCATTAGTTACTGCCAGTTCTGCATGCGTAACATGATCTCTTCCATGAGTGTCTGTAAGAAAAGACTCTGTTCTTTCAGCTACCCATTTAATTGGTCTTTCAATTTTTTTTGATGCCCAACTACAAACGATCTCTTCATTATAAACATTAATCTTAGATCCAAATCCACCACCAACGTCTGGGGCAACCACTCTCAACTTATTTTCTGGAGCAACACCACCAAATGCAGACATAACTAATCTAGATAGATGTGGGTTTTGACTTGTAGTATACAAAGTAATTTCCTCTGAAGCAGTATTATAATCTACAACACATGCTCTTGGTTCCATTGCGTTTGGAATTAATCTATTATTAATTAAATCAACTTTAATAATCTTATCAGCTTTAGCAAAAGCTTCGTCTACAGTTTTTCTATCTCCTAATAACCAATCATAACAAAGATTTTTATCAACACCATCATGAATAGCTTCACTTTTTATAGCTTCGGCAGGATTAGTAACTGCTTTTAAAACTTTATAATCTACGTTAACCATTTCTGCTGCAGTTTTAGCTTCATCTAAACTTTCAGCAAAAACAACAGCTATAGGTTCACCAACAAAATTTGCATTATCTTTTGCTAAAGGAGGGTTAGCGGGAACTTTCATTTCACTTCCATCTTCACTTCTAATTGCCCATCCAGCAATTAATCCACCAATTTTATCATTAGCAATTTCTTCACCTGTTAAAATTTCCACTACACCAGATTCTTTTAAAGCTTTTGAAATATCTACTTTTTTAATTTTTGCTCTTGCATGAGGAGATCTGACAAATACAGCATATGTTTGATTGGCAATATTTATATCCGCTGTATATCTTCCTTTGCCTGTTAAAAATCTTGCATCTTCTTTTCTTTCTACTCTTGAACCTACTAAACTAGACATATTTTCTCCTTTCAAATTACATCTTTGTAGCCGCTTCTTTAACTGCAGCGACTATGTTTTGGTAACCTGTACATCTACAAATATTACCTTCTAGCCATTCTCTAATTTCTTGATCGCTTGGATTTTTATTTGTTTGTAATAAATCAATAGCACTCATAACCATTCCTGGTGTGCAAAATCCACATTGTAATCCATGTGTTTTTTTAAATGCTTCTTGCATTGGATGAAGTTTTCCATCTTTAGCTAAACCCTCAATGGTAATAACTTTAGATCCATCTATATCTGCTACTAATGTTGAGCAACTTTTTATAGATTTTCCATCAACGTGAACTACACATGCTCCACACTGACTAGTATCACAACCAATGTGCGTTCCTGTTAAATTTAAATTATCTCTTAAAAAAACTGATAAAAGGGTGTGGTCCGGAACCTCTTTGCTGACCTTTTTACCATTTACTTCCAATGTAACTTTAGTCATTTTATGTCCCCCTAATTAATAAAAATAATTACATCATAACTAAAATGGAGAAGCAAATATTAATTAAATTATAATTCTACTTTCACGTGAATTTTATTCTAATTTATTATCAGAAAATAAGGCTTTTAAAAGATTGAAAAAATTAAAATTGCTGCAACTAAAATTACCGCTGAATAAATAAGTATTTTTTGATTAGGTTTTTTATTATCTACAATTTGATCTGTGGAACTTTTGTCACTTATAGCCAAATCTTCTTTAGATAGATTTTTATCTTTTGAAATTAACTCTGAAAAATTGCCAAAAAATATATCTGCCATTTTTTTTGCAGTCATATCAATTAATCTTGAGCCAACTTGAGCAATTTTACCACCAACATTTGCTTCTACTTCATAGATCAGCTTCGTTCCATTTTCATAATTCTCTAATTTTACTGTTGCTTCGCCAGAAGCGAATCCAACTGGAGAATTTCCTGAACCTGATATTTTATAACTATTAGGTGGATCAAGATCTACTAATTCAATATCACCTGTAAAACTTGCATTAAAAGGTCCAATTTTATTTGTAGCTTTTGCGGTAAATTGTGTATCTGAATTTTTTATAAACTCTTCACATCCTGGTATCGTTTGTTTTAGTATTTCAGGATCATTTAAAGCTTCCCAAACTTTTTGTTTTTCTAAATTAATTTGATATGATCCAGATAGTTTCATAAGTGAAATAAAAGTCTAACATATAAAATTATGGATGATAATACAAAAAAAGAATTACAATCTGCTGCCTTCGAAAGATTGATTGAACATTTAAGAGAGAGAAAAGATGTTCAAAATATAGATTTAATGAATTTGGCTGGGTTCTGTAGAAACTGCTTGTCTAAATGGTATCGTGAAGAGGCTGAAAAAAAAGGAATAACTATTTCGGATCCTGATGCAAGAAAACATGTTTATGGGATGCCTTATTCAGAATGGAAAGAAAAATATCAAAAATAATTATTTTTCTTTTAATCTTGGAAAAAGCTCAACAAAATTACAAGGTTTATGGTTAATGTCTAATTGATGTTTTAAAATTCCCTCCCAAGCATCCGTCACCCCACCTGATGAGCCTGGTAAAGCAAAAACATATTTGCCATTTGATAATATCGCACAAGCTCTAGATTGAATGGCAGAAGTACCTACCGTTTTTAAACTAATGTTTCTAAACACTTCCCCAAATCCAGGAATGTGTTTATCTGCAATTTCTTCTAATGCTTCTGGAGTTATATCTCTACCTGTAAGGCCTGTTCCACCTGTTGTGATAATCACATCAATTTTTTCATTCTTAAGCCACTCTTTTAATAACAGAACAATTTCATCCTTGTTATCTTTGCATATTTTTCTATCTAACAAAGTATGATTAGCTTCTTTGATTTTATCTACTAAGATTGCACCAGATTTATCATTATCAAAAGTTCTGGTATCTGTTACAGTTAAAAGAGCAATGTGTACTTTCATAATAAAATTTTAAAATGATTATATTATCAGTATTATTTTTTATAACAGCTATTTTATATTCAAGTGTTGGATTTGGTGGAGGATCAACATATCTAGCATTATTATTAATCTGGGATATTCCTTATTATATTTTTCCAGTAATTGCACTTCTATGCAACATTATTGTCGTTACAAGCAATTCTTTTAATTATATTCGTGCAGGTAATCATAATTTTAAATTATTAATGCCTTTTTTATTGGGATCAGTACCACTAGCCTTTATAGGAGGGACTTTAATAGTTGAAAAAAAAATATTTGAAATTCTATTATTTTTAGTTTTAGCAATTTCAGGTCTTTTATTACTAAAAAACAACAAATCTTATGGTGAAAAAAATATAAAAATAAAAAAATTGAGTCAATTGATTTCCATTTTTATAGGTTCAATTTTGGGTTTAGTGTCTGGAATAGTGGGTATAGGTGGAGGAATCTTTTTAAGTCCTATACTTTTTTTGCTTAAAGCTGATAAACCCAAAATTATTGCAACAACTGCTTCATTATTCATTTTAATTAACTCTATCTCCGGAATATTAGGTCAATTAACAAAGAAAGTAATTTTAAATGAAATAATAAATTATTGGGCATTATTTCTAACTGTTTTAATTGGAGGATTTATTGGAAATTATCTAAATCTAAAAATTTTCTCTAACAGAATACTTGCGATAATTACTTCATTATTAGTTGTTTTTGTTGCTATTAGAATGGGCTATAGAATATTTATATAAATAAATATGAAAAATATTAGACCTTTTGGCCCATCTATTGGAAAAACTAAAATATCAAAAAAATTTTTTGATGTGTTAAATAAAGAATTTGATACTAAATCAAAATCAAAAAAGATTGATTATAGCTCAAAATTAGCAAGCCAAATTAAAAAAGAATTAAAAATTTCAGAAACATTTATTAAGAAAAATTTAGAGAAGGAATTAAAAAATAATATTATTAAGTTTCTATCTAATGAAAAAATAAAAAAGATAAAAGAAATTAAAATATTAAATCTTTGGGTAGTACGACAATTCAAAGGTGAGTATAACCCAGTACATTATCATGAAGGTGATTTATCAGGTGTTGGTTATTTAAAATTACCAAAAAATATGACTAATAATAAAATGGTTAAAAATAAGAAAATAAAGACTAATGGAACAATTGATTTTATTAATGGTCAAAGAAATTTTCTAAGTAAAAGTATATATAATGTTATTCCAAAAATTAGAGACTTAATAGTTTTTCCAAACTATTTGATGCACACTGCCTATCCATTTAATATTGAGGGAGAGCGAAGATCTTTTTCTTTTAATGCAAAAATTATTTTTAAAAAATAGTTTACAAATAACTCTAAAAGTTTTATAAATTAACAGTCGATTTGATCCTATTGCGGGCATTAACTGCTAAAAAGGAAATTCCCACAACATCAATAAGCAAGGTAGTTGAACTATATTGTGCACCTAGCATGAAGCTGAAGTACTAAAAAAGTGAGGAATATAATGGATTTAGATTTTTTCAAACAAACTAGAATTCTAGATGGCGGCATGGGTCAAGAGCTTTTAGCAAGAGGGATGAAGTCTAATGGAACGTTATGGAGCGCAAATGCAATTTTAGATGAAAATTATCATCAACTACTTCAAGACACGCATAGAGATTTTGTAAAAGCTGGCGCTGAAGTTATTGTAACCGCTACATTTACGACAAGACGAAAGAGATTAAAGGAAAATAACATCGAACATAAATTTCAATATCTTAATATAAAAGCTGGTGAAATTGCTCAAGAGGTAAAAAAAGAATTTCCAAATATCTTTATCGCTGGTGGTTTACCACCACAAGAATTGACTTATGAGGCAGACGAAAGAAGTGAAGACGAGATAGTAAAAACTTTTAATGAGCAAGCTAAATTATTAGATCCTTATGTTGATTTCTTTTACTTTGATGTTTGGAGTAGTATTAAGGAATTTAAATGTGGAATTAAAGCAATTAAAGAATTTAAAAAACCATATTTAATGGGCATTCATATATCTGAAGGTACTAATTTGCCTAGTGAAGAAAAAATTTCTGATATTAAAAGTATTATTGATGAACAATTGTTAGGTGTAATGCTTTCGTGTGTCTCTCCTGAAAATTATGAAATAAATTTAGAAGAAATGAAAAACCTAAATGTTCCATTTGGTTTCAAATTAAATGGATTTATGACAACAAAACCTAAAAATGGGTACACTTCATCATATTTTAAAAATTCAGGTGGTAACCCAAATGAATTTCTTGGTCACAGACATGATTTAACACCTGATAAAATTGGAGAATTTGCAAAAAATTTTAAGGATAGTGGTGCAACTATATTAGGAGGTTGTTGTGAAATCAGGCCTTCACATATAGAGGCAATGGCAAAACTTAAATAGATTTTTTACTGTCTGCTTTTTTTACAAAATAAATACCAATACAAACAGCTGTCAAAGATATTAAAACTTTAAATGTAATTAATTCTTTTAAAAATATGTAACTCAAGATAGTTCCAAATATTGGTATCAGATAAGAAACTTGAGATTGAAATATTAAACCATTATTTTTTAGAATTCTAAATCTTAACAACCAGGCAACCCCTGTTGGAACTATTCCAAGATAAATAACTGATATGACCGAGTCTGTTCTAGGAATATTTTGCCAAGGTTGTTCTATAAAACTTACAAGTGGAATTAAATAATTCAGAGAAACTCAAACAATCCATTGAAATTGAAAAAAATGCGGCTTTAAATGATTTAGATGTAATGATTAAAAAAAGTCAAAGTGAGTTAATCAAGGTTATTGTAAAGTGTGCTTTGGGGGTAATTATTGGTGTTGGTATTGTCACAACTCTATTATATTGGATGGCTATGCTTACAGGTAAGGATACACAGATAATTGGCTCTACTTGGAGTAATATGTTTGGTATTCTCCTTACTAACGCATTCTCAATCGTTGGTACAATTATGGGTGTAAAATATGCTACTGAAAAAGAATAACGATGAGTCCTCTAATACAAGAACACTTTGGTACAAATACATTCTATGATATTTTAGCACTACCATGTGATAAAGATATTAATCATCCACATCAAATAAAATCTAAAGTAAATTTTAAAAAATTAAAAGAAGATTCTCAAAAAGCAATACTATCTTTACCAATCGTACAATACACTGGTGATTTTAAGGCAGGCGGTTTGGATAAAAAACAACGATTGTATCTAATGAGTAAGATGGATGATATCTTCTTTATAGATACCCTTAAAACAAACTATGCTAAATGTGTAACCCAACTTCTAAATGTACCTGATATAAGTGGTAAGGAAGTTATAGAAAGAACCACAGAACATAAGAACATACAAAGAATCAAAAAAAGTGAAAGTTATAAAGTAACATTTGATGAGATAGATTATGTTATTGAAATAGCAGAAGAA
>ENA-ORCY01001006-ORCY01001006.1-marine-metagenome-genome-assembly--contig:-NODE-1006-length-14008-cov-5.867203_pt1 | contig 14008 bp, 14 predicted proteins | sample MGYA00248634_ERZ508507 | MGnify/ENA primary metagenome ERZ508507 (study PRJEB26178, sample SAMN06266269) | marine metagenome | isolation source: Columbia River Estuary | place: USA:Columbia River... | reverse complement strand
ATTCAATTAATCCCTTCCATTTTATCAAAGAAATATTTTCATCAATTTCAGGAATCATTTCCACTTCAGCTTGTATGTACATTTTTTCTTGAGTTCCAATTTCCTCATGAATTTTTGAAACTTCTTGATGACCTTCAACTGAAAGTGGATCATAGTTTGTAGGTTGAGAAATAGCAGGTGGAATAATTTTTTTTATTCTAAATGAATTTCTACCCATAGTTTCAATATGGAGTTGTAATCCATCCATTTCCACATCTTCACACTTGCTAATTTTAGCAATTGTACCTATTAATTTTGGAGAATTCCATCCATTTACAGAATTATGTTCATCTATCAAACATACACCAAATTGACCATCTCCAAGCATACAATCATCAACTAGTTGTTTGTAGCGGGGTTCAAAAATTCTAAGTGGAAGTTCTTGTCTAGGAAATAAGACTAAATCTAAAGGAAAAATTGGAATAATTTTTGTTTCTGTCATTTAATCATCTTTTATCGTTTCTAAATATATGGAATACGGAAATCAAAAACCATTTTCATTTAATGTTAAGCCCAATAAAGCTGCACGAGTATGTTTCCCATATTCAGCCTGTTGAAAATATTTAGCATTTTTTGTTTTATCAACTTCTGTAGAAATTTCATCAATTCTAGGCAATGGATGTAAAATAATTGAATCATCTTTCATTTGATTAACAATATCAAGTCCAACAACATAACTACCCTTTACTTTGAGATATTCCTCTTCATCAGGGAATCGTTCTTTTTGAATTCTTGTAACATAAAGAACATCAAGTTCATCAATATGATCCTCAAGTTGTGTAGATTCAGTAAAGTCCAAATTCTTTTTGATTTCATAAGTAGAGTCAGATCTTATTCGTAATGATTCTGGTGAAATCAAACGAACATCAACATCATAGTTACCTAAACCATACAATAACGAGTAAACAGTTCTTCCATATTTTAGATCACCAACAATACCAATTTTTAATCCATCAATCTTTTTCTTTTCTTTTTTAATTGTAAACAAATCTTGAATTGCTTGAGTAGGATGTTCTTCAGTACCACTACCTGCATTAATTACAGGTTTTTCTGAAATTTCAGATGCAAATCTACTTGAACCATCTAGAGTATGTCTCAAAACAAGAATATCAGAATAGATGGACATTATTTTTACTGTATCAGCAAGACTCTCACCTTTTTGAGTGGATGATGAGGAAATATTTGAAATTCCCAAAGAATTGCCTCCAATAGATGCCATTGCAGAATCAAAACTAAGACGAGTTCTAGTACTTGGTTCATAAAACAAATATCCCAAAGTTTTTCCTTTACAGATTTCTCTTCTTTGGATTGGGTCTAATTGCATAATTTTATCAGTAAATGTAAAGATTTTTTCTAGTTGTTCTTTGCTATAATCCTTAATTGAAATAATGTCTTTTTGATAGAACTCGTTCATTCTTTCAATAATATATACAGGTCACTATACAAAGTATTCTGATGGAACAGTCTGAACTAATGGTTAGACGAATCAAAGAAGGCACGGTAATTGATCATATTGATGAAGGCAAAGGCATCCAAGTACTGGATGCATTAAGAATTGATGGTAAAGATGGAAGTTTAATCACCATAGCTTTGAATGTACCAAGTGGAAAATCAAAGAAAAAAGATATCATCAAAGTAGAAAATAAATTTCTAAAAGATGATGATACAAACAAAATTGCAGTGATAGCTCCAAAAGCAACTATCAATATTATTAAAAATTACAAATTAATTGAAAAAAGACGAGTATCACTTCCAAATGAAATAGATAGAATATTTCGATGTTCCAATCCAGATTGTATTACAAACAGTGCAGAACATATTGAATCAGTAATGGATTTGATTGATAAAGAAACAATGATACTCAAGTGTAGATATTGTGCAAGAATTTTAGATGTAAACGAAATAAAATATAATTAAAAAATAAAATTAAAAATTTGAAAAATTTGTAGTAAGGACTATTGTCCTAAGATGATAAACATCATGACTATACCGTAGATTGCGATTGATTCGACCATACCTACGAAGATGAATACTTTTGATTGCAATGCTGGGTTCTCACTAATTACTGCAAGACCTGCTGCACCAACTTGACCTAGACCTATTCCTGCTCCACCTGCTGCAATACCAAATGCTAAACCAGCACCGAGGAGTTTCATAGAGTCGCCACTAGATGCACCATCTTCTGCAAATGCAACGCCAGTAGAACCGGTAATTGAAATTGCTGCTGCAGCCAAAAGTAACAAGACTATAGTTTTCATTGTAATTTCGACTCGAATAAATCCATATTTAAATCATGATAAGAATTTAAAATGAAATTAAATTTTGTCTAATGTTTTCTTTTTGAAAGATTGTAGATCGCCTTCAATGGATTTAACAAAACCATCATAATTGCCATCTAATTCTTTCTTTGAATTTTCAATTAATTTTTTTATTTCTTCTTTTGCCATTATTTCCTACTTTCCATCTTTGCCTTCACTTTTTTTAACTTTGCGAATTCTTCTCTTTCTCTCTCTTCAAGAGTAGCAAGAATAAATCGTATTTTTTGTTGATATTGAGGAATAATTACATTTTCTAGTGCATTTAGGAGTTTTTGTGTCTTTTCTAGTGCTTTTGCAAGACTAAAAATAGAATTTTCATATTCTGCTGCTTTACAAATTTTAGGCATTAATTCTTTGATTTGTTTTGCTGCTCTATCAATTGAAGAGTTAGTATCTGCAAATCCATAAGGCATAGATTTTGTATCTTTTTCAGTAACTGATAATGCAGGAATTTGAACATCAACAACTCTTCGTACATTTACTTCAACTTCCATCACTGGTGGTGTTGATTCAGCAACAGAATCAACAGTGTTAGTGCCTAATGCTAAATATGCTTCATTAACAGATTTGTAAATATCTTGTAATGGATCCCAAATTCCACCTCTTGCTTTTGATGCTTCCTCAATCATCTCTTCAATATTTTTTAGTAAAACTTTACGTTTATCATCTAAAATTCCTTGTACCATTACAGCAACTTGGCTTGATTTTTTGTATTTGAAAAGTTCAATTTTTGTGGCAGCTACATTTTGTCCAAATGACATTCTGTTACTCTCCCTGATAATATTGATCTACGTACTTGTCTTTAATTTTAGTAATTTCATTCTTTGGTAGTTTTGATACAATCTTCCACAAAATAGCAAGTGTTTCATCAATTGTTCTATTTTCATCAGTTGCTTGTGAAAGGAATTCTTTTTCAAAGACATCACCAACATCCATGTATTTCAAATCAATTTCAGTTAATCCGGCTTTACCTACAATTCCTGCTAATGCTCTTACTTCTTGTGCTCTAGAATATGCATCATAAACTTGGTTAGCAACTTCAGCATGATCTTCTCTTGTACTTCCTTCACCAATTCCGTCTTTCATTAATCTACTTAGACTCATCAAAATATTGATTGGTGGATAAACTCCTTGTCTGAATAAATCTCTACCAACTACTACTTGACCCTCTGTAATGTAACCAGTAAGGTCAGGAATTGGGTGAGTAATGTCATCAGATGGCATTGATAAGATTGGAACTTGGGTAACACTTCCTTTTCTTCCATTAAGTTTGCCTGCTCTTTCATAAAGTGTTGAAAGGTCAGTGTAAAGATAACCAGGATATCCTTTTCTTCCAGGAACTTCCTCTCTTGCTGCACTAATTTCTCTTAATGCTTCTGCATAGTTTGTCATATCAGTTAGAATAACTAAGACGTGCATTCCTAATTCAAATGCCAAATATTCAGCGACAGTTAATGCTACACGCGGAGTGATAATTCTTTCAATTGCAGGATCATCTGCTGTATTCAAAAATAGAACACTTCTTTTTAGTGCACCAGATTCTTCAAGACTTTTTCTGAAGTATTCTGCTTCACTGTATTGCACACCAATTGCTGCAAAGACTACAGCAAAGTCATCATTAGTACCAACTACTGATGCTTGTCTTGCAATTTGTGCTGCTAGTAAGTTGTGTGACATACCAGAACCTGAAAAGATTGGAAGTTTTTGTCCTCTTACAAGAGTAATCAATCCATCAATTACAGATACACCAGTTTGAATGAAATCTTTTGGATATTCACGTTGTTCTGGATTCATTGGTTCACCGTTAATATCAATAAATTTATCAGCAATTGGATCAGGTAATCCATCTTTTGGTCTTCCTAATCCATCAAATACTCTACCAAGTACTTCTTTAGATACTGGCATTTCCATAACTTTACCAACAAATTTAGCATTAGTTCCAGAGATAGATAATCCAGTAGTTCCTTCAAAGACTTGTACGATTGCTTTACCGTTACCAACTTCTAGAACTTTACCTAATCTTCTTTCACCTTCATTAGTTTCAATTTCTACAAGTTCATCAAATGCTGCATTATCTACATCATCAACAACAACTAGTGGTCCTTTAATTTCAGCAATCTTGCTGTATTGAACTCCGCCTTCAGTGGTCAATTTTTAACTTTCACTCCTGAAATATTTTTGAATTGCTCTTTCATATCGATTTCTAATTGATCAAGTTTTGGCATCTCATCATCTTTGATATCCATTCTTGCTTTAAGTAGTGATGTAACAACAGGTAGTTCACGAATTGAAGCTAATGGTGTTCCTTCTTTAAGTGATTGTTGGCCTAGTTTGTAGAAATCTACAACTAATTTCAATAGTTTGAATTGTTTCTCAGGGCTACAGTATGTATCAACATCATCAAATGAATTTTGTTGAAGCAAACCAATCTTTACCATTCTTGCAATTTCTAAGATGAGTTTTTCTTCATCAGGTAATGCATCAGGACCTAAGAGTTTTACAATTTCTTTTAGAGTATCTTCTCTTTGTAAAATTCCATAAGCTTCATTTCTAATTCCAAACCAATCTTCACTGATATTTTCACCCCACCATTTTGCAATATCACCAAGATAACCAGAATAACTGTTCATCCAATTAATTGATGGGTAGTGTCTAGAGTATGCAAGTTTTGCATCCAATGCCCAGAAAGTTTTGATAAATCTCATTGTGTGTGTTGTAACTGGTTCTGTAAAGTCACCACCTGATGGAGATACAGCACCAATCAAAGTAACTGAGCCGTCACGGTCTGGACTTCCAGCTGCTCTAACACGACCTGCTCTTTCATAAAATTCTGCTAATCTTGATGCAAGATATGATGGATAACCTTCTTCTGCTGGCATCTCTTCTAATCTACCACTCATTTCTCTGAGTGCTTCAGCCCATCTACTTGTAGAATCTGCTACAAGAACGACGTCTTTACCCATATCTCTATAATATTCTGCAATTGTTACTCCAGTGTAGATACTTGCCTCTCTTGCTGCTACTGGCATGTTACTTGTATTTGCAACAAGTACAGTTCTATCCATTAATGGTTTTCCACTACGTGGATCTTTAAGATGTGGGAATTCAACTAATACTTCAGTCATTTCATTTCCTCTTTCACCACAACCAATGTAAACAACAACTTGTGAGTTTGCCCATTTTGCAATTTGGTGCAATGTAACAGTTTTTCCAGTTCCAAATGCTCCAGGAATTGAACCAGTTCCTCCTTTAGCAATTGGGAAGAATGTATCAATTACACGTTGTCCGGTAAGTAATGGAACTGTAGCATCATATCTTGTGTTATATGGACGTGGTTTTCGTACTGGCCATTTATGATACATTTTGAGTGGGACGTTTTGACCGTCTTTCTCAACTGTTGCTAATTCAGTTTCTAAATTATAATCTCCTTCTGAAACAAGGTTTGAAATTTTTCCACCTGGATGATTTGGCGGAACCATGATAGAGTGTTCAATAAGATCTGTTTCTTGTACAGTTCCAATAACATTACCTGGTAAAACTTCATCGCCGTTACTTGCTGTTGGGACAAAGTGGTATGTCTTAACCATATCAACTGGAGTAGTTGTAATACCTCTACCGATAAAGGAACCAGATGCTTTTGATAATTCTTTTAGTGGTCTTTGAATTCCGTCATAAAGTTGTCCAATAATTCCTGGACCTAATAATACACTAAGTGGGTTTCCAGTTCCAACTACAGGTTCACCTGGTTTTAATCCACTTGTTGACTCATAAACTTGAATAAATGCTACATCTCCAGTTAATCTAATTACTTCACCAACTAATTTTGAATTTCCGACAGTTACAGTTTCATACATTTTGGCATCAGCCATACCATCTGCTCTAACGGCTGGACCACTAACCCATACAATTCTGCCTTGTGCTGTCATCTTATTCTTTTACCCCGAATTTTGATGCAATTTCTTTCCTAATTAAAGGCTTTAAACGATCTATCTTTGCATCAATAGTATTATCAAATTTCATAGCTCCATCTTTAGACTGAATTTTAACACCACCAATACAATCAATTGTTTCAGATGATAGTTCGGATCCAGCAAAGTTACTTAATGCTGATTGAACTACATCGCGATCTTTAGAATTTGTGAATACTATAACTTCAGATGTTCCTAGGACTTTGGTAGATTCATCTAGTAATGATTTAATGAGATTTGCATAATCGCCATTGCGATCAGAATTTGAAATTTGGTCTAATGCTTTTGTGAAAACTCTACTAACAGCATCTTCTAAAGCTAAAAGTTGTTTATTTCTGGCTTCAATATCAGAACCGCCAATAATCTGTTTTTCAAGTTTATCTGCTTCTTTTCTTCCATCTGCAACAATTTTGTCATATTCATCCTCTAGTTTAGTCACAGAATTATCAAGAGTTTTATGAGAATCACTTACTGCCCCATCTAAATTAGATAGAATATCGTGCTCAGTTTGATCTAAAATCTTATCAATTGTCTTTTCAAGAGAAGAATTTGTCAATATCACGCGTTTTATGATAATAGATTTTAATGTTTGGAAAAGAAAATTCTGTTGAGAAAGATATTAAAAACTAAGAAATTTTCAGAGGATTAACTTGGCAATAGCTGATCTGAAACTTGGAAGCGTAATTTTACCAAGATCTGAGTCACCAAAAGCCATTTCTAGATTAACTGAATTTGAATGGTTTCATAAAATTGATACAGATAACGATACAGTAACTCCAGAAATTGATGATTTGTTACTAGAAGCTCAAAAAACATACCAATCCATTGATGATGTAATCAAAGGTCTTGGAGTTCCACAAATGGTCGGAATTCTTGAAATTATGTTCACAGGGAAAAAAATCAAAAAGAAAGATTACGAAATTGATGAAATTGAAGATATGGTAAATGAACTTAAAAAAAGAGCACCATCAATAATTGATGAACCAATCAAGCTTTTAGAAGAACAAACAACTACAAAACGCTCACTAGAAGAATATACATCATTAAAAGAAACACTCGAAGTTGCAAAAAAGCTAAACATTGATCTTTCAGGATTTGGATTAATGAAATATTTTTACACAAATCTATTTGTAATTGATTCTAAAGATTACGAAGAAATCAGTAGAGCATTAGATGGTATTACATTTTTCAAATATGATTTAGCACTTAAAGAGAAATCTGCAATTTTAGTAATTGCAAGTATAGATGATTCTGATAAAGCACTTAAAGTTCTAAGAGGTTTTAATGCAAACCCATTTTCCATTCCTGAAGGAATTCCTCAAATTCCAGCCCAAGCATATTCAATGGCTGAGACTAAAATTAAAGAATTAACAGCAAAGCAATCTACAATTACAAAACAAATTACAAAAATTTCAAAAAAGATTAGACGTGATATTTTAGCAATTCATGAAGAAGCTCAAGTTGCAAAAGACGTACTTGAGACTTTAAGAAAACCAGGAGGAACAAAGAATTTTGCAGTTATTCAAGGATTCATTCCAATAAAGATGGAAGAAAAATTCAAGAATGCAACAAAGCAATGGATGTCTGTTTCTGAAGATGTTACAGACCCAAAATTAAAAGAACAAATTCCAACTCTATTTGATAACCCAAGATTTGTTAGAACATTTGAAGTAATTACAGAAAGTCAGGGAATTCCAAGAAAAGGAGAAGCTGACCCAACACCAATGATTGCATTGATGTGGCCAATTTTCTATGGATTAATGTTTGCAGACTTGGGTCACGGATTATTATTAATGGGAATGGGATTATTATTCAAATTCAAAGGACAAGGTAATCTTTCAAGATGGGGAATGTTAATTGCAATCTCCGGAGCATCTGCTGCTATTGCGGGTGTCGGAGCAGGTGAAGCATTTGGATTCCACCTAGATCATATGGGACCATTAGAAGGATTGTTAGAAGAAGGAGGAGCTTTACATTCAATAAGTTGGCTTGTAGGAATTCTCAGTGTTGCAGAATTAACATTTGAACAAGTAATCAATATTCTCAAAGTATCATTATTCATCGGAATTGTACATTTGGTTTGGGCAATGGTTCTACGTGTTAAGAGATTAGCTCAAGAAGGTCACAAATTTGTAATGTACATGGAAGCAATTCCAAATATCACACTATATGGTGGAATTGTAGTAATTATGATGTGTGCAATTGGTGCAAACTATGATGTTATGAACATGTATTCCAAAATACATACAGAAGCAGTTCCATGGGTTACAGTTTTCTTGGGAGATTGGGCTCAAGTTTGGATAATCACAAGAATTTCAGTAATTATCGTAATTGTATCAATGACAATGATGATGATAGGAGGAATTATGCATGCAAAGAAACATCCTGAAGATGGAGGTTCTGCGGCAAATGTTGTGATGGAAGTTTTCCTAGGTAAAACAGTAGAAGCGTTAGCTCACACAATTAGTTATGCTAGACTTGGAATTATGTTACTTGTGCATGCTGCGTTACTGATGACAGTTAACAATGCATTTGGTTCTCTAGGTGGATTTGAGTCAGGTGCAGCAATGGCAATGATTATTGGAGGAAACTTGGGTATCATGATGATTGAAGGATTAATTGTATACATTCAATCTCTCAGATTGCACTTGTATGAATTCTTTACAAAATGGTATGATGGAGGTTCACAACCATTTAGACAAATTAGACCAGAGTTGATTTACAATCAATTCATTTGGAAGAAAAAATAAATTTTAAAATTATTTTACTGCATTTATTATCAAACTTTTAATATTTTTACAATTAATTTTTTCATAATTCTTACTCTAGTTCATTCTATAGGTAATGTAGTATTATTTCCCCATTCACCCCAAGAGCCCAAATACACCTTAACATTTTTGAATCCTAGTTTTTTTAAAACCAAAAAAGAATTGGCAGCTCTATATGCTCCCTGACAATAAGTAACAATTTCAGAGTCTTTTGAAATATTATAGATTTGAGATAATTCTTCATCACTTTTGAAAGTCCCGTCATCAGAAATATTTTGATTCCAATCAATATTGATTGAATTAGGAATGTGACCAGTTTGAGCAGCTCTAACTATACTTCCATCATATTCACCAGTAGAACGAGCATCAATAATTTTCAAATTATCTAAATTATCTTGAATATGTTCAAATCCAGATATTATTTCAGGATTAATTTTTCCTAAAAATTCTGATGGTTTGAAATTATTTGCTTTTGTTTCTAGTAAAAAATTATCTTTTTTCCATTTTGTAATCCCACCATTTAACATGAATACATTCTGATGTGAAAAATACATCAACATCCAAACACCCCTAGCTGCAAGCATCCCAGATACAGAATCATAAAAAACAATTTTTTTTTCTGTAGTAACACCAAGAAATGAGAATAATCTTCTTGCTTGATCATTGAAATTATCAATTCCTTGTTTTGTTGTATCAATCCAATGAAATGCAAATAGATCTAAATGAACAGATCCTGGGATATGTCCTTCAGAGTATTCTTTGAAAGAACGAGTATCAGCTATAATGACATCAGGATCATTAAGCATTGAATTTAATTCAGATGTAGAAATTAACATAAATTTGATTAAAGATTCAAAGGTAAATTCATTTGGTTTACTAGTGTTCAAGATAATCCAAGATAATTTTAGGAAAATTCCTTACACATAGTGTAGGGATAATAAAATAAAAAGAGAAAAAAGGGTTTTTTTCTATTCGTTTACGTATGCTCTTTCGCCATGCTGTGCCAAATCGAGACCAATCTCCTCTTCTTTTGGAGTGACTCTGATTCCGCCCGGCCAAACGGCATCCATTACTTTTAGGATTACAATTGTAACACCAAAGGCATAGCCTATTGATATTGCAGCACCAATGATGCTGATTGCTTGCTGTTCCATTCCTTCTGCAGTACCAGTCCATGCTCCGATACCGTCTCCAGTATCCCAAACGTGTGGACTAGCTAATGTACCAGTCAAAATTGCACCTGTAAGACCACCTATTCCATGTACTCCCCATACATCTAATGCGTCGTCCCATTTGCGTGCACTCTTGAATGCTATTGCTGCATAACAAAGTGTACCAGCTGCAATACCGATTATAATCGCAGCCATTGGACCTACCCAACCTGAGGCTGGTGTGATTGCTACCAATCCTGCTACTGCTCCTGATGCAGCTCCTACAACACTTGGTTTTCCTGTATGTGCCCAAGACATGAGCACCCAAGTGACTGCAGCCATACCAGTTGCTGTATTTGTAACAGTCCATGCGCTGACGGTAATGCCGTCTACCATTACTTCACTACCTGCGTTGAAGCCAAACCATCCAAACCAGAGTATTCCTGCTCCGAGGACTACCATTGGAATATTGTGTGGCTCCATTGGTACTTTGCCATATCCAAGACGTCTGCCAAGGACTAAGGCTCCGGCCAATGCCGCAAATCCTGAAGAAATGTGTACTACAGTACCACCTGCAAAGTCTAATGCGTATGATGGCGAGAGATCTGGATCGAGGTCTATTGAACCTCCTCCTATGTAACCGCCTCCCCAGACCCAGTGTGCTATTGGGTCATAAACGAAGGTTCCCCATAAGAGTACGAATATCATCAATGCGCTGAATTTGATTCTGTCAATCAAACCACCAATAATTAGAACTGGTGTAATGATTGCGAAGGTTGCTTGGAACATTGCAAATAGTTGGTGAGGTACTGTACCTGGCCAACCTTGACTACAATAGTCTCCGTCCTTCATTTCATTCATTTGGTAAGCATTTGACCATGTATCTGCACAAGGACCAACCTCACCTAGAGGGGCCCATGCTGAGACCATATTAAAGCCTGCATAGTCTAGATTACCCATGAACATATTTGCATCAGAATCAATTCCGCCAAATGCTAGTGAGTATCCCCATAGAACCCATTGTACTGACATAAGACCCATTACAATTAGGGTCATACCAAGTACGTTGACGATGTTCTTTGATCTGGCTAATCCGCCATAAAAGAAACCGACTCCGGGTGACATGAGTAGTACCATTGAAGTTGCAGTGAGCATCCATGCTGTATCACCTGTGTCTATAAGACAAGGCATCATGGCTCCTTCACCGTCACTATCGTACCAACATTCGTTAGGGTTACCAGTGTAAATTCCACTGGTTCCTTTGACGTATCCGTCCATACCGTCATCAACACTTTGTGCGAATGCTGTTGACATTGCACCAGTTGCTGTGATAGATACTGCGGCTACAAGTAATAGAGCATACTTGTAGTTTCTAGAATTCATTAGATTTTAACGAAAATGAATATTATTAAAGCATTGAAGACTCTAAAATTCTTCAAAAAGTAAGTTATTATATTATAATATATTATGATAGTAACATAGAATATGAAAATTATGATAGAGGTGAAGAAATGAAGGATAAAACAAAGAGCAAATTAGCAATTTTTGATACATTCAAGACTAAAGATAATGATCTTACAGGCGAAGCTAAAAGACAAAGAGCAATAATTACAATTCTTGGAAGTAATGTCAATCCAGTTGAACGAACAAGAACTGGAATTTCTCAAAAAATAGCAAAAAAACAAGAAATAACATGGAAAAATATCTATTCTGGAATTTTTAGAGATCTAGACGAAATACTACTTCCAATGGGAATAGCAGAAGAAGATGGAAGATTACCACTAAAAAGAGGACCAAAAGCGTTACAAGAAAAAGGAATACCATACTACCATTTAACAAAAAAAGGGGTTTTAGTAGGATTATCGATCAATGGAATAGACAGCATGTCAGTACAATTAAAAAAATTCTTTTCTGAATCAGATCCAAAAGAAAGTGAATTTGAAAAAATATTGACTAAATTGATGACTAATAGTCCAAATTTCACATATTCAATATTTCAAAAATATGTAAAAGCATTTTGTGAGAATAAAATTAATGAATTACTTCCTTTTGACCTCTCAAAATTAAAAGATATTTCAGATGAAAATTTAATAATTCAAAAAGAAGTACTTTTGGCTTTTCTTAAATTAACGAATCAAGAAAAAAAGGAAGCTGCAATATTTTTAGAGAAAATTACCTAAAAATTTAGTCTAATTCCGATCGCCAAACATTAAAATCCGTAATTCAATGGGTTTCATTATGGGCAAAAACGTCTATGCATCAGTAAAATCATACAGTCAACGAGGAAAATTACTCAATAGAGCAGATTTTCAAACTTTGGCCGAATCAAGAGATCTAGAAGAATTAATGACTAGAATTAAAAATACAATTTATGGAGAAGCAGTTTCAGATGTACAAAAACCATACACTTCACAAAAGATAGAATCTGGTTTGAGAGGACATTTAGCTGATGTTCATTATTCAATTGCCAAAACAGCAGGAGATTCTCCAATTTTAGATGCATATTATATGAAATTCATTATTTCAAATTTGAAATTAATTTTGAAAGGAAAAGTATTAGATAAATCACAAGAAGAAATTGAAACTCACATCAATTTACATGCTGAAGAACTAATCAAACAGAGAGACATCATCATTAAAGCTCTAGTATCTAAGGATCTTGAAGAAACAGTTGCTAGTTTGAATTCAGTTCAATTTGGTGAAGAAATTTCTAAAGCTGCAGCATTATACAATGAACAAAAAAATCTGCAGATATTTGATACGTATTTTGATAAAATCTTATTTCTTCAACTAGGTCGTGCTTTAAAAAATACTAGAGATAGAGATGTGATAAAATTAGTTGGAATGGATATCGATTTTTATAATCTTCTAAGTGTGATTAGAGGGAAATTATGGGGATTGGATGAAGCACAAATTCAAGATTTGATTGTAGCACAAACCGCAACAATTCCAAGAGAATTATTAGGAAGAATGATGTCTGCACCATCAGTTAGAGATGCATTTAATGAATTATCAAATACAAAATACAAGAATTTAATTTCTCAAAATGAAAACGAATTAGAATTAGTAGCTGAATTTGAAAGGTCATTTGAAATGGCATTGTATAATGCATCTGCTAGATCATTTTCAAAAATGTTTAGTTTTGCAACAATTGTAGGAATCACAAAATTAACAGCATTTGAAGTAAGAAACTTGGCAGCAATTGCATATGCAGTAGAACAAAAAATACCCACAGATGTTACAATGTCAAAATTAATTGTTCATGAAGAATAAAGTTGAAAAATGATTAGATTTCCTAAAAAGAAAAACGATATTTCTACAGAAACTCTGATCAACTACATTTGGATTAGTGCATTTATGGGCATGATTTTTTCATTACCGTCATTAGGCATATTTTTAGGGATTTACTATGGAACAGGCAATATTGCAGTTGGTGCAATTCTAGGATTTGGAGTCCATTTCATTACTCTAGCATTTGCAAGTAGAATTTCCAAATTTTTAACTAAAATAATGAGCTAAACTATAAGAAGGTAAAATCAGAGGTAATTTATCATGATGGGTGATAGAGATTTTAGAACAATTATTCAAAGTGCATTAGGTTCGATAGGAAAAGAATTACAACTGGACATAGACCCAAAAAATATTCAAACTATTCATTTGCAGGAGGTAGTTCAGTGCCTAAGACGTTCATATTTTGATAGAATTGATCCTGTAGAAATTGAAAGAAGAGGATTTAATGAACTTCTTTCAGGATTATTAAGAAA
>ENA-ORCY01000993-ORCY01000993.1-marine-metagenome-genome-assembly--contig:-NODE-993-length-14126-cov-4.392697_pt1 | contig 14126 bp, 14 predicted proteins | sample MGYA00248634_ERZ508507 | MGnify/ENA primary metagenome ERZ508507 (study PRJEB26178, sample SAMN06266269) | marine metagenome | isolation source: Columbia River Estuary | place: USA:Columbia River Estuary... | reverse complement strand
CAGCGAGAAGGCAACTGCACCAGTAATGCTAACTTGAGCAGAAGCAACGCCTGCGACTGCAACAGCAGCCATAGCAACAACGTTTTATTTTTCCCGAGAGTGAACACAAAGTAGCCGCAAACCGCTGTCGCTCCTATCTTCGGTTTAGTTTGACGGGTAGCACACCGACATATGTAAAACAGAAGACAAAGAAAGATTTCTAAATTAACGTTGGAAGCGAGTGCTTTTATATGGTGATTGAGTGAAGCTTCATGATTCCGCAGAAGCCACTGCAAAGGTTGCATTTGAGGTGTGCAACAGTATGCTTGCAACGTGCATTTCATCTCGCCATCGCAAGCTCAAAATGACGAAATCTACGGTTTGCGGGATCGATCCCGTACCGTACCCATTCCAACGTCGATTACACCTGTGCCAGGTTATCCAGATAAACTTGTTGTATTTAAGATACAGGCGAGTAAGTATTGGCAGGTTCGCTGCTGGCACCAAGGATTCACAAGACGAAAAAGTACCCGCACCCAAAGTCTTCGTGTAGCGCAGTCTGTCGCGCGACGGTTCTACGAAGAGCTAATGGCGTCAAACTATGTTGAGGGGATAAAAAGCGCAAATGCGTCAGACTCTGAAACCCGTGTCTCCATGCCTAAGTCGTCATTTGCTGCACTAAGCGCTCAAATGCTAATAAATGAGCAAGCGCGGGTTAACAGGGGAGAATTTAGCCGTGACAGCTTACAAGTGTTGCAGAACCGTTTAGACAAACATATATTGCCGCGTTTCGGCGCATCGCAAGTTACAAGTGTTGACTACAAAGAGCTTCTAGCTTTCTCTCAGTATCTGAGCAAAACACTCAGCAGCATAACCGTCAGTCAATACCTAATCGCCATTAGAAAAGTACTGTTAATTGCGGTTCAAAGTGGCGTCGTCTCCAAACTTCCTGAATTCCCCCGAATCAAGATCGTAACAACTCCCCGTGGTGCATTCACACCGAGTGAATACTGGAAAATCATACGAACTGCCAGATCCTTAGTGGGAGCTCAACACCCGTCGACTGTGGATCTTAAAGCTCGCCATTTCAAACTGCGTAGCACTGACTACCTTATGCCAGCAGACTTACCCTGGGCAGTTGGCTTTATGGTGAACAGCTTCATACGCCCGAGCGATCTCAAAACTCTGAAGCACCGACATGTAGAAATCGTGACAAATGTAAACACTTACCTGCGACTGTCGTTACCCATAACAAAGTCACACACAAAACCAATCGTTACACTCCAACCCGCAGTACGAATCTACAAGAAGCTACTTGACCATCAAAAGAGCAGCGGGTTTGCGTCGCAAGCTGATTACGTTTTTCTGCCGCAGATAAAAGATCGCAACTACGCTCAATTTATTTTGGCGTACTACTTTAACTGGGTGCTGCAAATTACAGACTTAAAGCTGGGTCCCCACGGTGGTGCACGCACACTCTACAGTCTAAGACACAGTGCAATTACGTTTCGATTGCTTTACGGACAAGGGATAGACTTACTAACGCTGGCACGCAACGCTCGTACAAGTGTTGATATGATCAACAAGCACTACGCAAGCACAGTGTCAGGCGAGCAAAATATCGGTTTATTACAGAGCAGGCGTACTGTACGCTAGGGCATCTTCTTGAACCCGTCTCGTAACCGCTTACTCGCAGATTGAATTTGCATATCTAACTCGCCCTCTTTCACAGCAGCGATTAAACTTTCGATCACATTCGGCAGACTTTTCGTATCAGGCACTGCAACCGCACACTTCCCCTTTGCGAGTTCCAGAACCTTGCTACCGTAGCGAACAGAAAGAAGCAATTCGCCCTGCTCGCCCGTCCACCACCATTGTTTTACCCGTATCGGCACTTCCTTCAGTGCACTCACACCTGTGTACGCATCCTTAATGGCTCTTAGCCGTAAAGGTGCATATTGCCTTCCAGCCAAATTGGCGCTCGCAAGCTCACGCTGCTCAACCAAACGCCGCAACAATTTGTCTCTGCGACGTATGATTTCTGGCTGCGTCCGCGGCTTCGCAGCTGCAGTAATCTTGAGCGTACTGAGTATATTTGTCATGTGCTTTCCCTCATCAGTTAACAAGCACATATAAATTTAATGTCGTATTTCTAGAAGTCAACCGAAAAGACATTCACGCCCAAATTGGTTGGCTTTCTGGAGCTACGCTGTACGAGCGTCATTCATTTTCTGCAGCGCTTTTTGCATAGCCTGACGAGCCTGCTCTTGCTTTACCTGTCGCTGTGTTGCCTTGGTTTGTTGCTTGAGTGCTAGCAGGCGTTGTTGCGCTGGCGTTTTAGATGCGGCTGGTTGCTGTTCATCTATAAATTCTGTTGCACGCATTAGAACCAGCCCATGCTTATGCTGGGCATATTCACCGCACAGTCGCGCTTGTAAGCTGCTGCTGCAATCGCTTTTGTCACCAAACGTTGCACTGTAAAGCTGCTGCTGCAGATGTGGTTGCTGCGCACTGCAATCTCGTCCGCCAACATCTGCAGCACTCCCTCGACGGGTTTTTTTGTCTGTCCGAGAGTTCGTCTGTGCTCTAGCACTTCGGCTAGGTGCAGTAGTGCAGCAGTTGACAGCTGCAACCCTTGACTTTGGATACTGCACAGGTAGTTTTCGCTCATACCGCAATCCCGACTAAAAGTTCTTGTGGTAGTTTTAGGTAGCACTTGGCATACCTGTTCGTATAGTTGCCGTTCAAAAGTCATAGCTTCCCCTTTGTATAAAAGTATTTATGCAAGTGGTATCTATGGTGCGTTTGGTTCAAGTGATAGAGCAGTTCAAGCGTCTGCTGTCGCAGCACGCAAACTTCGTTGAGCTCTTCGGTTACTGCGTAACCTAATCGCCATCAACTCGTTTATTGCCCCAACCTCATTACGGTGTAACAAGATCAATTACGGCTGAATAGTTGTTCGGAATGATTGTTGATATAAGGGTTTCGCTAGATCTGTTCATACCAATGCCTGATAAACAGGCAAATGGTTTTTGAAGTGTTCGCTGAGTCCCAAATCAAACTGTATGTACACAACCAGCTTTTGCTGGGGAAGAAACGGTTTTGCTATAACCTTTTACGTGAGCCACTAGAAGACGCAAGCCACAGATGCCACATACAACGAACATCTGCGCCACGTGGGTTTATGTTATCCCCACTCGTTTTTCGTCCGCACAAGTGCAGACATTTTTCAACCTTACGACACAGCAAATGTTTCTTGCACATAGGGCAGACATTTCAGGCATCCTTAACGGGTAGTGCTGTGAAGTCACACAACAAGTCGTGTGTTTTGCGTACCGTTGCTCCCCCAAGTAGAACGGATTTGCAGTGCATATTATTTCTGTTTGGCTGCACCAACCTTAGCCTTGTTCACTACAGCTTGGTTTAGCTGCTTAAGTTATTTATGCCTGTCATACGGGAGCAGTATTTTTAGCCCATATGTAGGCTGAAAACTACCAGCACGATTTCCCATTATTCAGTGTGCTGCCGTCATTAAATACAGTCAACCGAAGTAAGGCAAATCCATCGCTTTTCTGCGACACCAAAACACCAAAGAAAATTGTACTTTTCCTGAGTATTTTGATTTCATTGAGGAAATTGTTGCTACCAATTTGGTTGGGTTTCGGTTGCTCTTTTTTGCCAGTGAAAACACACTGACAGCACACAAATTATTTGGAGTGCGTGTGTCTCAGGCAAAAACACTAACAGCAGCAGAACAGCAGCAGGTGCTGCACTACATTTCACAGCACAAGTTTGCAGCTCGCAACCGCGCTATGTTTTTCACGGGTTTGTATTCTGGGATGCGGGTAGGGGAAATCGCCAGTCTGTGTTTGGGCGATGTTTTAAACGCTGACGGCAGCGTTAAAGGCGAGGTTCGCTTACGTGCTACACAAACCAAAGGCAGGCACGCACGAACAGTTTTTATTTCAAACAAGCTGCAGTTGGAGCTTACTGAGTTCATGAGCACGCGAAACGTGCCGGACAACCCAAAACACCCACTTTTTATTACTGCGGGGCGTAGAGCGTTTTCAGCAAGCGTGATGACGCAGCACTTTTATTGGTTGTTTCAGCGTGCTGGAATAAGTGGTGCAAGCAGTCATAGCATGCGTAGAACGTTCATCACGCAGCTCGCCAGCAAAGGTATTGGGGTGCGAGTGCTGGCAAGTTTGGCGGGGCACAAGAGTATCGCTGTCACCCAACGCTATATCGACGTAAACGATGACATGAAACGTCATGCAGTAGAACTGATCTAAACTCGATCGCTTTTTCCCAACGCAGTGAGCATTGACCTGAGCCTATCGCTATCTTCTTGGGTTACCCCTAAAGTTTTATTTGGTATGTCAAACGCTATTTCGACAGCAGCCTCTAGCAACACTCGAAGCGCAAGGTATTTTTTCTTTGCTTTCTTGCTTAGTTTTGGCAACCCACTGTCTTCAGCATATTGACTTTTTGTTCCACGCACACGCGGCATGGTGTGCGGTCCAAGTGCTATGTTGGTTTGCGATAGATCGTCTAAATCTAATTCAATCCTACGATCGAACCATGCGTGCAGTTGAAACATCGCTTCTTTACCCAAGTTTCCAACTTTCGCATCGCTGTATACCTCGATCAAACGTTCAAAAGCATCCTCGTAAAGACTTTCAGCTTTGTCTTCTAAATGTGCATTCGATCGTCGCCTGTTGGTTTTACTCTCTCGGCTGGATGCTTGTTCGAGTTGGTACCAGACAAAATCAGCACGCTGTAGTTTTTCAATATAGCTACGCAAGTACTGCGGAACACCGCCACCGTATGTAACTTCGCTGGGATGTGACGCTGTCTCAACTTGTTGATCAAGGCTCATCAGCTGCTCGGCTGTGAGACACTTACGCAGTAATTGACGCGGTAACGAATGTCCAATGAGGCTGGCACGAACTGCCGCGTTGATACATTTCAGCCGCTCTTCGTCATCCCATGACACAGAGTCCTGCAACTTAAGCGCAGGTACTTCGTATTCATAAGATGGCTTTGCATCAGCATAATCTGCTTCGACATACTGATGATTAGGCTCTGTTACAAAATTCCCGTCAACATGTTTGAGTCGACGTGACTGATGCATGAGTTCTGGAATATGAAAATTCTCGTATTCAAGATCATCAATCAGTCGCGCCCAATCTGGCAGGAGATGCAACGTGGCGTACTGTGTCACCATCGTCGCATACGAACTCATAGCGTCAAGTCAGCTTCTTACGGCTCGTTCTGCGAGCAGCACTTTTACGCGGCGCCGTCTTACGTACGCCTTTAGTTTTGAGGACACTACGCAAATCTGTTGCGGTGAATCCGTGAAGTTGGCATTTTTCACGCACATCCTTTAAATCCGCTTCGCGTAGTTGCTCCAGTAGTGCTTTGCGTTTTGATTCGTTCGTTTGTGCAAGCTCCGCAACTTTCGCAGCTGCAGCCTCCTCCTCTGCCTGCATCTTCGCGAGCAATGCACGCGGATCTTGGTTTTCAGTTGTCATTTGCATTTGCATTTGAGAGCACCATTGTGTTGTTGATGAAATTTAATATTACATTTAATTAATAAATTTGAATAGTAAATTTTCTTTCCATATCTTGCGCATCTCAAACGCAACGGCTCAACACTGTTGAAGATGCAAAACCAACAGGCAATAAAAAACCCCACCGTGTTGCCACAGCAGGGTTTTTAATCTTCTAAACCTCTAACTGGCTAATGCCAGCGGGGGAATTAGAAAGCGTGCTTCAACTGAAGACGGTAGTTCGTGCCAACAGTACCAGCTGATGTACCAGCAGCAAAAGTACCTGTAGCGTAGCTGTATGTCACTGAAGTACGCTTGCTCATTGCATAGGTGGCTGCAATGGCCTGTGCCTTGCCGCTACCAGTGTCTGCTGCTTTTGCGTACTGGTAACCGACCGTCGCTGCGCCCATGGGCATTGTGATAGCGAACTCACGCTTACCAGTGCTGGTAGAACGGCCAGATACCTTGGCAACGCCAAAGTCATATGTCGGACGAATGTCCCATGCTGAGGTGCCAGATGTTGCAAATTCAACATAGGCGCTCATTGGGCCAGCAGACCAATTGACAATCACGCCAGGTGAAGAGCCAGTGAATGCCATGTTGGGCGTCTGGGGGGCAGCGGCCCACTCCAAGGTCACAGACGCGTTGGGGATGAATGCTGGCAGCGTGTAGTCCAACACGTTAACCGTGGTGTAGCCACCCATCGCGTCGCTCATGTCGTCTTCCAAAGAAGCGCCGGCGCTCAGCTTAGACTGGCCTGACAAAACGTTAGCATATGCCAGCGTACCGAAGCCACCTGAAATGGAGATTGACGTGTTGTTGGCAGTTGTTCCATTACCGCGCAATGCTTCGTTTGAAATGCTGGTAGCTGCACTGACTTTCATACCGCCGCCCAAGTCTTCAGAGGCGCTGAAGTTGATGTCAGCATCGCTCAGGTCCAACACGGTGTCGCCAGCCGCAACAGTGTTCTGCAGCGAGAAGGCAACTGCACCAGTAATGCTAACTTGAGCAGAAGCAACGCCTGCGACTGCAACAGCAGCCATAGCAATCAGAGTTTTTTTCATTTGAGAGTTCTCCAAAGTTGAAATGAGAGCAGCTGGGTTTGCCAGCTGCCAACCCCCCTTATTTAGGAAGTTGACTGTATTCGACCAGAACCCGGAAAGGCTTGCAAAGGATTTCGGTGTTTTTGGGGGCTTTCGTTGTCACCAGCCAACAAACGTCTCATGTGTATTCCGCGTGAATTTCGTAAGTTGTTGAATATAAACAACTCTGTCGTTACAAGAAATCGTTGCAACAATCCAACAAACCCATACAACCCGCATTCACGGATCGGGCTTTCTCGCTCGCGGCTGGCTTGTTGGTCGGTTTTGCGACAATACAACCATGACGCCCACCGATGCCCTCATCACCGCCCTCGACGCCAGCCTGCGCACCTTGTTCGCCAGGCCGAGCAGCAACCGACAAGTACCCAATGTCGGCGCTGCCACAGACGCCCAACCTCTCAATACAGAGGAAAAGCGTTTATCGGGCGCCCTGATGCGCGTGAACCACGTAGGCGAGGTCTGTGCACAGGGGCTTTACGCATCCCAGGCCTTGGGCGCCCGGGTGTTTTCAAAGAATGAATCACTGGCGCAGCACTTCGAGGCCGCGAGCCTTGAAGAGGCCGACCACCTGGCTTGGACGCGGTCACGCCTGAAGGCTCTGGATGACCGCCCCTCCCTCCTCAACCCCCTTTGGTATGCGGGCTCTTTTGCCTTGGGTTTGGCTGCTGCGCGCTTGGGTGAGCGGGTGAGCTTGGGTTTCGTCGTCGAGACAGAGCGGCAGGTCGAGGCGCATTTGGCCAGTCACATGGATCAGCTGCCAGCAAACGACGTGGCGTCGCGCGCGGTCGTCGCCGAGATGAAATTGGACGAGGCGCGCCATGCCCAAGAGGCGCAGCATGCGGGCGCCGCGCAGCTACCGGTCCCGGTTCAGCTGGCGATGCGCGGTGCCGCCAAGGTCATGACGACCGTGGCCCACCGCCTTTAAACCACCTCGAAGCTGGTGGTCATCTCGGCGGTCTTGCCGAGCATGATGCTGGCTGAACAATACTTTTCGTGACTCATGGCAATCGCACGCTCTGCGGCTGCAGCTGGCACGTCGCCGGTAATGGTGAAATGCATGTGGATTTTGGTGAACACCTTGGGGTCTGTTTCGGCCCGCTCGGATGTGAGCTTCACGCTACACCCCGTAACAGGGTGTCGGCCACGCTTCAAGATCAGTACAACGTCGTAGGCGGTGCAACCGCCCGTGCCCGCCAATACCGTCTCCATCGGCCTTGGCGCCATGTTGGCCCCGCCGTTTTCAGGTTTGGCGTCATCAGGCGCGCCGTCCATATTCAAAACATGGCCGCTGCCTGTTTCTGCGATGAATCCCATGTTTGATCGCGTGTTCGTGGCGCCTGTCCATGTGACGGTGCATTCCATGTTGTGAGTTCCTAACGTCGTGTGTTGGCCGGTAAACAATTTATGAAAAAAGCTTTGTTGCGATGCACCAAGTGGCTATAATTTCTTCATCGAGATTGTAGACATTCTTCCAATCTCATCGAGTTGTCTCCTCCACCTCCTCAAAAAAGGTGGATTCAGCCCCAAGCGTCTCGCTTGGGGCTTTTTTTTGCCCATTTGATGCCCGCGCGTATCATCGTGGCTGACTGATTCAGCCGATAAGAAACCGATAACCGTGCCCAATACATCCAAAACCACAAAACTAAGTCCCGCCGATTACCTGACCCGCATTTTGAATGCCAAGGTCTACGACGTTGCCAAAGAGACCGCTTTGGATGTCGCTGAGCGCCTCAGCGCGCGGTTGGGCAACACCGTTTTATTGAAGCGTGAGGACCAACAGCCCGTCTTCAGCTTCAAGTTAAGAGGCGCCTATAACAAGATGGCTCACCTCAGCGCGCAACAGCTGAAACGCGGTGTCATTTGCGCCTCGGCTGGCAACCACGCGCAGGGCGTCGCCTTGAGCGCACGCAAACTGGGAGCCAAAGCCTTCATCGTGATGCCCACAACAACGCCGCAAGTTAAGGTGGATGCGGTGCGTGGTCTTGGCGGCGAGGTGGTTTTACACGGCGAAAGTTACTCTGACGCCTATACCCATGCCGCCGAGTTGGAGGTTAAAAAAGGCCTCACATTTGTTCATCCGTTTGATGACCCCGATGTGATCGCCGGGCAAGGCACTGTCGCCATGGAGATGTTGCGCCAACACCAAGGCCCGCTGGATGCGGTGTTTGTCGCCATTGGCGGGGGCGGCCTGATTGCCGGCGTTGCCAATTACATCAAAGCGGTGCGGCCTGACGTCAAGGTCATTGGCGTGCAAATGAATGACTCGGATGCCATGATCCAATCGATTGAAGCGGGCAAACGCGTGACGCTGGCAGATGTGGGCTTGTTCTCGGACGGTACCGCAGTCAAGCTGGTTGGCGCCGAGACCTACCGCGTGGCCCACGACTTGGTGGACGCGTACATGACGGTGGATACCGATGCCGTCTGTGCCGCCATCAAGGATATCTTCACCGACACCCGCTCCATTGTTGAGCCCGCCGGTGCATTGGCTGTCGCGGCGATCAAACAATACGTCGCAAAAAACCGCGTGAAAGGTCAGACCTTTGGCGCCATTTTGTGCGGCGCCAACATGAACTTTGACCGCTTGCGCTTTGTTGCCGAGCGTGCCGATGTGGGCGAAGAACGCGAGGCCTTGTTTGCGGTCACGATGCCCGAAGAGCGCGGCAGCTTCCGCCGCTTTGTTGGGCTGGTGGGTGATTTGCCGGGCGGTGCGCACAACGTCACCGAATTCAATTACCGCATGAAAGACGGTTTACAGGCCCACGTGTTTGTTGGCCTGTCAACACAAAAAGGCGAGAGCCCGAAGCTTGCCAAGTTGTTTCGTAAGCACGGCTTTGAAACCCTTGATCTCACGCACGATGAGTTGGCCAAAGAGCATGTGCGGCACATGGTGGGTGGCCCCAACGGCCAAACTGGCGATGAGCGTTTGTTGCGCTTCATCTTCCCTGAGCGCCCGGGTGCGCTGCTCAAGTTTTTAACGCTGATGCAACCCAACTGGAACATCAGCCTGTTTCACTACCGTAACCAAGGCGCTGATTACGGGCGGATTTTGGTCGGCATGCAGGTACCCAAAGGGGATAGCAAGGGCTTTAAGACATTCCTCACCGAACTGGGCTACCCTTACATCGACGAAACCGAGAACCCCGTCTTTCAACTCTTTTTAAAGAACGGTTAACCGCATCACATGGCAACCTCATTGGATGGAAAACTGGTGGTCGCGATTTCCTCGCGCGCCTTGTTTGACTTCGAAGAAGAAAACCACGTTTTCGAGCAAGGCGATGACCGCGCCTACATGCAATTGCAGCTGACCCGCTTGGATGAGCCCGCAAAACCGGGGGTTGCCTTTTCCTTGGTCAAAAAGTTGCTGGCCTTCAACAGCCCTGACCGCCAACAAGTGGAGGTGGTCATCCTCTCTCGTAACGACCCCGTGAGCGGGATGCGGGTGTTCCGATCGGCCAAACACTATGGCTTGGCCATTCAGCGCGGCAGCTTCACGCGCGGGCGTCCGCCTTGGCGCTACCTGCGCCCGCTGCATGCCAATTTGTTTTTATCCACACACCTGTCCGATGTGCGGGATGCCCTGGCAGCTGGCGTGCCCGCCGCACAGGTTTACCCGCACTCCGCACAGGCATCAGCCGATCACCCACACGAGCTGCGCATTGCCTTTGACGGCGATGCGGTTTTATTCAGTGATGAAGCCGAGCGCGTGTTTCAAGACCAAGGTTTGGATGCCTTTGTGCAACACGAGGCACAGCGCGCGAGCGTGCCGTTGCCCGGTGGCCCGTTCAAGCCATTGCTGGCTGCGCTGCACAACATGCAACAACTCGGTGATGAACAGAAGGCGTCGCCCATCGCCCTGCGCACCGCCTTGGTGACAGCGCGGAGCGCCCCTGCACATGAGCGCGCCATCCGCACGCTGATGGATTGGCACATCGATATTGATGAGGCCATCTTCCTGGGCGGCTTGCCCAAGGGGGAGTTCTTGCGCGAGTTTGAGCCTGACTTCTTCTTCGACGACCAGACCGGTCATGTCGAATCCGCCGCAACGCATGTCCCCTCGGGACACGTTGCCAGCGGTACACGTAACAACTAGTTTGCCCTGAGGCTTTGCCCACTATGACTTCGTTATTGCAACGGTTTTTGCCACGTCCTGTGCAACAGGTTTACCAATCTGCGGCGGGGAAATTACGTTCTTTCGCCAGCTTCCTAAAACGCGCGGGCGCGTTGGCCGCGCCTTACTTCATGTCTGAGCGCAAGTGGTACGCGCGCGGCATGCTTGCCGCCATCGTCGCACTCAACCTGGCTGCGGTTTACATGCTGGTGCTGCTCAATGAGTGGAACCGCCTGTTTTACGACGCCCTCCAAAACCGCGATGCCGACGTGTTTTGGTATCAGCTGCAACGATTCATGGTGATTGCATTCATCTTCATCGTGATCGCGGTGTATCGCTTCTACCTGACCCAGCTCCTAGAAATGCGTTGGCGTGAATGGATGACCCAAAGCTACGCCAAGCGGTGGCTGTCGGGCAACGCTTTTTATCGCCTTGAACTGTTGCGCTTTACCCAATTGGACGCGGGCACGACCGACAACCCAGACCAACGCATTCAGGAAGACCTGAACCTGTTCACGAGTTACTCGGTCAGCCTGACGATGGGGCTCTTGAACGCACTGGTCACGCTGTTCAGTTTCGTGGGGATTTTGTGGACCCTTTCGGGTGACTTTTCGTTTTACCTCTTCGGCGATGCCGTGACGATCCCCGGTTTCATGGTTTGGATGGCAATTTTGTATTGCTTGGTTGGCAGCGTGTTGGCGCATTACATCGGCCGGCCGCTGATCGCACTCAACTTCAAGCAGCAGCGGGTTGAAGCCGACTACCGGCACCAGCTCGTTCGTCTGCGCGAATACAGCGAATCGGTTGCCATGGACAAGGGCGAGCCCGTTGAACGGGGCCGTTTGGATCGCCGGTTTAGCGCTGTTTTGAGCAACTACATCGCGCTCTTGCTGGCCAAAAAGCGGCTCACTTGGTTCACGGTGGGCTTTGGACAATTGGCCGTGGTGTTCCCCTTTGTGGTGGCGGCGCCGCGCTTCTTTAGCGGCGCCATCCAGCTGGGACAGCTGATGCAGATTTCTTCCGCCTTCGGTCGGGTTCAGGACTCGCTGAGTTGGTTTGTTGACAGTTACGACGCGTTGGCGAGCTGGCGTGCCACCACCGACCGTTTAACGCGCTTTGACGACGCCATGGCGCAGGTCTCAGAGACCAACCATGACCCGGCGCAATACCGTCTGCAAAGCCCCGAATCCAGCGCGCTACAAGCCACTGGCTTGCAGTTAACACTGCCCAACGGCCAGGTCATTGGTTCGCCCATCACACTGGATATTCAGCCGGGTGCATCGGTCTGTGTTCAAGGGCCATCCGGTAGCGGTAAGTCAACCTTGCTGCGCGCCATCGCGGGTATTTGGCCCTGGTGGCAAGGGCAACTCAGTCAACCAGAGGGCTTTGCCGACCGCGCGATGTTTTTGCCTCAGCGCCCCTACTTCCCCAGCGGCCCACTGCGCGAGGCCGTCGCTTACCCACAGTCCAGTGACGGACTGACGGATGCCCATCTGGCCCGCGCTTTGACCCGTGCTGGCTTGTCGCATTTAGCCAATGATTTGGCGGCAGAGGCCAACTGGACGCAAAAGCTCTCGGGCGGCGAACAACAACGGTTAGCGATTGCGAGGGTGTTTTTGAAACAGCCGGCCTGGCTGTTCTTAGACGAGGCAACCAGTGCCCTTGACGAGCAAACTGAGGCCGTGGTCTACCAAACGTTGCTGGATGACATGGCTGCGCGCGGCGGCACCGTTATTTCGGTTGCACACCGCGCGAGTGTGGCGAAGTTGCATCGCGACACGTGGCACATGCCGACGGCCGGACAGGCTTAATGGTCTTCGCGTAAGCGAGCAATACGCGCTTCAATTGGGGGGTGCGTGGCAAATAAACTGCCCAAGCCACCAGCGATGCCAAAAGCGGCCATGGTTTTGGGCAGCTCCCCCGCGTGCAATCCGCCCAAACGGGCAAGCGCGTTAATCATTGGCTGCTTGCGTCCCATCAGTTGAGTCGCCCCTGCATCGGCGCGAAACTCGCGCTGACGGCTGAACCACGACACGATGATGGCAGCGACGAAGCCCAAAACAATGTCCATCACGATGGTGGTGATGAAGTAGCCCATGCCGGGGCCAGAACTCTCGCTGTCGTTTCGGCGCAGCGCCGCATCCACGAGCGAGCCGATCACGCGGCTAATGAACACCACAAACGTGTTCATGACACCCTGAATCAGCGTCATGGTGACCATGTCGCCATTGGCGATGTGCGCCACTTCGTGCGCCAACACAGCCTCGACCTCTTCGCGGGTCATGCCGCGAAGCAAGCCGGTTGAAACCGCGACCAACGCGCTGTTCTTGAAAGCCCCTGTTGCAAACGCATTGGCATCACCCTCGTAGATCGCGACCTCCGGCGTGGCAATACCTGCACGCTCGGCGAAGCCATGAACCGTCTGCAGCAACCATGCCTCGTCGGCATTGGCGGGTTGCGTGATGACCTTTGCACCCGTGCTCCATTTGGCGATGGGCTTGCTCATCAGCAACGAGATGAAGGCACCACCAAAACCCATAATGAGTGAGAAGCCCAACAGCGCGCTGAGGTCAAGGCCGTTCGCCGTGAGGAAGCGGTTAAAGCCAAAAAGGCTTGCGGTCACCCCCAACACCACCATGATGGCGACGTTGGTGAGCACAAACAAAACAATCCGTTTCATGTCATCTATCTCCTGCTGACCGCCAAAGCGACACCGCCATGACTTTAATCAAATGGGTCAGCACGCGAATGATATGGTGGCGCCGGGCGCTTTTTTCAAGTTGTAGCGATATGGCTCACGCGGTGTGGGGCTTTTTGCCCCGCCCTCAAGGGCCTAAAAATGCGGGTGTCCGCGTAGTAGCTGGCATCCATGTTGCCCACATCCCACCCCGGGGTGCCCATCACCGGCAACGGCGTGAACGGTTTGCTCGCCAACGCCGTATCTTCGGTTAAGGCTGTTGCCCAGAGACGGTCGATTGTTGACAGTGGTTGGTCGACATCAACGCTCTGTTGAAAAGCGGGGGTCGGTAACCAGAGGTGCGCCGTGAGGTTTTTACGCGGGAACAAGAGCAATTGCTCAAGCAGCGCATGGCCAAAAACCCACAGACGGGCTGCCGCCCATAACGGGCGCAAGGTGAACAGCGCAGTGACCCAGTCGCGCCGAGTGAGCGCCGCCCATATGGGATCGGGCGCAATCAGCAAACCGCCGTTTTCGTCAAGCAATGTGAGCGCATCGCGGAACGCGCCGCGCGTCGCTTGGACACCATTCCTTGAGATGTCTTGCCACTGCAACGCGTTGAGGGCCGCTTTGGTTTGGGGCCAGTGCGCCCACATCAGCCCATTAAAAAAATCGTGTGCGCCGCACCGGGTGGGCACCTGCTT
>ENA-ORCY01000987-ORCY01000987.1-marine-metagenome-genome-assembly--contig:-NODE-987-length-14149-cov-4.681993_pt1 | contig 14149 bp, 19 predicted proteins | sample MGYA00248634_ERZ508507 | MGnify/ENA primary metagenome ERZ508507 (study PRJEB26178, sample SAMN06266269) | marine metagenome | isolation source: Columbia River Estuary | place: USA:Columbia River Estuary... | reverse complement strand
AAGAAATCAAGATATAATTCCTCAAGCACTAGTATACTGGTATTGTCTCGCTTTAGCAAGTGGTTCATGCATAGGTTTTTTAGTTTAGTATTAGTTAACATTATTATCACCTCCAAAAGTTTTCTCTAGTGCCTTGTTCATTTCTGTTATTTCGTCCGTAGTTATTAACTTATAAAGCCAATGACTAAACCATACCACGTATAGAATGACTATGGCAAGTAAAGCATATCCGTATATATTCATTATGCTACGCCTCTCTCATCTGTTGTTGTGTGGGTGTAGTGTCTTGCTGTACTTCCCATAGCCTTGTTAGTTGGTCAGTTATAGGACCATAATTTAAAGGCACTATGCCCCTGTTATCTCTATAATGCCTGAGCCACATAGGTTTAGGCATATAACTTAAGTCTACCCTAAAATACAATTCACCGGTGTCTAGCTTTAATATATGGCCTGTGAAAGCATCTGCACATTTAATGTTACCCATCTTATGCTACCTCTTTTTAGCCGCGTCAATAGCAGTAGTCATAGCCTCATTGTATAGTTTCTCAGCATAATGCGCGTTTGATTGAGCTAGTGCCAGCGCATCCAAAGCCGCCTTATGGAACCCGTATGCTTGATCTACATTCTGTTGTAATATTTGTTGATTAGTCATTATGCTACCTCTTTCAGATTGATTAGATTAGACTTAAAACGTTTAGAGCGTGAACCATGAACAGTGATGGCTATGTTTCGCTTAGTACCATCACATAAGCCACAATCAGCGCATTGAAGGCCTTGTGCGTCTGCTAAGCATTCTAGCTCATCTTCTGCCAGTGTATCACCTTCTAAGGCCACACGAAACGTATGAGCGCCTAGCTTTTGATACTTTAATGCTTGTTTTGGTGTATCTGCCGAGACCATGCAGAGGCCTAGATAGCGCTTATCAAAAGCCTTGTGCGTTACTTGGTGCGTGTAGCCTGTGTGGCCTTTAGCCATGGCCGCTACTGAGGCTAAGGCCTCATAAGGAATAGCCGACGGGTCGCCGTAGGCTCCTAGGCGAAGCATACGACCTGCCAGCTTATCCGCTAGGCCACTTAGATCACTTGAGTATCTACCACGCTTAAAAGCCTTGTATACTGCTAGTGGGGCTTGACCAATATTAACATAACACGCGCCGCCTACCGATTGCTTGTGAGGGCATGATCCACAGATACTACCATCTAGTTTAGCTTGGCTTATGGCTACTGGATTATCATCAGTGCGAATGATCCACACTTGCGCCATGTTGCCCGTTTTGCGGTTACTGGTCTTTAGCGTCAAGATGGCCGCGATAGGTGCGCCGTCGAGTACTGAGGGGCCTTGGTATAGTGTATAACCTAGCGTTGCAGGTGCTTTCTTTAATGTTTTCACGGTGTACTCCATTGGCCTAGGGCCTTGGTTTAGTTGCTTGGTTTACTCTAGAGCCCTAGGTTACCCAAGGCTCTATGATAAGTCAAGTATTATTTCAGTTAGTTTCAAATAGACCATCGTCGTAGCGTATCAGGTAACCACGGTATCCCGTCATTGCCCGCAGTACTTCTGAGCCTTGATCATCCGTTACACTGTATCCTGAAGGTAGCTTATGTACTGTATACATAGTACGTAGTTCTTTCAGAACTGCCTGCGTTTCTCTTTTGGTCCACATTCTGGTAGTCATTATAATACTCCTTGGTTACCCTAGCCGCCTTGTGCCGCTTGGTTATGTGTCCATAATAGCACGATACCAGCACATTACAACTTGTGACTACTTAGTCACTAAATAAGTAATACTTGACAACAACCAAGACAACATGATACTCGCGCACGCACGCATAATAGATAGAAGGATACATGAGTATGCAATAGTCGTGCCAATAACACAGAAGCTGCGTAAATACTTTGGGCATAGTAAGGGCAGGCCCTAGGCCTTGTGTCTCACTGGCGGCCTTGTGTGAGGCCTCAGCCCCTGTTGTATTCCTGTGTTACTTGTGCTAGGTATAGCTATAGGCACCCACATAGGCTCACACTTGTCAACCTCAGTGACTAATGAATCTTATGTAGTCATTGCTTGACATTGATACTCGAGTATGCTTAAGGCCTTGGGCCTACCATAGATCCTAGGGCTTGTCAAGTGCGTGACTATAGGCCTTGAGATAGTCACAAGTAGACTGAAGAGTCTTAAGTGTGACTATAGGCCATGAGATAGTCACGGGTTGACAAAGGTGCCATAGTGTGAACCAAAGAGGGGGAGGGGGCCGTGGAGTATTCTTGGGATAACTGTGGTAGGCACCTAAGTTTACAAAAGAGTGATTCTGCTTTAGTAAGTAACAAAAGATTACTGTAGGTTACATAAGATAACCCTATGATATACATGGGAATGATAATAGTTCTCATTAACATCACAAAGGTATTCATGGGCACGACCTTAAGTATACTGAAGAAACTGTAGAAACTACTTGACTTTCAGGCTCAGATGTGGTATAATATACCTATAGTATGCTTTAGCAGCTTAACGCGGCCCTAAGGCACTTACAGTTTATTCTTTTAGTATAAACATAAAGTAACTACTTTAGACACTTTAGTAGTTACTTTTAGTTATAATTAAAGAATAAACATAAAGACACTTAAGTATACTTAAGGCGACACCTATGTCTCTTAACAGAGATTGTCAGTCTTAAGTAACCCCACCCCCCCGTAGCAATCTCAACACAGAGGCAATTGCATAGATATGTCAGAACAAGAAGAACCTAAAGAACCTAAGCTTACCAAGTCAGGCAGGGTTGACCGTAGAACAGTACCTAAGAAGCGTACAGGTAGACCACCTAAGGCGGCTCTTAAGAAGCCTAAGGGTATTATTGGTCGTCCCAAAGGTGATGCTGCTATCATCAACGAGTACAAAGCTAGGATGCTTGCGTCCCCTAAGTCAGCCAAAGTACTTGAGGCTATCTTTAATGCTGCCTTGAACGATGATCATAAGAACCAAGCATCAGCATGGAAACTTGTCATGGACCGTGTAGCCCCTGTAGCAGCCTTTGAGAAGGATATCACCAAGGGTAGTGCTAAGTCAGCTATACAGATTAATATCACTGGTGTAGGTCAACCTGAGGTCTCAGGTACTTCTGAAGATATAACTGATGCTGATTATGAGGTTGTCTAATCATGGCTGATTTAAAGATTGAACTTCTGGATTGGCAAAAGAAAGTATGGGCAGACCCTACACGCTTCAGGGTAGTGGCTGCAGGAAGACGTTGTGGTAAGTCACGACTAGCTGCATGGCTTCTAATTGTCAATGCCCTTCAAGCTGATAAACCAAACTCCCATGTATTCTATGTTGCACCTACCCAAGGGCAGGCCAGAGACATCATGTGGGGCCTATTGATAGAATTAGGTCACCCAGTAATACGCAGCTCCCATATCAACAACATGCAAATCACCCTGATCAATGGTGCAACTATCTCACTTAAGGGTGCTGATAGACCCGATACGATGCGTGGTGTTAGCCTTAAGTTTTTATGTCTTGATGAATATGCAGATATGAAACCAGAGGTATTTGAGGAGATCCTACGACCAGCCCTAGCTGACCAAAAGGGCTCCTGTCTCTTCATAGGTACACCCAAGGGACGTAATCACTTCTATGACTTATACAAGTATGCAGAGCTATCTGAGGATGACCCTACGTTCTCTGCATGGCACTTCACCTCCTACGACAATGAAACCTTAGATCCTGAAGAGATCAACATTGCTAAAAAGAGTATGTCAACCCACGCCTTCCAACAAGAGTTCATGGCTTCTTTCAAGAACCAAGGCTCTGAGATGTTTAAAGAAGAGTGGTTACAGACGGGCACAAAACCTACTGGTGATGGTGATTATTATATTGCTATTGACCTCGCTGGTTTCCAAGATGTTTCTAAGAAGAAAGGAAACACAAGCCGACTAGACAACACCTCTATGGCTGTAGTTTATGTCAATGAAGATGGCTGGTTTGTTGAGAATATCATATATGGGCGTTGGACTCTTGACGAGACAGCACGTAAGATATTCCAAGCTGTAAAGGATTACAGACCACTCTCTGTAGGTATAGAGAAAGGTATTGCCAAACAAGCTGTAATGTCACCCCTCATGGATATGATGAAACGTCAGTCCTTCTTCTTCAGGGTGGAGGAACTTACACACGGTAACCAGAAGAAGACTGATAGGATAATGTGGGCACTTCAAGGACGCTTTGAGCATGGTCTAATAACCATCAACAAGAAGTCTAAAGAATGGCACTCACGCTTCTGTGATGAATTATTCCAGTTCCCAGACCCCTTAACACATGATGACTTAATAGACTCGCTGGCTTATATAGACCAGTTAGCCAAGGTAGCCTATATAGGCAACTTTGAAGAACATGACGAATTTGAAACCATAGACTTAATCAGTGGATACTAAACATGCAACTAAATGACCATAACGAGAGTACAGACCCTATTATCATTGAACAGTCTTTACAAGATTGGGTAATGACCAAGGTGAACGATTGGGGTGATTACTACGAGAATAACTATGCCAAGAAGCATGAAGAGTATTATCGCCTCTGGCGGGGTATTTGGAATGCCTCAGATGCTACACGTAAGGCAGAGAGATCACAGATCATTGCCCCAGCCCTTCAGCAAGCCGTAGAGTCTAACGTAGCTGAGATTGAAGAGGCTACCTTTGGTCGTGGTAAGTACTTTGACATTAAAGACAACCTCGGTGACTCAGAGACTGAGGACATTCAGTTCCTACGTAACAAGCTACATGAGGACTTTGAACGTACACGCATCCGCAGGGACATGAGTGAGTGCTTGATCAACGCAGCGGTCTACGGTAATGGTATTGCTGAGGTAGTTTTAGAAGAGATCAACGAGATGAAGCCTGCGACTGAGAAGGTCATGGGTGGTGCTATGGAGGCTGTGGGTGTTAATATCTCCAAGCGTACCGTGGTTCGCCTACGTCCCATCTTGCCTCAGAACTTCCGTATTGACCCAGTGGCTACCAATGTAGAGGAAGCTTTGGGCGTAGCTGTAGACGAGTTTGTGTCAGCCCATACGGTAGAGATCCTACAAGAACAAGGTGTTTATAAAGACGCTTACCTAGGTAATGCCTCAGAAGATTTCAACCTAGAGCCTGACAGTGAGCTCACAGTTACTCAAGATGATAAGGTACGTCTTACCAAGTATTATGGTCTAGTCCCTACACACCTCCTTGAACAAGAACTTGATTATGATCTTGATGAAGATGAGAAGGAAGGTTACTACACAGAAGCTGTAGTTATCATTGGTAACGAAGGTATCATGCTTAAAGCTGAACCTAGTCCTTACATGATGAAAGACCGTCCTATCGTAGCGTTCCCATGGGACGTTGTACCCAGCCGCTTCTATGGTCGTGGTGTATGTGAGAAGGGATACAACAGCCAGAAGGCTCTAGATGCAGAGCTACGCGCACGTATAGACGCTCTGGCCCTTACAGTACACCCAATGCTTGCTATGGACGCTACACGTATCCCTAGAGGCACTAAGCCAGAGATTCGTGCTGGTAAGTTATTATTGACTAACGGTGATCCTAAAGAGATCATTAACCCCTTCAACTTTGGTAATGTTAGTCAGATTACGTTTGCTCAGGCTCAGGCACTACAGTCCATGGTTCAACAGTCTACAGGGGCTGTGGACTCTTCTGGTGTTGGTGGTCAAATTAACGGTGAAGCCACTGCTGCTGGCATTTCGATGTCTCTGGGCGCTATTATCAAGCGACATAAGCGCACTTTGATTAACTTCCAAGAAGCCTTCCTCATTCCATTCGTATCGAAGGCAGCTTGGCGTTATATGCAGTATGAGCCTGAGCTCTACCCAGTATCTGACTATAACTTCTTAGCTACTAGTTCTCTGGGTATTATTGCTCGTGAGTACGAAGTATCTCAGTTGGTACAGTTACTACAGACCATGGGTAAAGATACACCTTATTATCCTATCATGCTCAAGTCTATCGTAGACAACATGAACGTGGCTAACCGTGAAGAACTTATCGGTCTTATTGATAAGGCAGCACAGCCTACACCTGAGCAGCAGAAGGCTCAAGAAGAGACTCGACAAGCTGAATTAGCTTTCCAAGCCTCTCAAACTTCCGCACTTAACTCACAAGCTGAAGAATCCAACATGAGGGCACATAAGTTACACGAGGAAGCTCTAGCAGTACCTAAAGAGACTGAGATAGCACGTATTAAGGCTATTACAACGAATATACAAGCAGGTGATAAGGACGATAAAGAGTTTGAACGCCGTATGCGGATATCGGAAAGCGTACTGAAGGAGCGTGAGGTGATTCTTAAGGAACGCAAAGAAGAACGTGACTCTAAACCTAACGAAGCTGAAAACGCCTTAATACAGCGCCTACAGGCTCCTGTACAGGGTGTACCTGTGGAGTCCACTACTCAGGAGCTATAAGAGATGATAAGTTCTGATGTTAAATTAGTTGCCATCTTTGATAATCTTGAAGCTCAGATAAAAGCCTTACGTCTTAAACATGGCAAAGATGGTGCTAGAGGCGCTGATGGTATAAGTATCAAAGGTGAGCAAGGTGATAGAGGACTTGATGGTGTAGGCCATAAAGGTGACAAAGGTGACAGGGGGTACTCAGGTACTGATGGCATCGACGGAGCTGATGGTATCTCAATCGTTGATGCTACTGTTGACTTTGATAATCATTTAGTCATTAAGTTTTCTGATGGTAATGAAGTAGATGCTGGAGAGATCCAAGGTGGCTCAGGTGGTGACCAATACTTCCGAAGCGGTAGTAAGGTTAATATAACTAATGGCGCTTCCTCTGAACATCTTCTCTACAAAAGTGAAACTATTAGTGTTGATAAAGTCTTAGATGATAATACCCTATATCTTACTGGTTCAGACTTTATTATTGAGGATGGTATTACATTAACTATACCTCAGAGCAGTGAGCTTACAGTAGAAACTTGGGCCGCACAAAGGCAATTATAGGAATTAAACATGAGTATAAAACTAAAGAGCACTAGCGGCTCAATCACTTTATCACCTGAAGATGGCTCAGGTGACATTTCCCTTACTATACCTAGGGCTGGCTTTGCGGCAGGTAATGCTGGCCCTGCAGGAGCTGATGGAGCTGATGGAGCCGATGGAGCCGATGGAGCTACAGGAGCTACAGGAGCTACAGGAGCTGCAGGAGCCGATGGAACCGATGGGGCTACAGGAGCTACAGGAGCTACAGGAGCTACAGGAGCTGCAGGAGCTGCAGGAGCCGATGGAGCCGATGGAACCAACGGAACACCCTTACCCACGCAAACTGGCAATTCAGGTAAATACTTAACCACAAACGGTTCCACCGCTTCATGGGGAACAGTGGCAAGTGGCGGTGTCAATATGACTTCCGCAGCTACAGCACCCTCAAGCCCAGCAGTGGGCGACCAATGGTACGACACCACGAATGGTGTGCTGTATGTACGAGTGACCGATGGCACAGACGCAGCTTGGCTGGACATTTCATCTGCCAACGGTACAGCAGCCGCGGCGGGAGGTGGTGGAGGAGCATGGGAAGTTATTAGTTCTCAGACCGTTACCAGTGCGGTAAGTAGTGTGGATTTCACTGGGATGAGCGGCTATGAAAACTATAGGGTAATGTTCAGCGGTGTTACATGCTCATCAAGTGGGTCGTACATGAAGGTTTGGCCTAGACAAGGTGGGGCTTTCCAAACAGCAGGGGCTTCTGCTAGGCGTATGTCGTATGACGCCAGAAATGGGACGGCTGCGGATAGTATGTGGAGTACCACGAGCTTCTTCCAAGCAATTCCCTCATTGAGTACAGTGGGTACTGAATCTAGTGGTGAGTTACTAATCCCACGACCTCACGAGACTACTAACCATCTATGGACAGTAGAAGGTATTTATGGATATAGCGGATTTTCCTACTATAGAGTCACAGGCCATTTTAATGGAGGTAGTGCGGCAGATTATAAAAGGCCGATAGATGGGGTTCAGTTTATTCCCTCTGGTGGAACTATTACAGGCGGAACTTTCACCCTCTACGGCATTAAGAACTCATAGGAGAAACACATGGCAGCATACGATTACAGTTCAGGTGGTTTCCCAGCTAGCCCAGCGACAGACGACACGTTAGCAATGAAGGGCACGACCTACAAATACAACGGTTCGGCGTGGGAAGTACAGACGGGTGGCACAACGAGTTACACCTACACAGCAACCAGCGGTCAAACCGCATTTACAGGCGCAGATTCAAATAGCAAAACCTTAGCCTACAGCGCGGGAAACACTCACGTATTTCTCAACGGTGTGTTACTTGATGCGGCTGATTACACAGCCACCGATGGCACGACAGTCACACTAGGCACAGGCGCTAGCACAGGCGATACGCTGCAGATTGTGGCTTATGGTGTGCTTGTTAGTTCTGGTGGAGGCGGTGGTGGCTGGACTACCATTACGTCAGGCACAATCACTTCTGGTAATAACGTGACGCATCTGGATTTCACAGGCATACCCACATCTTATAATGATCTGCGTATTATCATAACGGATGGAATGAATAGCGGTAGCTCACTTGGTTGGAGGCGCTTGCGAATCGACTTTGGAACAGATGCAACATTTGCAACGCTTCGGGAAATGCAAGTGACGGGGTATATAGAGACTTTAAGTGGGACTAATTCAGTCAAATCCGGATTTCAGACGGCAGCATCAGGAGGTGGCGCACATTGGCTTATTGGTAATAATTCAGGTAATTATTCCACGAATAGGCATCATGGGGTAATTAACTTAATCAATGTGAACAGCGATCACCGCCACGTTGTAGGCAAATTCATAACTCAGGGTACAGGGTCAGACCCAGTTACATACGATAGTGCCTCGTTTAGTTGGAACGGTGGATTCAATAATATCCGTATTACTAATCAGTATTCTACGGGATTTTACCCTGACACCAAATACATTTTAGAAGGTAAATAGGAGAGCAATATGAGCAAATCAAGAGACTTAGCAGCACTCCTAGACAGTTCGGGTGATGTTGTAGCAGACGCATTAGATAACGCTGGAGGCGGTGGTGGTGTAGGTGAGTTTAAAGGTGATTCAATTGCCATTTCGTCGGACGATACAGCATTAGCCAACGATGATGGCACTAACAATAGAAATATTGCCCTCGGTGACTTAGCGGGTAATAGCATTACCAGCGGTGCTGATAATATCCTGCTAGGTGATTCTGCAGGCAAGAGCATAACCTCGCAGAGCTATAGTGTTGTAATTGGCGCTGGGGCGGCTATTGGTGGTGACTATAGCAGGGACGTTTTCATAGGGAACGCCACAGGAGGTGCTGCCGCTAACTATCCATCTTGGGGCGGCAATGTTGGAATTGGTTTTGAGGCGATGAAATGGAGTAAGAACGACTATAGTAATGTTGGTATTGGTCGAGAATCTCTATTGTCGTGTCAAGGTGGTTATAACATAGGAATTGGACATAAAGCTGGGGAAAACGTTACAACGGGAGCCAACAATATAATTATGGGAAGTGGTGGTGGTACATCCACAGCGCCCAGTGGTGCAATTTCTACAGCCTCAAACATTATATGTTTAGGTAACAACAGTGTTACCAGCGCCTATATAAAAGTCTCATGGACAGTAACGTCAGACGAGCGTGATAAAGCTGACATAACCCCACTTACACATGGGTTAGACGTTGTGGAGTCCATCACGCCAATCAATTACTTCTGGGATAACCGCTCGGACTACTGGGTAACTACACCAGAAGTGCGGGATGAAACTGGAGAAGTTACGCAAGAAGCCATAACGACTAAGCATGATTCGGACGGCTCGCTAAAACAAGGTGACGACCTACGAATAGGTCTATCCGCTCAGAATGTGAAAGCCGCATTAGATAATGTGGGCTACACAGGTAATGCGGTTGTTAATTCAAACGACCCTGAAAACCTGAAAATCACAGAGACTAATTTGATACCGTTCCTAGTGAATGCAATTAAAGAACTATCCGAAAAAATCAAAGTATTAGAAGAGGCCCAATAACATGAGCACAAATGTATTTAAATTAGTCAACGGTGAGCGCATCGAACTCACCACAGCAGAAAACAACCAACGTCTAGCAGACGGTGCAGCAGCACAAGCCGAGCTTGAAGCAAGAGCGTGGCTTGATGGTCGTCTATCTGAGTACCCTGCAATAGCAGAGCAGCTTGATAACATTTACCATAATGGCATTGTCGCGTGGGCAGCGGATATTAAGGTTATTAAAGATAAATACCCAAAACCTAGTTAAGGAGATATAATGGTATCCCACAGAGACTTACAGAATGTAGTTGAGCAGATTAATCAGAGCTATGCTACCTTATTACAGAAGGTGGAAGTATTGGAGGCTCAAGTATTGAGTTTATCAGTACCTACCACAAAAACAACCAAAAGTAAAGAAAAATCTTGACTTTTATGTGAAATTATGTTATAATAGGTAGTATATATGACAGACAATGAATTAGAACTGTACTTCAGGAACATGAACGAACTATTCCGTACTAAAGGATGGTTATCATTACTTGAAGAGATGCGGCTCAATATCCCTCTCATTAACTCCGTAGAGAAGACCAAAGACGAGGCTGACCTAAACTTCCGTAAGGGTCAGTTGAACATCATAGGTACTTTACTTAATCTAGAAGAGACTACACGTATTGGACAAGAGGCCTCACAAGAGACCCCTGAGGACGATTACGTACATGTTTAAGTTCTATGATTATAAATGTGACCTAGGGCACGTTAATGAACACATGGTCAAGGGTTCCCCAGATACACAGGTGTGTAAAACCTGCGGGGCTCATTCGACCAGACAACTTTCCTCTCCTCGTTCTTCTTTAGACCCACACTCTGGCGACTTTGCTGGGGCAACAATAAAGTGGGCTAAAGATCATGAACGTAAGAGAGCAAAAGCAGAGAAGGCTAACCGATGACTCGGAGCCTTTATTTTAGTTTCACCTCCATAATACCAAGGTACGGAGTTTAGTATGGCAGCAGTTATCCTCGATGAGGACTTTAACAAAGATGAGCGTTTTGATAGCTTAGATGATATAACTCAGGACTCAGCAACCAAACAGGAACCTCCGCAAGAGGACACCCCTGAGGCTACAGCAGAGACCACTGAGGATACAATCCCAGATAAGTACAACGGTAAATCACTTGAAGATGTAGTTCGGATGCACCAAGAGGCTGAGAAGCTCCTAGGTCGTCAAAGCTCAGAAGTAGGTGACTTACGTAAAGTAGTCGATAGCTATATCAATACACAACTCAATGATCAGGAACCCGTAACGGCAACTGACGACACAGATGAAGAAGTAGATTTCTATTCTGATCCTGAAAAGGCTATCAGTCGAGCAATTGAGAAACACCCTAAAGTACTGGAAGCAGAGCAAACATCACGCGCTTATCGTAAGCAAACTTCGATGGCCGCTTTACAGAAGGATCACCCAGAGATACCACAGATCGTTGCAGATCCTAAGTTCGCTGAGTGGATTCAAGCCTCTAAGATTAGGACTCGTTTGTTTGTACAGGCAGACCAACATTTTGATATGGAAGCGGCTGACGAGCTCTTTTCTAACTGGAAAGAACGTACAGGTGCTATCAATCAAACACTTCAGGCTGAGAAAGAGGGAAGACAGAAGGCTGTCAAGGAAGGGTCAACAGGTTACACTCGTGGTAATCCAGACTCTAGTTCTTCCAAAAAGATCTACAGACGAGCTGATATTATTAAACTTATGAAAACAGACCCAGAGCGTTACCTTGCTCTATCAGACGATATTCAATTAGCATACGCTGAGAAACGGGTCAAATAACCTTACATTATAGAGAGAATTAAAAATGGCTACTTCAGTATATCCCGCACAAGGCGGTGCCGTAGACAACACTAGCGCAGCATCATTCATCCCCGAAATTTGGTCCGATGAAGTTGTTGCAGCTTATGAGAAATCTTTAGTCTTAGCTCCTTTGACTAAGAAGATTGCAATGCAAGGCAAGAAGGGTGATACTATTCACATCCCTAAGCCTACTCGTGGTGTAGCTTCTGCTAAAGCAGAGAACACCGCAGTAACTATCCAGAATGCTGTTGAGTCAGAAGTTCTAGTAACTATTGACAAGCACTTTGAATATTCACGTTTGATTGAAGATATCACCAACGTACAAGCCTTGGCTTCCCTTCGTCAGTTCTACACTGGTGATGCTGGTTACGCCCTTGGTAAGCAGGTTGATGATGACCTATTCACACTGGGTAAGAAGTTTGGTGACGGTAATGGCACCTCTTGGGCTACCTCAGCAGCTTTCTACAATGATGCATCTAGCGGTACTACTGCTTACGCTGCTGACACTGTAGCCTCTGGTGACGAGTTCACTGACGCCTTCCTACGTGACATGATCCAGAAGATGGATGACAGTGACGCACCTATGGACGGTCGTTCTCTAGTAATCCCACCAGCTCTACGTAACGCCATCATGGGTATTGATCGTTATGTGTCTTCTGACTTCGTAAATGGCCAAGGTGTTGTTAATGGCAAGATTGGTGAGTTGTACGGTGTGGATATTTATGTATCTACCAACTGCCCTACTCTAGAATCTGCTGCTGATAACTCTGCTGGCGGTGCTGTCCGAGGTGCATTGTTGTGCCACAAGGACACCATGGTACTTGCAGAGCAGCAAGGTGTACGTTCACAGACTCAGTACAAGCAAGAGTTCTTAGGTACATTGTACACTGCTGACCGTTTGTACGGTACTCAGGTACTACGTCCAGAGACAGGTTTTGTACTGGCTGTTAACGGTTAGTCAATATCATGACTAAAGGGAGTCTTCGGACTCCTTTTTTTTCTTTCTTTTATAAGAACGGTAATAACAAATGGCTATATTTCGCGGTACAGGAGGTTCAGGGGATTCAACTCAGGACTCCACTATAAACGAAGTAACACAACAAGCGGTCAACGCAGCTAGCAGTGCCTCGACAGCCAACCTCGCAGCCACAGAAGCTCAAGCGGCCTTTGACTCATTTGACGGTCGCTATCTTGGCGCGAAGTCTACAGCACCTACGTTAGATAATGATGGTAATGCACTTATTACAGGTGCAATGTACTTCGACGACACATTAAACCGTATGAAGGTTTACGGTATTGAGTTGAACGCAGCGAATGCGTTACGGGGTGCCTCATATGAGGTGTTTAGGCTAATATCCACCTCTTCCACGCTATATCAACCATTACGCAATATTATTAATACGGTTTGGGATGGGTTTCAGTTCGGTGACGTCAACGCCGATAGTAATATAGACCTCTCAGACGTGCTTGATTTTGTCGCAATGTCACTAGGCATTGACCCTATCTCTACCCGCGCACAGGCAATGCTCGACACGATGAACGATCCTGTCGCCTTCCCAGCAAACGCATTCACCTATGATGGGCATACATTCTTCACCTATGATTCAGGTTGGACAGATGCCGCACCTACAGGCCCAGTAGGCGCTACAGGTATTCAAGGTACTCAAGGTACTCAAGGTACTCAAGGACTTCAAGGTTTACAAGGCCGTCAAGGTCTTCAGGGCCTTACTGGGCAATCAGGTGGATTAGGAGATAAAGGTGATCAAGGTACACAAGGCACTCAAGGTCTAAGTAATCAAGGTACTCAAGGACTTCAAGGTTTGCAGGGAGTACAAGGTTTACAGGGACTTCAAGGTCTTCAAGGTTTAAGTAATCAAGGTACTCAAGGTACTCAAGGTCTTCAGGGAACACAAGGTAATCAAGGAACACAGGGTAATCAAGGAGTACAAGGAAGGCAAGGTGTTCAGGGTGTAATTGGTAACTTCCAAGGCACTCAAGGACTTCAGGGATTTCAAGGTTTACAAGGAACTCAAGGTCTCCAAGGTACTCAAGGTCTCCAGGGTAATCAAGGAACTCAAGGACTTCAAGGTAATCAAGGTACTCAAGGACTTCAGGGATTACAGGGTAATCAAGGTACTCAAGGATTACAGGGATTACAAGGAACTCAAGGTACTCAAGGTCTTCAGGGATTACAGGGTAATCAAGGACTTCAAGGAAGACAAGGTGTTCAGGGTGTAATTGGTAACTTCCAAGGCA
>ENA-ORCY01000979-ORCY01000979.1-marine-metagenome-genome-assembly--contig:-NODE-979-length-14247-cov-2.479111_pt1 | contig 14247 bp, 11 predicted proteins | sample MGYA00248634_ERZ508507 | MGnify/ENA primary metagenome ERZ508507 (study PRJEB26178, sample SAMN06266269) | marine metagenome | isolation source: Columbia River Estuary | place: USA:Columbia River Estuary... | reverse complement strand
TCAAGCCGAAATCGCAGAGGACTCTCCCGCTGACATCCAGCATGAAGATCTTGAAGACTGGCAAGACCAGCGCAAGAAAGCTATTGCTGAACTTCGAAATCTAGATGACACTCAGCCACTTTTGATTGGTGGTTCAATCTTGCGAGATGCCGAAAAAATTACTGAAATTCTAAGTGATTAGATCCTTACTTAAATAAAAAGAAAAGACACCCGAAGGTGTGTTGGGGGGACAGGAACCCTCCTAATTTGCGGTTACACCCGCAAATTACTCGTCCCAAATCCTGGCTCACTAACTTAAATAAAAAGAAAAGACACCCGAAGGTGTCTTTTCTTTTTAGTAGCGGGGACAGGATTTGAACCTGTGACCTCTGGGTTATGAGCCCAGCGAGCTACCGAGCTGCTCCACCCCGCGTCGGTTCGGCAATCTTATGCCGAAAGGTTTAATAACCCAAATTACTTTTGCGAAAATTACTTTTGTGCAGAGATTGCAGCAGCAATCGCGGCTTTCAAACGATCCTGTGCCTTGCCATAAGCAGTGAAATCGCCCTTCTTAAGCGCCGCTTGCGCATCTGCTAACGCTGATTGTGCACTAGCAAGTGCAGACTTCAACGAACTGCTAACTGTTGTCGTAGAACCATTATCCGTGGATTGTGAAGTGTTATTCAAAACAGTTCCCGAATTTCCACCAAAGACTTGATCTAACGCACCCTTAAGTGTGTTGTCGAAACCGATTACATCACCAAACGAGACGAGTACTTTCTGCAAAAGTGGATACGCAGAATTGTTTGCAGTTGCGCGAACATAAACTGGTTGCACATAAAGCAATCCGCCACCGACTGGAAGTGTCAGCAAGTTACCGAGAACTACATCAGATCCACCTTGACGCAATAACGAGAGCGCTTGAGCTACTTCTGGTTTTGCTTCAAAGTTTGATGCAACTTGCGATGGTCCAGAAATGTTAGTTGAACGTGGAAGTTGTAGCACTGAAATTTTTCCATAATCAGGGCCGTTATCAGAATTAACAACTGCAAAGGCCGTTAAGTTCTGGCGATTTCCACGGGGAACAAATGATGAAGTGATTGAGAATGCTGCCTTTTCTTCACCAGGTAATTTAAGAGTCATGTAATAAGGAGGTTGGATTCCGGCATTTGCACCCAACGATGATGGGTCAGTTGGAACGCGCCAGAAATCTTGGCCGCCGTAAAATGCATCAGCAGTTTTTACGTGATAAGTGCTTAATACATCGCGTTGAACTCCAAATAAATCTTCTGGGTAGCGGATGTGTTCAAGCAATGACTTCGACATTGCGCTCTTTGGCGTCACTGTTCCTGGGAATGATTTACTCCAAGTCGCGAGGACTGGATCCTTGGTATCCCATTGGTAAAGCTTTACGGTGCCGTCATATGCATCCACAGTTGCTTTAACGGAGTTTCGAATATAACTAACATTCCTATTCGCTAGTGAAGCGACAGCGGTTGAACTTGTGGTTACAGAGTTTGTTGTCGCTTCTGCCAAGTTTGTCTTCTTGGAATATGGATAGCCATTGCTAGTTGTATATCCGTCAACAATCCACAAAATGCGACCATCTACAACTGCAGGATAAATGTTTCCATCAAGTTTTAACCAAGGCGCAACTTTAGCTACGCGCTCACTTGGATTACGGTTGAAGAGAATCTTAGAATCTGAATTGATCAAGTTTGAGAGCAAGATGCGTTGTTCTTGATACTTAATTGCAAATAGTAGGCGTGAGAAAATAGAACCCATTGGCACGCCACCTTTGCCGGTATAGGTGTAATTCTTTTGACCATTTGCAGATTTATCATCTGGATAATCTAATTCAACTGGATCACTTGTTGCTGGTCCACCAATAATTGAGTAATCAGGAACATTTTCACCAAAATAAACTCGTGGTTCAAACTCGCCTAATCCTTTTGTAGGTGGGATATCCCCAACAGTAAATGATGGTTTTCCATCTGCATCCACCGCGTTTCCATAAGCTCCAACCATTCCAAATCCATGAGTGTATACAAGGTGATCATTAATCCAATTTCGAGATGGATTACCTTCAATATTTAACTCACGAACTGAAACCACCATATCTCGCTCTTTACCATTAATTACGTAGCGATCAATATCTAGTGAGTCAGCAAAACTATAGTAAGGCTTAATTTGTTGAAGTTGTCTAAAGGTTGCTGACAAAACATTTGGATCCATCAAGCGAATATTGGCAATAGTTGCAGCGTCATTTGCTAGCTGACCAGCTGAGGTAGACACGGTGGCTTGATAATCAATTACTTCAACATCATCTATACCGTAAGCAAGGCGGGTTGCATCAATATTCTTTTGAATAAACGGCGCCTCTTTAGTTGATTCAGATGGCTTAACTTGGAATTGCTGAATCGCTGCTGGGTAAACACCAGCAATTAAAACTGATGCAATTACCATAAGCGCCACACCTGCTGTAGGCAGCAGCCATGATTTACGAATTATGTTGGCAAAAAATAGCAATGAACATACTGCTGCAATTGCTGCCAGAATTGATTTAGCTGGCAATAATGCATTTACATCGCTATAGGTAAGACCAGTAATTAATCTGCCCTCTTTTAAAGTTAATGCATAGCGATCAAACCAGTATGCAACAGATTTAAGTAACACAAGTAGCCCAAGTAAAATTGAGAGCTGAACTCTGGCGGTAACTGTAGTTCGATCTTCTTTAACCTGAGTACGAATACCACCGTAAATATAGTGAACTGCTGCAGAGGCAAGAATTGCTAAAACAATTGTTGAGATTCCCCAACCAATTAATGATTGCCACATTGGTAGTTTAAAAGCGAAAAATGAAACATCTTTACCAAATTGTGGATCAACTACGCCAAACTCTGTTGCATTTCTAAATAGCAACCACTCTTGCCAAAGCCTAGTTGCTGAACTTCCTGCAAAATAAAAAAGGACTAGAAATATTCCAATTCCAACAAATTTACGCACTGGTTCTAATTGTGCGCGGTAGCGCTCCAAATTATCTGCTTCAACTGCAACTGGCACATACATTGGCCGGCGACGAAAAGCGATATAAATATTTGCCGTAATAAAGGCTGCAGTTACTAATCCAAAACCGATAAACAAATACGCCTTGGTAAATAAAGTTGTTTGCCAAACATTTACAAAATCAACAGATCTAAACCAGAGTAAATCAGCATAGAAACCGCTAAGTGAAACTAAAACACTCGCTAAAATAAATAGAACTACAAAAGTAATAGTCAGTGGACTAATTCGCCGGCGGCCACCACCTCGGTTTGCAAAAGGATTAGGGAAAGTACCACCAAAGCCTGAACCACCAAATGGGTTGTTGTTTCTATTAAAACCGCCACCGCCAAAGCCGGAAGAACTCATGCGCAGATCTTATCTATTATTGAAAAGTATCCAAACAGCTTGGATACTTGGCGCCCGCTGGCAGTTTAAGTACAGATATCGCCTCATTAAGTGTGGCGACGGGCACAATTTTCATCACCTTTTTATCACTACTACTAGCCACCTTTTCCTCATTAGCAATATCACTACAGTTTTCAATTGGAGTTAAAAATAACTCAACCCCAGCTTTTTTCGCTCCAATAATTTTCTCAGCAATTCCTCCGATTGGGCCAACTCTGCCATCGGTAGTAATCGTTCCAGTGCCAGCGATATTTCGATAACGAACTAAATCTTGCGAAGTTAATTTATCAACAATACCTAGAGCAAAAATTAAGCCACCACTTGGCCCGCCAGTCTCTGCTAATTTAATTTTCACATCAAATGGGAAATCAAATTGAGATTGGATGTTAATGCCAATAAATGCTGATCCGTCATCTCTAGCGGATAGTTTTATTTCTCGACTAATAACCTCTTTACCTGCCCGCAGCACCTTTATCGAAATCAAATCCCCTGGCTTTTTTTGATCCAAATAATCCATAATCTGTGCTGAAGAGTCATAGATTTTATTATTAACTGAGATAATTTGATCTCCTGCCACAAAATTTCCAACGGCATTACTTTTCTTATTAACTTCAACAATCACTAACGTAGCTTCGTTTTTATAGCCTAAGTGATCAAGGGCTGCAGCGGTGGCATTAATTTGTGAACCAGACATCTCATCGGCGCCGATTTTGACAGACTCAGCAGCGCTTTCACCCTCAGGATAAACCTGCGCCCGCGGTAGTACTACTCGGTTTTTATCTATCCAGCCATATAAAACATCAAATCCAGTTATATAAGAATCTGGATCAGTAACTAATACTGAGGTAACAGATAATTTTCCGGTAGTGGGATAAACCTTAGTTCCTGAAATAGTTATAGCTGAGCCTAAAATATTTTGCGGATTTCCTGGTGAAAGGATTACATAAGGAGAGGGTAAGAAAAATGCGGTGATTATTAATAAAATAAAAATTAACCTACTAGGAGTAGGCAGGGTTGGTTTTACTGGAAGTAGGGATTTCATCGTGGGGCTTAAGCGTATTACTTTTTATATTTAAAGGTACTTTGGAACTTTTTAAAACTATTTACTGAGCGGTTAGTTTCATTATCAAATTTTTTCTTATATTTAGTGACCCAGACCCCATAAATAATTGCACCTAGTACCGCCCCAATTGGAATCACCCACCAGATGAGGGCAGTGAAGGCGGTTGAGTTCATACAGGTAATCCTAATGAACGGGGAAGAAAAAGCATGGCATTATTGTTATCTAGGCATCAGATATCTTTAGGTCAACTGGTTAGAAGGTGAGTTAAGAAAATGGGTTTTGGATTTGGCCCTAATGATGGGCAACCAGATTTTGAGGCGCTGCTTAAGCAGTTCTCAGAAATGGGAGTTGATGCTAATACCCTAGCTGGTGCTAAGTCATTTTTAGAAAATATGCAATCGCCTAATGAACAAAATTTAATTACCGTTGCAGCAATTAGAGAAACAGCAAAACAAATAATTACCGCAAAGGGTGACCTGCCAATTGGCCAATCTGATCAACAAAAACTAAGTGAATCGTTAAAAATTGCTAATACTTGGTTAGATACCGAGATACTTTTCCCAGCATCAACTCTTCCAACGCAGAGTGCATGTTCAAAGCGTGATTGGCTTGATAACACCGTTTCTAGTTGGCAGCACCTATTTGAACCGCTGGCGCTAGGGATGGGTGATGCGCTCTCTAATGTGATATCTAGTACCTCATCTGCCCTACCTACTGAGTTTATGGGCTCTGAAAACAATAGCCCGGCGCAACAAGAAATGATGAAGGCTATGTTTGCGCGGCTTCTTCGCGGTTTTATGGGCAGTTTAATTGCAACTCAACTTGGCCAAGGTGTTGGACTTCTAGCTAATTCAATTACTGGCGCAAATGATGTGGCAATCCCCCTACAAAATGGCGCAGAGGTAGCTCATTTAATTCCACAAAACATAGCGCAATGGTCAGATGGCCTTGGAATTGATCCAGAGCAGGTTGGTATTTATTTATCACTAAGGGAAGCAGCTGCGGCTCGATTATTTGCTAATAATAAATGGTTATCAAAATACATCCAAGATGTGATCACTGCCTATGGCAAGGGAATAAGTATTGATGTTGAATCAATTACTCGCCAAGCTGAAGAGGCGATGGCAAGTGGTGAGATTGATATCAATAATCCAAATGCAATTAATATTGCTTTAAACTCTGGATTATTCACACCTCAACAAACACCAGCTCAAGAGCTAGCGCTTACTAAATTAGAGATGGCGCTGGCATTAATTGAAGGTTGGATTGATCATGTTATTTCTGAAGTAGCTAGTGAGCGGATGCCAGCATTTAATGCATTAATTGAAAACTCACGCAGAAGGCGGGCTACTAACTCACCAATGCAACAGATATTTGCAACTTTACTAGCGCTTGAGGTTTCGCCAAGAAAAATGCGCGAAGCATCTGCATTTTGGAGTGAGGTAAAACAATTACGGGGTACTGATGGCCGCGATAAATGTTGGCAAGATGCTGCATTCCTGCCGATGCCAGATGATTTAAAAGATGTAAAGGCATTTTTAGATAGCGTAACTGTCCCAGATGATCTTTCTGGGTTGCTTTAAAGCTCTAGATAAAAAAGCGAAATCCCCGGGCGCTCATTTCTTATCTGCCTTCCCCTTGCAGATATGAAACAGTTATCCGAGGACTTCGTGGCGCTAACCTATGTGAATCAAAGGTGAGAATCAACTTAAAAAGGTGTTTCTAAGAAGTAAATTTTAATAATATTTTTCACCTATCCTATTAATTTCCCGCTTAGAAAAAATTATTAAAACCACACGGGCATAGATCATGGGCAAGGGGTGGCTAGGCGCGTAAAATTTGCATGTGCTCTGTGGATTAATCTGTGGAGATAACCACAATTATGGTGGATAAGTAGAGGTTATGGTGGATAACTTTGAACAACAAATCCTCTTTACAGATATTTTGCCCACCGTGTCTGAAATCTCTGCGCGTAAGAAAAAACTTGAGGCAAATCTGCCACCTCACCTGCCAGCGTATCGAGTAATTCGCAAAGAACGACGGCGAAGAAGTGTCTCGGCCTATCGCCAGGGTGGGGTAATTGAGATTCATATCCCAGCCAAGATGAGTAGGCGCCAGGAGATTGAAATAATTCCAGAGATGATCTCTATGGTGCTGCGCCGTGAGGCCCGCGAGCGCAAAACCGATCTACAACTCATGCAAATTGGTATTGAACTTCTAACCCAGTACCTGCCTGAATTTGATACTCATCCCGCCAGTATTAATTGGCGCAATATGAATGAGCGCTGGGGCTCCTGCACCACAGTTGATAAAACTATTCGAATCTCAGATCGATTAGTTGGCTCACCTTCCTATGTTTTAAATTACATAATTTTTCATGAGCTAATTCATTTACAAGTTCCAAACCACGACAGTGATTTCTATAATTATTTAGGCAGATATACGGATACTGCAAAAGCTGAGGCCTTTTTAGAGGGCTTTGAACTTGGTTGCCAAAGTAGTGGATCTGCTGTGATACCGGCGGTAAATATCTAGTTTTGCCCTTTTTCTTCACTTTCCAAATAATATTTTCGATTTTACGCGTGGAAAACCCTAGTTGAGCGTGGCGTGGGGGGTATTGTGTTGCTATTCGCACTCAGATGAGTGCGGCAGATGGAGGAATAAAATGGCTGAAGAATACAAGGGTGAGGCTTACTGCGTTAAGTGCAAAGAGAAGCGCGCTTTTGAAGGACATGTAAAGGTCTCTGATTCAGGTCGCCGAATGGCGCAAGGAATTTGCCCAGTTTGTGGCACAAAGGTAAATCGTATTCTTGGTAAGGCTTAATAAGTAAGTATCAAAATTAAAACGGCGGGGTTGGATTAATTTCCAACTCCGCCGTTTTTGTTAACCCTTTCTAGTTAACAGTTGTTTTAACTTTTTTTAAATTAACTTGCCGCCGCCACCTTCGCTGGCCGCCCTGGTGATCTCTTGCTTTGAATTACTTGACCTTCATCAAATAACTCACCGCCCCAGACCCCACATGGTTCAGCCCTGGAGAGCGCCCCTTGCAAACACTTCACCTTCATTGGGCAGGAGCCGCAAAGCGCCTTAGCTTGGGCAACTACCTCAGCACTGTCATTAAAGAAGAGCTCAGGATCAGCGCTATGACAGGGTAGGGATAGCATCTGCACATTTTGATTAATCTCAGGTTGGAAAGGATTATCAGCGCGCTTGTATTCACCCTTAGCTTTAAAGCTCGTAGCAACTGTTGAAGTTGGCGTTGAGTTTTTGCTGTAGTCGGTATAGGAGATAACTGGGGCTTGTCCATAAGCCCAGGTGACATCTGCTAAGCCAATTTTTGCAGTTGGGCCCTCGGCCCAACCAGGGATAAGTAGTTCGCTGAAGAGAACGGTCATCGTTCTCACCTTTCCTTTCGTTAACTTGCGTTGGTTTATTTCTTTTTTTATTTAGCCATTTGGCTTTTTTCATTTAGAGGTTATTTGGATAAAAGAAAAAGGGCCTACGAATCATTAGATTCGCGGGCCCCTTGGCTTCTATTTCGACTTTAGCCGATATAGCCTCCAGGGGTGCGATCTAATGTGAAGGTATAAAAACCCTTATTAGAGCGCTTATTGGTCCAAGCTGAGCGATATGAAGATTTCGCACAGATGGGGAAAATGGCAGGTGAATTAACAGCGGCTGCTGGTGCAACAACTGTGTTTGAATCAATTAACTTTGCCATGCCTGAAGAGTAAGGCATTAGGTGGGGGTGGTGCAACTTAATTAAATTGCTCTAAAAATACGCTGGGTTTACCAGCATAGGTAATCTGAATTTTCTCTTTAGCCCGAGTAACTCCCACATAAAAAAGCCGGCGCTCTTCATTTAAATCATTACCCATAGGTAATACACCATCTGAGACTCCAATTAAAAACAGGTGCTTCCATTCAAGTCCTTTAGCACTATGTAATGTAGCTAGCGTTACCCCAGGCAATGTAGGTGGGTTATTTTGCTCAGCCCGGTCCTCAATCTCTCGCAAAAAGGCCCGCATATTTGTGCCACCATTTTCTTTAATGCTTTTAGCTAGCTTTAAAAAGCTAATTACATAATCCGCCTCACCAAATGGGCGCAGCACCGATTCTAGATCGGCATACCAATCACCTATTTCTGAGGGTAATACTGAGGCACTTCTAATCACTCGCATCGCATCTCTAACATCTACTCGATCAAAGAACTTCTCACCTGATCTAATTTGGCTGGTGATCTTTAAATTATTAAGACTGGACTTAACCTGATCTAACTGGGCATTAGTTCTAGCTAAAATTGCGATATCAGAACTATCTACCTGGCTTTTAATCAGCTTTTCAACCTCAGAGCTAACATATGCGATCTCATCAGAGGCTGAGTTAAAGCCATTTACCTTCGGCTTATCACCATGTTCATTGGCAGATTGCAGCTCACTGCCATGATCACTAACTAGATTGCCCTGGCGCAGAATTTGATTGGCAGCATTAATAATCTCTGGGGTGCAGCGATAGCCACGGGTGAGCCGGAAAACTTGCGCGTTTGGGAATCGGTTTTTAAATGTAAGTAAAAAGTTTGAGCTAGCCCCAGCAAATGAGTAGATAGTTTGCGCAGCATCGCCAACTACACATATTTCCTCACGATTTCCAAGCCAAAGATTTAGTAATCGCTGCTGAAGGGGTGAAACATCCTGATACTCATCAACTGTGAAGTAGCGGTATTGATCTCTTACCCGCTCCCTTACACCCCTGTCCTCTTCTAACATCCCAACAGTTAGTAAAAGTACATCTTCAAAATCTAAGCACCGCTCCTGTTTTTTAAGTGATTCATAGGCTTCATAAACTTGCGAAATCATCGCCAGGTTCTCATTCTCACTTTTATTATTTGGCAACCTAACTGATCTATTACTTGCGATCGCTTCTTCTTGATAGTTATCAGGTGATATTTCTAAAACCTTTGCCCATTCGATCTCACCAGCAATCTCGCGCAGTGCGTTAACACTTGCTGGCATTGCCACCTCAGCTCTTGAAATAGCTTGGCTGATGAACCCTGATTTTGTTGTTAGTAGGGTTGGAAATTGCCCACCAAATGCGTATGGCCAAAAGTATAAAAGTTGTTTTAATGCAGCTGAGTGAAATGTTCTTGCCGCAGCATTAGATATTCCAAGTGTTCTAAGCCGAGATCTCATCTCACCTGCTGCTTTTGCAGTAAAGGTAAGTGCTAATACCTTCGTTGGATCAGTTACGCCAGCATTAATTGCATAGGCAATCCGGTTTGTAATAACTCTAGTTTTTCCAGTACCAGCACCGGCGATTACACAAACTGGTCCTCTAATAGCGCTAACAACTGAAATTTGATCAGGATCTAAGTCAGCGAGTATGGCTGCATTATCTATTGCCATGACTGATCACCAACTAAATCCTTTTCTGCCCCATCGCCATACCAAGCTTTAATCATCTGTCGCGCCACACTTATCTCAAGTGGAAGTATTAAAGATTTATCAGCAATAGCCGCCTTCATATCTTCTCGGCTAAACCAGCGGATCTCTTCAATCTCATCCCCATCTGCTCGTGCAAGCTCTGGTGTATTTGTTACCGCTTCAAAGGCAATCATTAAGGATGCAGGAAATGGCCAAGGCTGTGATCCTAGGTAGTTTATTTTTGTTAACTCAACTCCAGCTTCCTCTCTAACTTCCCTGATTACGCAATGCTCAAATGACTCACCTGGCTCAACAAAACCGGCAAAGGTTGAGAAGCGATGTTTTGGCCAAACTTTTTGCCGGCCCAGCAAAACTTGATCTTTATCATCTTTAATTAAAACAATTATTGCCCCATCAGTCCGCGGGTAATGCTCACTTTGATCTGCTGGGCATCTTCTTACAGCGCCTGCCAAAACTACAGCGGTAGGGCCACCACATAATGAACATCTTGGATGTTTACTATGCCAATTAGCTAACCCTTGGGCATGTACTGCTAAACCAATATCTCTTGGTGATAAATAAGAACCAATTTCGCGCAAGCTTTTAAATTCTAAATTTGATGTTTGGTTACTAATGTGGCGAAGGAAAAAATTCTCACCATCTTTAACACCTAAGAAATAATCACTCTGGGAGTCATACTCGCCCAGGCTTGCTCCTTTTACAAAAGTTAATTGATTCGAATGTGACACAAATTTCTCTGACATAAATTGCAGCACCGATGCATTTGGCCAAGCAGATTTAATGTATGCCTCATCACTTCGCAGATGAGCAGAACGATCAACCTCAGCTGCTGCTAGCGGCAGTTTTAGCGGTTTATTAGAGGCCATCATCGCCCGACCCTACTAGCCTGTCGTCATGGTTGTCGCCTCCGCTCAAAAGATGAGAGTAATCTCCTGGAACCTTTTACATGGCCAGGTGATTCCGCCATTGGCAGAGCAGGACTGGCAGCAAAATTTAATATCTTCAGCTAAAGATGTTGCTAAACACTTCCAACCTGATTTCATATCCTTACAAGAGGTTGATTACCTGCAACCACGATCTGGAAATATTAATCAAACAAAATTAATAGCTGAAAGTATGGGGCTTAAGTACTGGTATTACTTACCAGCCTTGCTGGGAACACCTGGTAGTAGATGGCAGAAAGTAAAGAATTTAGAGCCAGGGATAATTTCACAAAATACAAATAACCCAAGTCCTAACACAAGTTATGGAATTGGATTTGCCACAAGTGTTCCAATTAAAAAAATATACACAAAAGCTTTAGGTAGATCAATTATTGGTATGCCACTCTTAATACCTAAAGATAATGGTAAAGGAGCTAGATTTATTTATGTTAAAGATGAACCAAGAGTGGCGTTAATTGCTGAACTAGAAAACGGTCTAACAATTGCTACTACTCATCTATCTTTTGTTCCTTTTGTTAATGTATTTCAACTAAATCGATTGATTATTGCTCTAAAGAAATTATCAGGAGTACCGGTATTAGTTGGTGATCTAAATCTACCCGCTAATATTCCTTCAAAATTAAGCGGTTTTAAATCAGTTATATCCCAATCAACCTACCCAAGTTGGAAGCCAAAGATTCAATTTGATTACATTATGGTGGCAAATAATCAAGAAGTTCAAGCTACCCCGTTTTCAACAATTAAACCTAATATTTCAGATCATGTACCAATTGGCGCTGAGTTAAACTTCTAATGGAATCTTTGTAATTAGATCAATTAATGAAGGCTCATCTAAAATATCAGCGACTCTGATAGTTTGATTATCTGCCACATAATGAAAGGCAGCGCTGACGTTTTCAATTGGAATATTTGCAAGCTTGGCATAGGCAAGGCGATACATTGCTAACTGAATTGCGGCATTAGCAAGATCTTCACCATCTTTTACTTTGCCCGTCTTCCAATCAACTACCTCAAAATGATCTTTATCAATTTGGTAGATCGCATCAATTCTTCCTCGAATAAGTATGTTTCCTACCATTGTTTCAAAGCCAACTTCAATACCTACCGGCTCTTTTTTAGCCCAATCACTAGCAAGCCAGGCGGTCTGTAATTTATCTAATGCAACATCTGAAGAAGTATGTGAATTATTTTGGTTAAATAAATCATCCATTGAGATCAAAGATGGGTGATTAAAATGCTTTTCAAGCCAAAGATGAAACTCAGTTCCACCTCTTGCGTATTTATCAATGTGATTTGGCATTGGCCGACGTAGCCGTAGCGCTAACTCATTTGGATCCTTAGCTAAATAAAGTAAGGTTGACACTGAAAGTCGGTTTGGTAATCTAATTTTTAAGTGATCTTTTTTATTTTTTATTTCATTAATAATTGCCTTCATATCAGATAGCAAGCTAACCTGTTCACTATCTATTGGTAATGTGGTTATTAATTTTTCAACCTCATCTTGGGTAAAGGCGGTAGAACTTTGTACCAAGTTTGCTAACTCTGCTAGCTTCTTTTGCTGAGTATTTTCTTTAGGCCAGATTCCAGTAGTTGGATTATCTTTCATAGGGTTTCGACCATCTGGAACTGGTGAATCATTTAAAACAACTGCGCCAGCAATATTTTTTGCAGCCGCTGCGAATATTTCAAATAACTCACTAGGTGCCACAGCATTTGCACCGCTTCTAAAGTGTGAAGTTGAACAGATTAAACCTTTTTTAGCCCGAGTAATTCCAACATAGGCAAGGCGCATCTCCTCCAGCCCTTTACGCCCTTTCCACTGATCATTAAATCTTTCAAGGCCATCTTTTAAATTCTTATTTGTTGAAAAATTATCAAAATTAATTGATGGCAACTGATCACAATCACCTCGCATACTTACTGGAATTGAACCAGCATTTTTAACCCAGCTATCTGACTTCTTACCAACATTTGGAAAATTACGATCAGCAAGGCCTGGGATTGCAACATAATCCCACTCAGCTCCTTTTGCTGAATGAATTGTTAATAATTGCACTGCATCACTTCTGACATCAACTTCAGCAGGCTTTAAACCACCCTCTGCCTCTTCAGCAATTTTAAGCCACTGCAAGAAACCAATTAATGTTCCACCATTTTTTTCAAATCTAGCTGCCTCATCAAGAAAACGATCTAAATTCTTCCGCCCCGTTTGCCAGCCATCTCTTACTAAGACCTCTGTATCAAGGGATAAGAACTGCTCGACTTCAATTATTGCTTCCGTTATTAAGCCATTTAAATTACGACGTAGTACCCTAAGTGAGAGCGCGAAACTGCGCAGCCGTATAAGCGCTTCATCACTAAAAGCTGGCGTGCTCTGATATTTTTTAAACTCATTTGGCGTAAGAATTAATATTTGCTCAAGGGATTCAATAATTGAACCGGCAGCAAACTCATCAGCAGTTGCAACTACTTCAAGGTCTTCTTCAAGTGCCTGCTTTAGCCATTTACCGCGTGAGTAATCATTTGATTTTGCAAAAGCTTTTGTAAATGCACCTAGCGCCATTAAATCTCTAGCACCAAGAGATAAGTGAGGGCCAGTAAGAAGTCTCATTAAAGCTGTGCCAGCATCTGGCATTGTTAATGTGCGAAGTAAAGCAATTATGTCCGCTACCTCTGGTGTGTGAATTAATCCACCAATACCTACTACATCAGTTGGAATGTTTATTTCATTTAAAGCAGCTTGAATTGTCTCAATCTGTGATCTACTCCTAACTAATACAGCAAAGGTGCTTCTATCTTGGGGCGGTAATTTTTCACGGTTTTCATCAAACCAATACTTAGCAAAGTAATCAGCTATTCCTTGACCTTCTTGTACCTGTGTCTCATAAACTGCGCAAACTACCTCACCAGTTTTAGCATTTGGGCTAGCAGTTAGTTTTTCAATTTTCTTATCAGTAGAAATGTTATCGATCATTACATTAGCTAAATCAAGAATAGCTTTATCATTTCGCCAGGTTGTAAGTAGGCTATAGCGAGTTGCTTTGCTATTAAAGGACTGCGAGAAAGTATCTAGCGTTTCTGAGCTAGCACTACGCCAACCATAGATTGCCTGATTTGGATCACCGACTGCTGTTACTGGGTGATTATTTCCAAACAAATTAGATAAAAACTTAATTTGATTAAAAGATGTATCTTGATACTCATCTAAAAGTACTACTTTATATTTATTTCGTTCAAGGCTAGCAATATCATCACTATAATTTTTAACACTTTCGGAAACTAATTTGGCAGCAAGTGACATGTGATCATTAAAGGTTAACAAGCCATGGGTCTTACGACGATGATCAAAAGCGGCAACAATAGGCAATA
>ENA-ORCY01000970-ORCY01000970.1-marine-metagenome-genome-assembly--contig:-NODE-970-length-14307-cov-3.145819_pt1 | contig 14307 bp, 8 predicted proteins | sample MGYA00248634_ERZ508507 | MGnify/ENA primary metagenome ERZ508507 (study PRJEB26178, sample SAMN06266269) | marine metagenome | isolation source: Columbia River Estuary | place: USA:Columbia River Estuary... | reverse complement strand
GAAGAGACTGGCAGTACTCCTTATGGTTTAAGACCTTCACCTTTCTACGGTGAGATATATAATAATAAACTAGCGATGATGAAAGAATATAAAGACAGTAGAATTACTGCTACTATATTCGGTAATAATAATGTTGTCGCTGGCACTATTATGGAAATAGATATACCTATGTTTAAACCTGCGTCTGAAGTTGATAAACGTTTATCTGGTTTTTATATAGTTGAAACAGTTGTTAATGAATTCATTGAAGATACTTTCTATCAGAACTTAACTTTGATTAAAGGTCCAATGTTAGTTGAGCGTAGAGAGAATGCGCAGGGAGATACGTAATGTTTGTTGAAGGTACAAGTTTAAACCCCTTTTGGTTCTTTGGTGTTGTTGTCGATAAAGACGATCCAACTAATAATGGTCGTGTGCGTGTAAGAACTCTGGGTATGCATCCAGAAGACCCTCGTATACCTGTCGAATTAAATGATAAAGAAGAATTAGATTACGTTGAAGATCAAGACTTGCCGTGGGCATGGGTCATCAATGGAACATTTGGTAAGATGCAGTGTATACCAGATGAAGGCGAATGGGTATTAGGCTTTTATGCTGATGGTAGAGATGCGCAACATCCTATGCTAGTCGGTTCAATCCCAGGCTCTAACACAGATACATTTGGGTTCGGAACTCAACCAGAAGAAGAAGCTTAAGATGTCAGGTAAACTCAGCAAAGATTATATTAACAGTTTTGGTAAACCACCTTTATCGCCATACTTGAGCGGTGAAACACCTACTGATACTGCGGCTGTTGCTCAAAGTGCTTCTGCACAATTGAATAGAGCGATCAAAGGTCCGTTAGACGAAACGTGGGCAGAGCCAGGAACTGTTACACCTTCTCGTAGTATGAACACTGTTGTCTTTCAGTCTAAGACTGGCGGTAACTCAGTTGTAGTAAACGATGAAGGTAGTGGTGAAGGCGGCTATATGCTTATCACACATAACTCTGGATCTGTTGTTCAAATCAATGCAAACGGAACTGTACTGATTAAGTCATTTGGTGACACGCATAATAATACAGAAGGCATTCATTATCAACACAGCAAAGGCGATACTAAAGTCAATGTTGGTGGTTCATGGGATGTACGTGTAGATCGTGGCGCTCACAACTTGTTTGTCAATGGTGATATCAATGTAGAGTGTGAGAACTATAACGTAACTGCACGTGGTAAGATTGTTATGAATGCAGGCGAGTCTATCGAAATGAAAGGCTCACGTTATAGTATGGAAGCGCATACTGATAACCTTGACTTGATTGCAAAGAACATTAAGATTGCTACTACTGAGTCCATGACTATTCTTTCTAAGAAAGACATCTATCTTGCGGCACAAGAACAATTGAGTTTGAAGTCAACGGGTATGACATACATGACTGCAAATTCTGACATTAATGTATTGACAACTGGTGAAGGTAATCTATATATTAAGACAGCAAAGAAAATGACAACCGCAGTTGGTGATGCATATTCATTAGGAGTTGTAGAGACGGCAGACATATCTGTAGCGAAAGATACAGCGATTACAGTATCAGGTGGCACACTTGATATGAAGTCAAGCGGTGTTGCTAAACTAGATGGCTCTGAAGTAAGACTAGGCGAAACTACAACTGCGGCAGTAGTCGATACTGAAGAAGCGGCAGAAGCACCAGAAGGCGCAAAGGCTGTTACAGTAACGCTTAGTGACCCACCTGCAAGACGACCATCTGATGCATCAAACGAAGGTATCAGTGCTGTACAACCTACGCCAGATGGTATTACATCTGATACTATAGATGATTCGGAGTAACTATGACTTGTAAACCAACAACTTTTGCTCAAATATATGCGGATGGTGCTATCAGGTCTGGTAGTTTAAGTGCAGAAGACGGTCTTCTTAACTTTACAGATTTGCTTTTACAACAAGCAAACCCAGCCGCTGGCTTTGATAGAGGCGCATTGCTATCATCTGCTGGTAACTTAACAAGAACTTTACGAAACATTGATATTGGAAATGGTGACTATCCGTTTCTCAATCAAAGATTTCAACAGTCTCCCATTCTATACACAGAAGTTGCAGATTTCTTACAGCAATCTAGTATTGACATTGATGACTTTGATGCAGATATCTTTCAGTTTCAAGAGTTCATAAAAGGTCCTGTCACACTGCCCGTCAGTCCATCAAATACTGCACTGGGTTCAGGTACTACAGGTATCAATAATATATTAAGTCAATTAGAATTCTATTATGCGCAAAACTTAGCTAACAGTATCTCTGCTGGCTTCTGCGGATCGTTTGGTAATGTCTTTGGTAAGATTAATCAACTGATTGCACTCATTCAACTTGGCGAGAGTTTGCTAGATAAATTGAAAAGTTTCGATCTAACATATTTGATCAAACAAATCAAGGAAAAACTTAAACTAGAAATCTTAAAAGAAATGCTCTTAAAGATTGTAGATAAAGTTAAAGATGCTATACTTGGTCAAATTGAAGGTGTTGTAACACAGTTTACTAACTTTGCTAATAACATTCAAAGCAACGTAGAACAAATCGGTCAAGCCATTCAGAAGAAGATGAATGACGTTAAAGCGTTTATGCAAGACTTTACATTAGACAAGTTGAAAGACAAGATCAAAGAGTTTATTGATAAGTCTGTTGCTCAGTTCGAAGACTTGACACCTGATGCTATTGCTCTTTTACTATTCCGCTTTTGTCAATTCAGTGAACTCATTCAAGGCTTTATGAAAAGCCCACTTGATGGTATCAAAACATTTGTTGCTGGAGTCATTGCACAAGAAGCTATTCTTAAGAGCATGGGTTTAGAAGAAACATCTAAAGCAGTTCAAGCTGGCGCACCTCGCTTAAACGATACTGCACGTAGAAATGGTAGAAAAGTATTAAGAGACGCAAACAACCGAAAATCAACAGAACGAGATAAGTCTGGACCGCCACCACCTGCGCCAGATCCAGAGTTCTGGGCTACGAATACAGAGATCACATCAAAGCAAAGATCAGCAATTGCTGGTATGAGTGATAGTGGTCTACCTGGCTATGCTACATGGAACAGTGGTGTAATCAATATGCATTCACGTTTTTCTAATGTTACTGATTGTGTAGCAGGCGATGGTTGGAGACAAGTTAGAAATAAAGTATACGCAGGACTAATGCGTATGGGTGATAGACTAGAAACTGAGTTTAATATTAACTCAGCATATAGATCACCTCAATACAATGCTGAGTTAGCTAAAAATACTGGCGGAGTCGCTAAGAACTCTACACACAAGTCAGGACTAGCACTTGACGTAAACATGCGTGGAAAGTCAGACGATGAAGTACGAAACTTTATTCGTGTAGCAAGCCAAGAAGGCTTTGTCGGAATGAAAGTCTACTTCAGTGGTGGAGTTAACTTTATTCATATTGATATGCGAGACGGTGCAAACGTTTCATGGGGCGACAGTGGTAAGTTTCAATCATATATTAACGCACATAAGCGTGGTGACTTTACAAACGGACCTAAAGCTCCGCAAGCACCAACTGAAACACCAAGTCCTCATAGTGACCCGACTTCAGAAAAACCGAGCGGTAACAGAATTCAAGGCGCACCAGTACCAGATGACTTCCCGATAAGTGATAGTGATCTTTCTGCAGGTGATTCGTTTGTTGGTTATTCAACAGATCCAAAAACGGGTGAGTATAATGCGTATACAGTAACAAGACCATTCACAGACGATGATGGATTTACTGGTACTGAAACGGTTAGAATACCCATTGAATAAGTATAAATAAGAGAAAAGCAAGGTAAACGTATGGCACGAATTACACCGATTACAAAGAAGCAGGAATTGTATTCAGATTTTTTCATGAATCTGGATGAAAATCCTGTGTCACAAGACCTTGCGAGAAAGACAAATGAAGAAGCTGTAAAAGCTTCTATTAAAAATTTGTTGCTTACTGATAAGGGCGAAAGACCATATCAGCCTAATCTAGGATGTAATATACGTCAAATGCTATTTGATAATATGACACCCGATACTATCATTCTTATGAAAGAAGTAATCAAAGACACATTAGAGGCTTATGAACCAAGGGCAGACATCATCGGAATAGACGTAAGATCGTCTGTAGATGATAATCAAGTAAATATTGCTGTTGTATTTAAAGTCATAAATAGTTCAGAACCAGTCACACTGGTGACATCATTAACTAGGGTAAGATAATGGCAGACAATTTACCGTTCACAGAATTAGACTTTGGACAAATAAAAGCAAATCTAAAGACTTATTTGAAAGGTCAAGCACAGTTCAGAGACTATGACTTTGAAGGGTCTAACATGAATGTCTTACTAGACGTTCTTGCGGCTAACACGTTTCAGAATAACTTCTATCGCAACATGGCATTCTCAGAGATGTTCATGGATTCTGCTATCATGCGAGAAAACGTACAAAGCCATGCAAAAGAATTAGGTTACACACCTGGTTCACGTAAGAGTGCAAAAGCATTATTGAATATCACTTTAAATAACGTAACTGATAATCCAAACTTTGTAACAATCCCTAAAGGTACAAAGTTTAATGCACAGTGCGGAAATAAAACGTTTACATTCTCTACAGATCGAAATCATAGCGTCACAGCATTAAATGGTGTTTATTCAATTACAGACGTTCCAGTGTATGAAGGTAAAGTAGTAAGAGAGTTCTATACAGTAGGTAGCACAACAGATCCACTAGACTATATTATCAATAACGAAAACCTTGACATCGATAGTATTCGTGTTAATGTACGTGATAATGTAAATGCAGTGTCCAACAAAAAAGAATATATCAGAAAGACTTCTATATTTGGTGTACAATTAAATGATCGTGTATTCTACTTAGAGCCTTACTTCGATAATCTATATAAAATTGATTTTGGTCGCAATAAGTTTGGTGCTGAACCAGCAAGCGGTAATGTTATTGAAATCGAATATCGTGTAACAAAAGGTAGTGAAGCAAATGGCGCACGTAACTTCTCACCTATTAATAACGTAGCAGGCTTTCCTGCACAGGTCACAAACACATACACTGCGAAGTTCGGTGCTATGAGTGAGAGTGTAGAAGACATTAAGTTCTTCGCACCTAAATCTATTCAGACACAAGAACGTGCAGTAACTAGATCAGACTACGAAATTCTACTCAAGCAACAGTTCCCGTCTATTCAAGCAATCTCTGTATATGGTGGTGATGAACTAACGCCTCCACAATACGGTAAAGTGTTTATCTCTGTTGATGTTCTCGGTTCTATCGGAGCGGGCGACAGTGAGATTATTGCATTTAAAGAATTCATTCGTGAGAAAACACCACTGACTATCGATCCAGTATTTAAAGCGGCTGAGTTTATGTACATTGACATGAACTTACGTGTCAACTATAATCCTAACTTAACTACAAAGAACTCTGCTGACATATCGGCACTCGTAAAGACAGCTATTACTGATTACAGCGAAGCAAATCTTAATCAGTTTGGTATAGCATTACGACAGTCACGTATAGCAAATTACGTAGATGCAGTTGACGTTTCAATTCAGAGTTCAGAGATTTTGTCAAAGGCTATTATTGAGTATAAGCCAGCACTTAACGTCATAACAAACCCAGCGTTTGATTTTGTTAACGAACTTGATCGTCCATATGCATTAGACGAAACAGTAGGCTTTGCTAATTACGAGCCTGCGATCTCAAGTTCTACGTTCACAATGAACGGAACAGAAGTTATATTACAAGACGATGGTATAGGCAATATTCTAGCAGTAACATCTGCGGTCTCTACTAGACGTATCTTCCAGAGAAAAATTGGTACTGTAGATTACGCTACAGGTCAAGTTAAATTGTCTAAGTTTAAAGTAGATTCTTATTCTGGTAATAACGCAATTAAAGTATATGCTAACACAGCAAACAAAGATATTAAATCACCTAAAGATAGAATTCTTATCATTAGACCACAAGATGTAACTATTAATGTAAGGTCCATCTAAACATGTCAACCGTAAGACCTTCGAGTAAACAAGTTCGTAAGAACATTTACACTGATATACCTCAGCAATTTCCTGGTATCTATCGGGAAGAGGGTCCTATCTTTGTTGATTTTGTTAAATCGTATTATGAATATATCGATACAAGACAAAACGATTTTAGAGATGCGTTTGCTATTAGAGATATCGATACTACGTTTGAGCGTTTTCTATTATACTTTAAAAAGAAGTATTTAAATGCATTACCTTTAAAGGGTCCAGACGATACTCGTTTTATTGTAAAACATATTCAAGACTTATATCGTAGAAAAGGTTCTAAAGAAAGTGTAGAACTATTATTTCAAATGTTCTTTGACAATGAGATCGAAGTATTCTATCCTAGCTATTACATTCTACGAGTTTCAGATTCAAAGTATGGGTCAACACGCTATCTTGAAATGGCACCTGTACTTACTATTGTAGATTATCCTATTCGCAAAGGCGATAGAATATCAGGCGATACTTCAAAGGCAGACGCTTTTGTTGATGAACTCGTTTTTCAGACTTTAGATGGTCTGATTGTACCCATTCTATATCTATCAAATTTAAATGGTGCATTTACTAGAGACGATAACTTGCGTGTGCGTGGCGCACGAAGTGGTGTAGAAGTTGATCTATATCCAGGGCAAGATATCTTTGGATCGATCACTAGTGCGCCAATTGAAAGAACTAACCGATCAGCAGGCAACAAGCCAGGTGATAAAGTTATTATTAGGTCTAATAAATCAGGCATCAACGCAACTGCCGCAGTATCAGAGATATCTGAAGCAGAAACCGCAGTCATTGATTTTGATATCACAGATGGTGGATGGGGTTATTCAGTTGCAGTAATTGATAATGTTATTCAGACTTCTACAGGTACACTTGCGTTTCAATTGTTTCCAGGCACTTACGCTGATACATACACACCACAAGCTGATAGAAGCGGATTCCCAAAAGTTGGTGATTACTTTATCTCTGATGCTACACTATCAGCAGGTACAGCAAGATTTAATTCGGGCGGATCTGGTTTATCGGGAGCTACAAACTTTGCGTATGGTCAAGTCGTAGGTATTGATCAAGATAATGATCTAGTATTCGTAAACTTTCCTTCTGCAAATTATAGCTTAATTACTACAGACAATACTTTATATTCAAAACCTTTGAATAACGCAGAACCTTTTAGATATGGGTTCGATGGTTACTTCTATGATAAAGGTTATCTTATTAGTGGTACAGACATTGCATCAGAGTTTTCTCTATTTGTCAATGATCCCAGTGGTGGATCCTTTGAACCTGGTCTTAATTTATTCTTTGAAGAAGATATTAATGGTAGAAAAAGATTTGACGTAACAGACACTGGCACAATTACTATCGCCGACTATAATGCTGTTAACGAATTCTTCAATGGAGAACTCACAGATCCAACTCAACGTAATTGGATTAGAGTAAATATAGAACAATACCTAATTGCTAATATCGATAAAATTGTTGGACTAAGAGGCGATCTTACTGGTTACTGGTCTGCAATTACAGCCGCAGAGTTTATAAACGATAGTGATCCACACGTGAATCCAGGCACAGCATATCCTAAAAGTGGATATATCACAGCGGTGTCACCGTTTAATAATACTGCTTCATATAGAATTGGTGAAATCGCTGATCCTGAGACAGTTAGTTTTATTCCTGATGTTATCGGTGACTTTGTAGATGTTCGATTAGATAGTATAAACTATGGCATGTCTGGAGATTTGTTTGAGACTTTAGATACTACACTTGCAGAAGCGTTTAAACCTGTTACATATAATATCGGCACTATCAAGAGTTTGATTATTACAGACAATGGTCAAGGTTATCAATCAGATGTTAAAAGTTTAATTACTCAAACTGAAGTTGCGAAGTATGACAAGCGTGACGTTGCTGTTATATTTGAGGATGTTCGCTTTAGTGGATACCAATCAGGTGATATATTTGAGCAAACAATTCAAGTTGAACAAACTCAAAGTGGTATACTAGAAGATTATAAAGTACGAGCAAGATTTCTAAGAAGAGATGGTGACATCTTCTACTTTAGACCAATCACGTTCTACCAGTTTGATAAGAAATTTCCAATTGTGTACAGAGGCGAAAGTTACAATGTACTCAGTGTAGCACGTGATGATTTATCACTGCCTATTGGTCGTAATGCTGTTATTGACGGTGCGGCAGAGTTTGCACGTGGTCAAATCAAATCTCTTAATATCTTAACCACCGGCTTTAGATATGAAGACAATGAGTTAGTAGATATCATTGGTGATGAGAAACTATTAAAGACAACAGATTCAAATGGCGCAGTTGTAACTATTAATAATCCTAACTACGGTAAAACTGTAGCGACTTCACACTTAGAAGTTCTGGGTACAGGAACAACTGAAGCTGGTTGGCTGACAACTACATCATTCTTAAATGACCCAACTAAAGTAATACCAGATAACTATTATTACCAAGAGTATTCATTCGATATTCGATCTATACTCGCACCCGAAACATATACAGAGATTGTTACTGATGTTGTTCAGCCAGCGGGCACAAAACAGTTCGGTTCATCTCTCATAAATACAACTAACTACGTAAACGTTGATCTAGATGCGTCTATGGAAATATATGACTTAAGCATTCAACCGCTTGCACAAGAGATTGCTAATACAAATGTTAGCACACTCGGAGCGGTAGTCGCTAACACTGTTGTTGGAGACTTAGTGGCTATCATACAAACCCTAGATATAGATTCATCAAATACGATAACTCAAGATATTAATGACTAGCAAGGTACCAGAATGGCAAAAGTTGTAACAGAAAACTTTAAAGTAGAAACGACAAACGAACTGTATAACTCATTTCTAAATGAAAATGAGAATGCTATTCAGTCTTTCAAAGAAAGTTTAGAAGCCTATAGTGCAATTAATAACACTGGTTATAAGTATTATTCTTATGTTGTTGGATCTAACGGGTCTGTGACAACATTTGCTACGACCGCAAACATTCATAATGATGTTGTTGTTACAGTTGGTAATATCTTACAAAGTTCAACTAATAATCCACCGGATTACACATTTGATCAAAATACGGGTACTGTTGTTCTCGCTACTGGTGCGCTTACTACTACTGTTAAAATTTGGGGTTTGATTTCTACATTAACAGATACTACAGAGAATGCTATTACTAGTATTGTTAGAGCAGAGATCAATGAGTACCTACCAGAAAATAATTACTATGTCATGGGTTCTAGTATCGATAAGACGAATGATATTTTAAACTCCCAGTTTGAAAAAAGAGAATTCTTGCGCCGTGTTATTTTTGCAAAGAAAATCGATGTTTCAAATATTAAGTATATGTTTAATAGAATACCTTGGGCTGAAAATACTGTCTATGATGCGTTTGATGATATCGAAGACATTGAAACTCTTAATATGTTTGTAACTGTTCCAGATGGCGAACAGAACGAAGGTCCATATAAAGTATTCAAATGTATATCAAATAATAATGGTGCGCCGTCTATAGCTAAACCTTCTGTTAACAGTGTTGACCCTAATATCGTAGCAACATCATCCGATGGCTATATTTGGAAATACATGTTTAACATACCTGTTTCTGAATATGCAGAATACTCAACACAAGCGTCTCTTCCATATGTCGAAGACGTTAGAGTTACAGGTACTACTAAAGAAGATATCTCTAATATAGTTATTCAAAATACTGTATCTGGATTGTTCTCTGGTTATCTACCTGGTATATTGAAGTTGCAAAGTATTCAAGACGCACCTGGCGATAATAGATACACATTAGAGTTTACAACAAACGAGTCTGCTCCACGATCAGGAAACGGTGCTTATGTAGGAATGTATGTTCGCTTTACCGAAGATGGCGCAGTGTACGACATATTAGATAGTAGTACTCCTAATGCGCTATCAACAAATAAGACATTGCGCATTACTGTTGAGAGTGCTACCGCTTTATCTTATTCTGCTCAAGTTTCAAATGCAAATATTGTACCTAAGATTTCTATTACACCTACTAACGATGTAGCGACTGGAACTAACGCAATAGCATGGGGTTCACTAGACGCAAACGGAACATTAAATGGTGTTAATTTTAATGAAAGAGGTAATAGTTACAAGTACGCTACAGCTAGTATATCTTTACCACTACCATTACGACAGACTTATCCAGACCCTAGTTTAGCGGCTTCTTTACGTGTTATTCTATCACCAACAGGTGGTCACGGTAAAGACCCTATTTCAGAATTGTTTATGAGTCGATTAGCATTCATCACAAACTTCTTTACAGATAGTGGTTCAGTAATTCCAGACAGTGGTACATATACTAAAGTTGGTTTAGTTAAAGATCCAACATTTTCTGATGCTACGTTCCCGACCACAATGGATAACAGACTTAAAATTAAGATTACAGGTTCAACTGCGCCAAACGTTAATGTTGGGCAATACTTAGTTGAACAACAAGCAACGCAAATGATACATGCTAGAGTGCATGAAGTAAAACAAGAAAATAGTGTTTGGTACATATATTGTGTCGATTACACTGGTGATTTTAACTCTACGTTTACTTTGGGTGCAACTTTAAGCGCAAAAGATACATTAGTTGGCTTAACCACTGAAACTGTGACTATAAATAGTTCTAGTGGTTCAATCACTTATGGTACTTACGTCCCCTTTAGTGGTGAACTTTTACACTTTGTAGACTTCGCCGCTATTAGTAGAGACGCAGACAGAAAAGAAAAAATTAAATTCGTATTTGACTTCTAGGAAAGACTTATAAATGGGCATTAATACAGACTTAAACATTGATCCGTATTTCGATGATTTTGATCAGACAAAACAATTTAGTCGTGTTTTGTTTCGTCCTGCACGTGCCGTTCAAGCACGTGAATTGACGCAACTACAAACGATCTTACAAAATCAAGTAGAACGTTTCGGTTCAAATGTTTACAAAGAAGGCACCATTATAAGTGGTGTTAATATTTCAAACAGACCTGACATCTACTATGTTAAAATCACGGATTCTGGTATCACAGATCCTAATGTATATTCACAGACATATACAGATGACGGCGTAGCTAGAAACTTTCAACTAGAAGGCGCAGGCTCTGGTCTGATTGCTGATATTATTATAGGCGAAAATGGTTTTGAGACACGTGCCCCAAATCTCAAAACTTTCTATATCGTTTATAAGAATACTACGACTTCAGGTACGACAGAGATCAAGCGATTTAACCAAGGTGAAACTCTAAAGCTAATTGACCCTGATGGTAATGAAGTTCCAACAAACGGAATAACAGTTGCTACAGTTTCAAATCATGCTGGCAGTTCATATGGTATGCAGATCGATGAAGGTATCATCTTTCAAAAAGGTCACTTCATATTTGTAGAAGAACAGTTCGTAATTATTTCTAAGTATGATAATATTCCAGATGACGTTTCAGTCGGCTTTAGCGTAGAAGAAAGTATTGTAGAGTACGGAGCAGACTTAAGTTTGCTTGACAACGCACAAGGCTTTAACAATGTTAATGCACCTGGTGCAGACAGACTAAAACTACGTCCAGTTCTTACTGCGGTTGCATCAGGATCAGAACCAGAAGAATTCTTTGCAATAGCTAGATTTGAATCTGGTAGTCAAATTTCACTAAGAGATGTTACAGCATTTAACGTTGTTGCAGAGGCAATGGCACGTAGAACATACGAAGAAAGTGGTAACTACACTATTCGTGGCTTAGACGTTAGCTTACAGATCCCAACACCTTCAATAGACGCTGATGAGAATCCAATTGCATATGCAGTCATAAGCCCAGGTAAGGCTTACGCATTTGGACATGAAGTCATCAACATGTCTCCTAGAAAATTACGTATTCCTTTCGAAAGCGAAACTACTACTAAGCTACAGCAAGCGATTACTTCTTCTTATGGTCAATACTTTGTTGTCGATACAGATCAAAACGATATTGTTAACTCATTTACGTTAGGCGCACAAGCTGATCTATTTGCTACAAACGGATCTACTAAGATTGGTACATGTTTTGTTAGAAGCGTTTCGCCTGGTAGAATTTACGTATTTGGTATAGAGAAGCTTGCTGGACAAGAAACTTCTCCTATTTTCTTTGTTGGTGACACGCCAATTACTCAAGTAGGTGGCGTACCTATTCCTGTTAGAGGCACACGTAATAGTGCATTAATCTTTAATGGTGGCAACCCAACTACGAAATCAATTCAAAACGTTTTGTTCACTAAGAGAATGAAGCAATCTATCGCTTCAACTAATATTAATACATCAACTAACGTTGTAGTTATTCCTAATACTTCTCAGTACACACCAAAGACATCTAACATTGTACTTGTAACAAGTCAAAATCGTTCAGTAGAGATTACTAATATCACCACTACTAACGGCGACATCTCGATAACGTATAACGATACGAATATCTTAGCAAGTGGTGAGCCTGCATTTGTTTACTTTGATGCAATCTTCTCTGGTACAAACGCAGACACTATTCAGCAAATGACAGTATACGTTAAGACTACTGTATCTGCTGGCGTTGCTAACTTAGGACTTCCTAATGTTGTTAAAATCGAGAGTATCATAAACCAAGCTAGTGATGGTACAGGCACAGAAGATGTGACTGGTCGATTTACATTAAACGGTGGACAGAAAGACGGATACTACGATAAGTCTAGTATGTCAATCAAGCGTGGCGCAACAGCGGTCCAAGCTAGTGATATTTTACTAGTTAAAATGATCGTATTCCGTAGAATTTCAAACGTAGTCAACGGATATCTTGACGCAAGCAGTTATGCAAACGTAGACGCCAACTTAATTAGAAACTATTCGTCTAACGAAGGTAGAGTGTATAGCTTGCTAGGGTCTATTGACTTTAGACCATATGCTGGCTTTCAAGGCTCATATGCTATTTCTGCTCAAGGCGCAGAAAACATTGGTGCTAGAACAGCATTAAACTTTAGTGACTTCATTCCTATCTCTGACGGTGGCACAATCATCGCAGACTTTGAATACTACCTACCTAGATTTGATGCTATCGCAATCGATGATCTAGGAGAGTTTGTAATAATCAAGGGCAATGGATCTGAAAATCCAAGACTTCCTAACTTAACAGATGTATTTACTCTAGGCGAATTATATGTCCCTGGAGTACCAACTGCAATTACTGGCGATAATGCAATGAGGCTCAAGTCTCGTTCAACTCGCAACTATACAATGCGTGATATTGAGCAAATCGACAAAAAAGTTGATAGACTTACAGAAGCAGTCTCGTTATCATTGTTAGAATCTGAAGCTGAAAGTTTAACGATCACAGATGCCAATGGTGATAATCGATTTAAGAATGGTATTCTTGTAGATAACTTCAAGTCTCTGCTAGTCGCAGATATGATAGATACAGATTTTAAAGCAAGTATTGAGCAAAGCTATCGTATCGCTACACCTTCAATACAGCAATTCCCGATTGACTTAGAAGTAAGTGGCAATTCAAATGTGACTAACTATGCCGATATCTCGCTTCTTTCTGATGACGGTAACAAAGTAAAAGTAATCGATCAGAAGTTTGCAACAGATTATCGTAATGCTGTATCTAACTTTTACAACTACAAAGGTAAGATGCAACTGTACCCAGAATTTGATTCTGGTTATGATGTTATTAACAACCCAGCGGTTAATATTGGTATTGACATTGCAACACCAATTTTAGATTTAGTAGAAAACTTACAAGAGTTTGTACCATTAACTCGTTCAAGTTCTTCGTCTTCAACTAGTAGTAATACTACTAATGGTGGCGGCGGTAGAACTATTTCTACAACTACATCTATTACAACTGTAACAGAAAGCCTTGTAAGTGAAGTTACAGAAAGCACTGCATCAGTAGGAGAGTTTGTAACAGATATTAACTTTAGACCTTATTTACAAAGACGCTTAGTGCAAATTTACGTAACAGGACTAAGAGCTAATACAGTTCATCACTTATTCTTTGATGAAGAAAATGTAGATCGTCTTGTACGACCTGGCGCATTGATTTCGAATTCGACTACACGTGGTACTGCCACGGGTGTAACTGCTAGACAAGTGTATCCAGTAGGAACTTACACTGACAATATTAGAACAGATGGTTCTGGTGTATTAGCCGCAGTCTTTGAAATTCCAGAAAGCACTTATTTCGTAGGTGAACATGAAGTTAGAGTTGCAGACGTAGACCAGTATTGAAGTAT
>ENA-ORCY01000966-ORCY01000966.1-marine-metagenome-genome-assembly--contig:-NODE-966-length-14378-cov-3.249283_pt1 | contig 14378 bp, 8 predicted proteins | sample MGYA00248634_ERZ508507 | MGnify/ENA primary metagenome ERZ508507 (study PRJEB26178, sample SAMN06266269) | marine metagenome | isolation source: Columbia River Estuary | place: USA:Columbia River Estuary... | reverse complement strand
AAATGTCTGCCAAATATTTATATTTGATACATCTTTGAAAGTTCTGTCAAATATTAGAGAAAATAAAAATAAAGTTGTTGTTTAGTTCTGAAGAGCAGTGAGAACTCATAAAAAAAGCCCTACATTTCTGTAGAGCTTTAAGTAATGTGTGGACCCACAAGGGCTCGAACCTTGGACCCCCTGATTATGAGTCAGGTGCTCTAACCAGCTGAGCTATGGGTCCTTATTACAGTCGACAAATGTAACACTTTTAAATAATTTTAATCGTCAAAAAAATAAAAAAAATTATTTATCTCTTGCCATTAAAAAAGACCCAAAGTCTTTTAGTTTTTGTCTATTTAATTCACTGATATTCATGTTTTTTAGCAAATCAAAAGCGGTTTCAGTATATTCATGAATTAATTTTTGAATCAAAGTGGGGATGTCACATTGTTCAAAAATTCGCTTTACTTCATCAATTTTAATAGAATTATCCTCTAATTTTTGTTTGTAAAAAAACTCTAGCTTTTGCCTGTCATGAGCGTCAGACAATTCCATTGCTTTTAAGTATAAATATGTTTTTTTATTTTCAATAATATCACCCCCTATTTGCTTGCCAAATGTTTCCGGGTTTCCAAAAGTATCAAGATAATCATCTTGTAACTGAAAAGCTAAGCCTAGATTTATTCCATATTCATATAATGAATCTGCATTCTTTTCTGAAGATTCTGCAACAATAGCACCCATTTTTAATGCAGCTGCTACAAGTACAGATGTTTTTAAGCGAATCATATTGATATACTCTTCTATGGTTACATCATTTCTGGTTTCAAAATCAATATCTAATTGTTGGCCATCACATACCTCTAATGCAGTTTTGCTAAATAATACCGCCAGTTTTTGAAATACAGTTGGAGGATAGCTTTCAAAATATTGATAAGCTAATATTAACATGGCATCACCAGAAAGTATTCCTCTATTTAAATCCCATTTTTCATGAACTGTTTTTTTTCCTCTCCTTAATGGTGCATCATCCATAATATCATCATGCACAAGGGTAAAATTGTGAAAAACTTCAACTGCTAAAGCAGCAGGAAATGCTTTCTTATAATCACTGGATAAAATATCAGCAGCCATTAAAGTTAAAATTGGTCGAATACGTTTCCCTGATAGCTGTATTATATAGTTGATTGGCTCATAGAGGTTTTTAGGCTCTCTAATCCATTCTTTTTTGTCAAGGTACTGTTGAAATTCCTTTTGATATGATGTTAAATCCAAATTTTGAAAAGTTTAAAACAAAAATAAGATTAAAGATTTATTTTAATGTTAAGAATGTTAAAAAATCATTAAACTTTGGAAACTATTATTGTTTCTAAAGTTTCCAATGTAAATTTGCAAGAGTTTAATCATGAAAGAAAAAATATTACATAACGCAACTGAAATGTTCTTAAATATAGGTTTTAAGAGTGTTACTATGGATGACATTGCTACAAATTCAGGAATATCCAAAAAAACAATTTATGCTCATTTTGCTAATAAAATCCAATTAGTAGAGGCTGCTACACTTCACATTTTTGATGTTATTTCAAAAGGAATAGATATTATTCACGAGCAACAACAAAATCCAATTATAGAATTATTTGAGATAAAAAGGTTTGTGATGAAGCATTTAAAAGATGAAAAATCTTCTCCTCAATATCAACTTCAAAAATATTATCCTAAAATTTTCAAGAATTTAAAACACAAACAATTTGAGTTAATGCAAGAATTGTTTAAAGAAAATTTAACGAAAGGAATTGAACAAAAGTTATATAGAAAAGATATTGATATTGATTTTACAGCAAGAATTTATTTTAACGGAATGTTAGGAATTAAAAACAAAGACTTATTTCCTCTTGTTAATTATTCAATGAATACCCTGACTTCGTATCATTTAGAGTATCATTTACGTGGAATATCTACAGCTAAAGGAATTAAAGAATTAGAAAAACAATTATAGAATTAATAAATGAAAAAGTATTTAATAATTATTCTAACCCTATTTTTTGGCTATTCAAGTTTTGCACAAAAAATTAAGATATCACTATCTTTAAAGGAGGCAATTGTAATGGCATTAGAGAATAGTTACAACACAAAAGCTGCAAAAAATAATGTTTTATCAGCCAAAGAAACTGTTTGGGAAACAACTGCTTCTGGTTTACCTCAAATAGATGCAACTATTAATTATCAAAATTTCATAAAACAACCTGTTTCTTTATTACCTGCTGCTGCTTTTGATAATACCGCTTCTGTGGTTCAGACTGTTGAAGATTATTTCGATATCCAATCGAATAGAGATCCTAGTCTTCCTCAAGGATTTATCCCAGTTGTTTTTGGAACTCAACAAAATATAAACGCATCTGTAACCGTAACACAATTATTATTTGATGGATCTTACTTAGTTGGTCTCCAGGCTTCTAGAGCTTATTTGAAAATTTCGGAACAAGCCAATGAGAAAACTGAAATTTTAACAAGGGAAGCAGTTGTTAACGCTTATGGTAGTGTTTTAGTAGCAGAAAAAAGCATTACTATTCTTCAAGGAAACCTAAAAATTATAGAGAAAAACCTTCATGATGCAAAAAAGATTTACGAAAATGGTTTTAATGAACAAGAAGATGTTGAGCAATTAGAAATTACTTTTGGAACCTTAAAAAACCAGTTGTATAACTTGCAAAGAATGAAAGGCATAGCGTATCAGATGCTAAACCTTTCGATAGGACTTTCTATAGATACTTCTGTAGAATTATCAGATAGTTTGGATGATTTAGCAGAAACCAATATTAATTTGGGACTTATTTCTAAATCATTTGATTTATCTAAACATATCGATTTTAAAATCGCTGAAAATGACAGAGAGTCAAAAAGGCTCATGATGCAATTAGAAAAAAGTAAAGCTTTGCCAAGTTTATCAGCTTTTGTTAACTATGGAAAGCAAGGGTTTTCAGATACATTTACTTTTTTTAGAGGCAACCAGCAATGGTTTGACTCTTCACTAATGGGAGTGAGTTTAAATGTTCCTATTTTTAGTAGTTTAGGTAGAAAAGCTAAAACATCCCAAGCTAGAATTGCTCTAGAAACCGCAGACATTAGATTGACAGAAACCAAACAACGACTGAGTTTATTGGCTGAAAAATCAAAAAATGAATACCAATTAAGTATTGAAAATTATAATACAGCGAAAAAAAATGTTGATTTATCTGAACGTATTGAAAGAAAACAAAGAACCAAGTTTTTTGAAGGAATTTCCTCAAGTTTTGATTTATTACAAGCTCAAAATCAACTATTCACTCAACAGCAAAATTATGTGCAATCTATGTTAGAAGTGATTGCCAAAAAAGCAGCTTTAGAAACTGCATTAAATATTCCAATTAAATAAAAATATTATGAAAAATATATACTTATTAGTCTTTGCGGCTATCGTGTTAAATGCATGTAGCAATAAAAAAGAACTTTCACTAGAGGAGATTTTAGCTACAAATAATGTTGATCAAATTACATTAAAAAAAATAAAAATTGATTCAGAGTTACAGGAGTTAACTGCCAATCTGAATAAATTAAATAGAAAGTTAAACAGTCTAAATAAAGACAAAAATACGCCGCTAATTACAACGTTTAAAGCACAAGAAGAGGTATTTACCCATTTTATAGAATTACAAGGAAATGTTCAAACAAAACAAAATGTTTTGGTATATCCAGAAGTGCCTGGTATTTTAAAAAAGGTATTCGTAAAAGAGGGACAGCAAGTAAAGAAAGATGAACTTTTAGCCATAATTGATGATGGAGGATTAGCCCAACAAGTATTGTTGTCTGAAGCGAACGAACAATTAGCAAAAACTACTTTTGAGCGTCAAAAAAGACTGTGGAGTGAGAAAATCGGATCTGAAATACAGTTCTTACAAGCAAAGACCTCCTATAATTCTCAAAAAAATGTTACAAACCAATTAAGGCAACAATTGTCAAAATTTACAATTAATGCTCCTTTTTCAGGAATTGTAGATGATGTTTTTAAAGAAAAGGGAACTGTTGTTGCACCTGGTCAACGATCAGAACTGTTTAGAATTATAAATCTTTCTAAGATGTATATAGAAACAGATGTTCCAGAAAATTACATAACAAGCATCACGAACAATAAAATGGTAGAGGTTAATTTTCCAATACTAGGAAAAACAGTTAGTTCTAAAATTAGACAAGTTGGAAACTTTATAAATCCAACTAACAGATCTTTTAAAATAGAAGTTGGGATACCTAACCAAGACTTAGATGTAAAGCCAAATTTAACGGCCAAATTAAAATTAAACGACTACACTAATAAAAATGCAATTCTAATACCACAATCAATTATTTCAGAAAACTCAAAAGGCCAACAATTTATTTATGTTGTAAAAGACAAAAAAGAAAACAATTTAGGTATTGCAGAAAGATTAGTGATCGAAACCGGAAAAACTCAAGGAGATTTTATTGAAGTAACAAAAAACCTCACTCCAGATACAGAAATCATAATGGAGGGTGCGCGAAGTGTAAATAATGGACAGGTTGTAAAAGTGATCAATAAAAACTAATTAACAATGGCCAAAATCAAAAAAAAAATAGACAAAGAGTTTAAGCTTTCGTCCTGGGCAATAAATAATAAAACCACTATTTATGTATTAATGTTTCTATTTCTCTATCTAGGGATATCGTCATATTTTGCAATGCCAAGAGAAAATTTTCCAGAAATAAGTGAAACAAAAATTTACATTAGTTCTGTATATCCTGGTAATACCGCAGAGGATATTGAGAAACTGATTACAACACCTCTAGAAGACAAATTAAAATCGGTAAGTAATGTTATAGAAATTACGTCTACATCACAAGAAGATTATTCTATAATTACTGTAGAGTTTGATGAGAACATAGAGGTAGATAAAGCAAAGCAAAAGGTTAAAGATGAAATAGATCAAGAAACGGCAGGTGAGGATTGGCCTACATTTAATGGCGCAAAAGTAACACCCAACGTTTTTGAATTAAGCATGTCTGAGGAAGTTCCTATTTTAAATATTAATATTTCTGGAAATTACCCAGTTTCTAAATTAAAAGAATTTGGAGAGTATTTGCAAGATGAAATAGAAGATCTTTCTGAAATTAAGAAAGTAGATATTCGTGGAGCTCAAGATAAAGAAATTGAAGTAGCCGTAGATATTTATAAAATGATGTCAGCTAAAGTTAGCTTTGATGACATTACAAACGCTATTAATCGAGGAAACGTGACCATGTCTGCAGGTAATTTTATTACCAGTCAGCAAAGAAGAACCCTCAGGGTTATTGGTGAAATTAAATCGCCAAATGACCTTCTTGACTTTGTCATTAAATCTGAAAACGGAAATTCAATTTATTTGAAGGATGTTGCTGAAATTTCTTTTAAAGATAAAGACAAAACAACATATGCAAGAGAAAAAGGTGCTGCAGTTGTGATGTTAGACGTGAAAAAAAGAGGGGGTGAGAATATGGTTACTGCAGCAGATAAAGTTGGAGAAATTGTAATTCAAGCAAAGAAAAATAATTTTCCTAAAGATTTAGAGGTTAACATTACAAATGATCAATCCCCTAAAACAATTGGGCAGGTAGATGACTTGGTCAATAATATTATTTTTGGAGTTATTTTAGTTGTGATTGTTCTTATGTTTTTCCTAGGATTTAAGAACGCAATTTTTGTTGGTTTTGCAATACCAATGTCTATGTTCATGTCTTTGATGATACTAGGAGCTCTGGGGTATACACTCAATACCATGGTATTGTTTGGGTTAATTATGGGGCTTGGAATGTTGGTAGATAATGGGATTGTAGTTGTAGAGAATGTATATCGATTAATGGATGAAGAAGGAATGAGTAGAATTGATGCTGCAAAGAAAGGAATTGGAGAAATTGCTTTTCCTATTATTATTTCAACTGCTACAACTGTTGCAGCTTTTATTCCTTTGGGGCTTTGGCCAGGAATTATGGGCCAGTTTATGGTGATTTTACCAATAACATTATCTATTGTTTTGGGGTCATCATTGTTTGTTGCAATTTTCTTTAATTCGGTTTTAGTATCACAATTTATGAGTATTGAAGATAAAGATATGCCATTAAAAAATATTGTGAAGCTTACCGGTATAATGTTAATTTTTGGTCTGCTACTATTCTTCTTTGAAGGGAAACACAGTGCGCTAGGAACTTTAATCATATTTGTTGCTATTATGTTCTGGGTATATAGATTTGTATTGAGAAAAGCGGCTAATTATTTTCAAAAATACACACTGGTATCTTTAGAAAATTGGTACGAAAGACAATTAAAAAGGGCCTTAAATGGTTGGAAACCCTATGTATTAGTTGTAGTAACTTTTATATTATTAATTGTTGCCTTTAGTGGTTTCGGATGGTCTTTGAAGGAGGAGAGAACTAAAGTTGAGTTTTTTCCAGACAATAAACCCAATCAAATTATCGTCTACATAGAGTACCCTCAAGGAACTGATATTGAAAAAACAAATGAAATTACTACAGAAATAGAGCAAAAAGTTTTTGAGGTCTTAAATAATAAGATGTACACAGATGAGGGTTACAATTTTTTAGTAGAAAGCACTGTTTCTCAAGTTGGTGAAGGGGCTGGAAATCCAGAAAAAGACGGAGGTTCTTCTGCAGAAATGCCACATAAAGGAAAAATTACTGCTTCCATGCGTGAGTTTAAATATAGAAGAGGTGAGGACAGTGAATTGTTACGGCAAAAGGTTCAAGCTGCATTAGTTGGAATATATCCTGGAGTATTAATTTCTGTAGAGAAAGATGCAAATGGTCCCCCAGCTGGATCACCGATTAATATTGAACTTAATGGAGGAGACTATGAACAACTGATTTTAACTGCACAAAGAATGCGAGACTATTTAAATACTCAAAGCATTCCTGGAGTAGACGAGTTAAAAATTGATGTAAATAAATCTAAGCCTGGAATGCAGGTGTTAGTAGACAGGAAAAAAGCAGGTGAACTTGGGGTTTCTACGGGTCAAGTTGGTCAACAACTAAGGGCTGCTATTTTTGGTAACAAAGCAGGAATATATAAAGAAAAAGGAGAAGATTATGATATCTATGTTCGTTTTAATAAAGATGATAGATATAATAAAAGTGCAGTTTTTAATCAAAAAATAACATTCAGAGATCAAGCAACTGGTAAAATTAAAGAGATTCCAGTTTCTGCTGTCGCCTCTCAAATGAATAGTTCTGGGTTTAGTGCTATCAAACATAAAAATACAAAGAGAGTGGTCACTGTTTATTCTGCATTATCACCGGGGGAAACAGATGCTGGTGCTGTAGTCGCTAGAATTGAAAATTCAATGAAAAATTTCAATGATTTTCCTAAAGGAGTAAAAATAGATTACACAGGTCAAATAGAAGAAGAGAAAAAACAAATGAACTTTTTAGTTGGTGCGTTTATAACAGGCCTATTATTAATTTTCTTCATCTTAATTATTCAATTTAATTCAGTTTCAAAACCAGGGATTATCATGTTAGCAATCTTTTTAAGTTTAATTGGTGTTTTTGGTGGTTTGGTAATTTCTGGAGCACCTTTTGTTATCATGATGACTATGGTTGGAATTATTGCCCTCGCTGGAATTGTAGTTAATAATGGAGTTGTATTATTAGATTATGCTGAATTATTAATTAGTAGAAGAAAATTACAAGATGGAGTCTCTGAAAAAGACTATTTGCCTTTAGAAAGTTTATTTGAAACGGTTGTAAAAGCAGGGAAAGCACGTTTACGACCAGTTTTATTAACAGCAATTACTACCATTTTAGGGCTAATACCTCTAGCTATTGGATTAAATATTAATTTTTTCACATTATTTTCAAATTTTGATGCAAATATTTATATGGGAGGAGATAATGTTGTTTTTTGGGGTCCACTAGCTAAAACAGTTATTTACGGTCTATTAATAGCAACATTTTTAACACTAATTGTGGTTCCAATTTTATTTTACCTTGTCACTAAATTTAAAATGAGGATGAAAGGTTTGTTAAAAACCACATAAGAACACTAAATAATTCTTAGAACATCACATAAAGAGGATGCAACCCTGTAGGTTTCATCCTCTTTTTGTATTTTCGGAAATCATGATGCAGAAAAAAAAATCGTACACAGTTGATGAACTTCAAAAAAAAATGGAGTATTACTGCGTATACCAAGATCGTTGTCATCAAGAAGTAGAGTGGAAAATGAATGAGCATCAATTAATACCTGAAGCCCAAGAAAAGATTTTACTCTATTTGATGCAGCATAATTTTTTAAATGAAGAACGTTTTTCTAAAAGTTTTGCTCGAGGAAAGTTTAGAATTAAAAATTGGGGCAAACAACGAATAACAAGAGCGTTAAAAAGTAAAAATATTTCTGCCTATAACATAAAGACTGCCTTAAAAGAAATTGAGGAGGAAGAGTATTTACAAACTATTTATAGAATAACTGATTCTAGAAATAATAGCATAACAGAAAAGAATATTTATAAGCGTAAAAAAAAGTTACAAGACTTTCTTTTACGGAAAGGCTATGAATATGACTTAATCTTTAAAACGGTAAATGAAGTTATAGGTTAAGTTTTTAAAATGAAATTAAAACAGTTTTATTTGATGTCTTTTAATAAAAGTTGAATTGAAGTATTTCCGTTCCACTCATTTTCATCTAAATTATAGGCAATATCAAAATCATTTTGAGTAGATGTTATTTTATCACCAAGGCCAAAACCTATAGCGTTATATGTTTTTTGATCAGCTCCATTAATGATATTTAATTTTAAATGGCTTTTATCGGCTCCAACCCTTTTACCATACCCATTGTCTCTAACAGCATTTGTAGTAAATACAGGTTTCATATTTTTTGGACCAAATGGCCCCATTTGCTTGAGTATTCTAAAAAATTTTGGAGTAATATCTGACAATTCTAGAGGGGAGTCAATGGCAATCTCAGGGATTAATAATTCTTTATCTATAGTTTTTTTAACCACTGCTTCAAATTTTTCTTTAAAAGGAATATACTGATCAGGGCTTAATGTTAAACCGGCAGCATACTTATGACCTCCAAATTGTTCTAGATGTTCTGAGCATTGTTCAAGGGCTTCATAAACATCAAAACCTTTTACAGATCTGGCTGAGGCTGCGAGTTTTTCACCACTTTTTGTAAAAACTAAAGTAGGCCTGTAATAAGACTCTATGAGTCTAGAAGCCACAATACCAATAACACCTTTATGCCAATCTTCAGAATAAACAACCGTTGAAAATTTTTCTTTTTCATCAGCAGCCTCAATTTGTTGTAAAGCTTCATAGGTAATTTTTTTATCGATTTCTTTTCTTTCTATATTGAATTTTTCAATTGAAGCAGCAAAACTTATTGCTGTCTCATAATCCATTTCAGTTAATAGTTCTACGGCATAATTTCCGTGTTTCATTCTTCCAGCAGCATTAATTCTTGGAGCAATAATAAAAACAACATCAGTAATGGTTAGTATATTTTTTTTTACTCCCTGAATAATTGCCTTAATTCCATTTCTTGGGTTTGAATTAATTACCTGTAGCCCAAAATAGGTAAGTATTCTATTTTCACCAGTTATAGGCACAATATCTGCTGCAATTGCAGTGGCTACCAAATCTAAGTATTGTGTCAAATCCTCTAGAGTTTGTCCTCTTTTTGAAGCTAAGGCTTGAATTAATTTAAATCCCACACCACAACCACATAACTCATCGAAAGGATAGGAGCAATCCTCTCTTTTTGCGTTTAAAACTGCTACTGCTTTTGGTAGTTTATCGCCGGGTTTATGATGATCACAAATAATAAAATCAATATTTTTTTTTGAAGCGTAATTAACTTTTTCTATAGCTTTGATTCCACAATCTAGAGCTATAATTAGCGAAAAATCATGATCAGCTGCAAAATCAATTCCTTGGGTTGAAATTCCGTATCCTTCATCATACCTATCAGGAATATAAGTAGCGATGTGATTTGTGATTGTTTTTAAATAGGAGGAGACCAGAGAAACAGCTGTAGTTCCGTCTACATCATAATCTCCATAAATAAGAATATTTTCATTGTTGGCAATTGCCTTTTCGATTCTAGAAACAGCAATATCCATATCTTTTAACAAGAAAGGGTCATGAAGATCATCTAATGATGGGCGGAAAAATTTTTTAGCTTGATCAAAAGTATGAATCCCTCTTTGAATTAAAAGTGAAGACAATACTTTATCAATAGAGAGAACTTCAGATAGTTCATCAACTAAGGATAAATTAGGTGCTGTTTTTAAAGTCCAACGCATTGCAATTTTTATTGCTTATGAAGATACACTTCTGTGGTTACTTTTGCAAATTGGCGAAACATTTCCATCACACCACAGTATTGATCTACAGATAATTTAACAGCTTTATTAATTTTATCTTCTTGTAGATCACTTCCATAAAAATGGTATTCTATAACTACTTTGTGGTAATATCTTGGGTGCTCTTCTGTAAGTTCTCCATGAACAACCATTTTAAAATCATTAACCTCAGCTCTCATTTTTTTCAATAATGACACCACATCCAAACCTGAGCATCCTGCTAAAGAGGATAGCATTAATGCTTTTGGGCGTAATCCTTTATTTTCTATTCCTTCGTCAGGAGCATCCATAAAAAGGGTTTCACCACTGGGATTGTCGGATTCAAAAACCATATTTTCTTTCCAAACGGTTGTTATTGTATTGCTTGCCATAAATTTTTATTTTTACAAAAGTAATAACAATGATTCAATAAATCTTACGTTATATTTACATCTTATTTAAAAAAAAAAGCTAAAAAAATTCATTTCATGAATACCAAATCTTTTCATAGGATCTTTTTTCTCTTATTATTTTCATCTTTCTTATCTTTCTCTCAAACCCCTGAAGATGCGAAGAAAAAATATCCCATAAGAAATGTCAATACAAATAATATAACGCTATCAACTTCTATCAATACAGATTTTAATTATAATTTCTGTGATGATGACGGTGACGGCATTATGACCATAGATCTAACCACCATATTAGATGAAGTACAAGTTGCTGTATCTGGAGATTTGCAGGTAGCTGATCCTAAACTTCTTATCGGAACCTCAGAAGATAAAATATTACAAATTGATAATATTCTTCTAAACCCAATTACAACTATAATTTGTGAATTGTCTGAAAACACCTATGATGTTGCAATGAACGCAAATAATGAGTTTTTTACAACAGAATTTAATTCTATTAAAAAGGCAAACATAGCAACTACAACATGTAATTTAACTTCTGTTTTAGATTTGGGGGGTAATTCTTTATCTTTTGACACCCAAGATAATCTTTACTTTAATGCGCTTGGTTCTTCATCAGCATCGTCTACTGCTGTATACAGGTTAAACCCAGAACCTGGTGCTACTCCATACATATGGCATGATTTTAATTCAGGTACTGCAGGTGGTGATTTTGTTATTTTTGGGAATTTCATGTATATCGCATGGAAATTTAATGAAGATGTTTTACTAAAGGTAACCATAGACGATGATATAAATTATATTTCACATGAAGTATTAGGACCTCTGAAATTTAACACTTTTGGTTTGGCTAGCGAACAAGGGATTTTATACGGGATAACAGAAGACGAGATTTATAAAATAAATTTAGCAACATCACCACCCTCTTTTGAGACCATTCTTCAAAATGATTATACACATGGTGCTTGGTATGGTTCTGCTGGTTTTAGCGAAGCCATTGCCTTTTCATCTTCAGCTTATATTAGCCAATTGGATGCAGATAATAATGACAATCCATTGCCAAACCCATGGGTAAATACGGCCCCTGGAGAACAAACTATTTTCATCAGAACAGAGGAGGTTTCAGAAGATAGTAACTATACAGTTACCCCTGTCACCATAACCATCACCCCAACTCCTTCAGTTGCAAACACTCCACCCGATTTGGAAACTTGTGATTTTGATGGTAATGGCATAGAATTATTTGATTTAACATCACAAACCAGTCTAATTTTTGGGGCTCAAGATTCAACCCTATTTGAAGTCATTTATTCTACTGAAAACACATTTACTAATCTCATTACAACTCCTCAAAACTATTTATGCACTTCACCGCTTGAAACCATTTTTTTCAGGATAATAAATAGTAGTGAATCAACCTGTTTTGCTGAAGGAGAATTTAATCTAACGTTTACTGATGAAGTGAATTGTGCTCAAAATGAGCCTCCTGTTCTTTCTGCAGATTCAAGAGAAGCTTATTGCCCATTAAGTGATATTAAAATTGCAGAAAATTTTACAATTACAGATCCCGATGATACAGGATTAGACTTTTTCACGGTTCAAATATCCTCAGGATACTCAAGTTCAGATGATCTTTTAGAACTAACGGGTACACATCCTACGATTTCCACCACATGGAATGTTACAGAAGGAAAACTTATTTTAGAGCCAAATGCTCCTGCTACTCAAATACTGTACGAGGACCTTCAAACAGCAGTAAGAGATATTGTTTTTAGCAGCACTGATGCAAATATTAGTGGGGAAAAGTTTTTTTCATTAACTATTGGAGATGGAAATTATTTACCCTCTACTGAACATTTTTATGTGTATGAGGAAAATATTGGCATCACATGGTCTGAGGCAAAAAATTTAGCTGAATCATCCTCTTATTTTGGATTACAAGGATATCTTGTAACTATTTTTTCAGAAGAAGAAAATATTATCTCTGCAGAACAAATATCAGGTACTGGTTGGATTGGTGCAAGTGATGAAGGAACAGAAGGTGTTTGGAATTGGGTTACTGGTCCGGAAGCAGGAACTAATTTTTGGAATGGGAATTTTACTGGGGCTCCTGCTGGAGGATTATACAGCAATTGGAATACCAATCCAGCTGAACCCAATCAGGCAGGAGATGAAGATTATGCTCACATTACATCAAATAATGTAGGTATACCTGGTTCTTGGAATGATTTAACTAATGAAGGAGCTCCAAATGGAGATTATCAACCTAAAGGCTATATTGTAGAATATGGAGGTATGCCTGGAGATCCACCTCTCAATATTTCAGCAAGTACAAGTATCTATATCCCTGAAATTACAGGAACCACAAATGACAGAACCTGTACTGGTGGTAGTGTATCCTTGTCAGCTACAGTATCTGAAGGAGAGATTTATTGGTATGATGCTCTAGTAGGAGGGAATCTTGTGTTTACTGGAGATACATTTAGTACACCACTGCTTACCACTTCTACAACATATTATGTGGCTGCATCGCCAGAAGGATGTGCTACTACAGAAAGAATTGCAGTAGAAGCCATAGTAGACACCACACCCGTTTTTATTCCATCACCATTAGATATTAATCGTTGTGATGAGAACAGAGTTGGTTTTGTTGACTTTGATTTAAGTACAGATCAAACCCCTGAAATACTAAATAGTTTAGATCCAATTTTAAATCCAGATCTTACAGACTTTGAAGTATTGTATTTTGATAGTCTTGCAGACGCAGAGGCCAATACTACTGCTGCAATTATTGCGAACCCTTATCGTGTAAATACTTCTGATAATCCAACAATCTTTGCAAGAGTTCATAATGTAAATTCTAATACCTGTTATACTATTGTAGAATTTAAACTTAAAGTAACTGATACGCCTACGCCTACTCAACCCTCAGTGTATAGACTTTGTGATGATACAACTTCTACCGGTGGAGATACAGATGGAGTTTCAAGTTTTCTTTTAAATACTAAAGATGTAGAGATTCTAGCCAGTGTTGTTAATCCTGGTGATTATTTTATTTCTTATCATACAAATCTTACAGACGCACAAACAAGTAGTACTTCTAATGCCATTGATAAGAATGCTGATTATGAGGTGACCACCTCTCAAAGAATATATGTAAGAATTGAAAATATAGACAATGTAGCTTGTAATACCGTCTCTGATGATAGTCCTGGGAGTACTTTTACTTCCTTTGAACTTATCGTAGATCCTTTGCCTGTTATCACAGATGCAGTAGAGCTGAAACTTTGTGACGAAGACCAAGACGGTATCGCTAGTTTTGATCTAACCACTGCAAATGCCTTAATTTCTTTAAATTCTGCCAATGAAACTTTTCAGTATTATCCAACTGAGTTAGACGCAGAGAATACTACCAATGAAATTTTAGCCTTCACTAATTATTCAAATGTTGTGGATACTAATGATGTTGTTTGGGTACGGACAACTACTGTAAATAATTGTTTTAGGGTTTCGCAAGTGAATCTAGTGGTTACCAATACAGAAATTCCTGCTACTTTTCAACGTAGCTTTTCCGAATGTGATGATTTTTTAGATGAAG
>ENA-ORCY01000961-ORCY01000961.1-marine-metagenome-genome-assembly--contig:-NODE-961-length-14422-cov-12.216312_pt1 | contig 14422 bp, 17 predicted proteins | sample MGYA00248634_ERZ508507 | MGnify/ENA primary metagenome ERZ508507 (study PRJEB26178, sample SAMN06266269) | marine metagenome | isolation source: Columbia River Estuary | place: USA:Columbia River... | reverse complement strand
TGAATAAGACCGTCGTCCGAACCGGTGTATAAAAGGTCAAAATCAAAGGCCGACGCCCCAATAGTCGTGAGCGTCCCAAACGCCACATTCCCCTTTTTACCCCCCCTGGTGAGGTCTCCAGAAATGGTCTCCCAACTGCTTCCCTGGTCCATAGAGCGGTGCAGGCGGTTGGAGCCTAAATAGAGTACGTCTTGGTTGTGAGAAGACAGTAAAATTGGGGTCTGCCAATTGAAACGGAAGGGGGCGTCTCCCAATTCGTGTTTGGGCTGAATATAGGTTTGCTCCCCGCTACTGAGGTCCAATCTGTAGTAATTTCCAAACTGAAAACCGGTGTAAACAATGTTTGAATTTCTGGCGTCTATTTGTACCTGCATACCGTCTCCGCCCATAATAGATTCCCATGGGTTTTGACCATTGGCATGCCAGCGGGTATTGAGTGGCGCGTTGTGCGCAGCCTTCCAAACCCCGTTGTCCTGCAGGCCGCCATAGACGTTGTAGGGGCTTTCGTTGTCTGTGTTAATATAGTAAAACTGCCCTACAGTAGGGGTGTTGTTCTTCATCCAATGGGCGCCGCCGTCATAAGTAATATTAATCCCGCCGTCGTTTCCATTGATCATATGCTGTGGGTCCCTTGGGTTTATCCATACGTGGTGGTGGTCTGAATGCACATTGTCTCCCCCAATACTTTTAAAACTTTTTCCGCCGTTGGCCGATGCCAATAAGGGCACTCCAGAAAGCACTATATATTCAGAATCCTGCGCAGACACAGAGATTTGGGCAAAATAGTAACCATAGCTGTAAAACAAGCCTTCAATAGGCTGCTCGTTTTGTTTGGTCCAACTGGTGCCACCATTGCTGCTGAGATACACCTCAGCACCGGTCACGGGTGTATTGAATAAAAGCGCGTTGGCGTCTTCTAAATAAGTGGCCAAATCTGCTGGTTTCACCGTACCTGCCTCCACCAATTGCTTCACATTCTGGGCGCGGTATTTTTCTTGAAATCCATTGGATTTTAAATATTGGTTCAGTTTGCCGTCGGAAAGCTTCATAAAAGCTTTGGTGTCCATGGCTTTAAAATCTTCTTTGGTGAGCGCCTCAGATTTTCTGGCATTGGGATCTTTTTCTGCCTCGGTCCTAAACTGGCTGTCGTGCACCGCATAAACGGTATTGGCGTCAAAGACTGCCAGGCCAATACGCCCTACCCCTACTCCTGTGGGAAAACCACTGTCTGGCGTAGAAATAAGCGTCCATGAGCTGCCTGCGTCCGTACTTTTATAGAGGGCAGAACCTGTTCCTGAGCCTTCAAAATGCCAGGCCTTGCGGTCTTTTTCCCAGCTGGCGGCATAGAGGGTATTAAAATCTTCTGGCGCAGCCGCCACTTCTATAATTCCGGCACTGTCTGAGATATGTAGTGTTTTGGTCCAGCTGTTACCACCGTCTGTAGTTTTATAGAGTCCCCTGTTTTCATTGGGGGTGTAGAGGTGTCCCAATACCCCTACCACCACTTCTTCTGGATGGGTGGGATTGATCAAGATACGGCCAATATGGTGGCTGTCTTCTAGGCCCATATGCTGCCAAGTAGCTCCCTGATCCGTAGATTTTAAGAGCCCAATTCCGGCGTAGGAAGATCGGGAAGAATTGTTTTCTCCGGTCCCTACCCAAATGGTTCCAGAAGCCCAATCTACGGCAATATCCCCCACGTTTTGGGTGGGCGCGTTGTCCATTAAAGGGCTAAAAGAGGTGCCGTTATTATTCGTGTACCAAAGGCCTCCAGAGGCGTAGCCCACGTAAAACTCAGTGGGCTTATCTGGGTTCACGGCCACGTCTACCACCCGGCCACTCATGACCGTAGGACCAATTTGAGTAAAGGGCAGGTTTTTAACCAGCGAACTGGCCTGCATGGCAGCCTGCTGCTTTAAACTGGCCTGCACTGCCGCAGCAGTCGTAGGCATAATATCTTGGGCTATACCGCTAAAACCAGCGGCCAAAAGGGCAACAAAAAGTACTTTTTTCATGGGGTTGGTGTTGTTTTTCACCTCCTAAGATAAGTACTTTTTGCTTACATTAAAAGAAGTGATATAACACCAGTGGCTATATTTCCCCATTCATGAGGGCCTCTATTTCTGCTATTGTAATAGGAATGTGGGCCATGAGGTTAATGGGGTCTCCTTTTTCTTGAATCACTACATTGTCTTCTAAGCGAATGCCAATACCCTCTTCTGGAATATAAATACCTGGCTCTACAGTAAAGACCATCCCTGCTTTCATAGGAGTTTTGAGCGCGCCGTAGTCATGGGTGTCCAGACCAATGTGGTGGCTGGTGCCGTGCATAAAGTACTTTTTATAGGCGGGTTTATTGGGGTCTTGGTTTTTGACATCGGCCGGGTCTAAAAGACCCAAGGCCAACAACTCAGCGGTCATAATCTCCCCTACTTCACGGTGGTATTCTGCCCATAATGTTCCTGGAACCAGCATTTTTGTAGCGGCATTTTTAACGCGCAATACCGCATTGTAAACGGCTGCCTGACGCTCGGTAAAACGGCCGCTCACGGGAAAAGTCCTGGTAAGGTCTGAACGGTAATTGGCATATTCAGCGGCCACGTCCATCAAGATCAGGTCACCGGCCTGGCACTGCTGGTTATTCTCTATATAATGCAGCACATTGGCATTGGCACCAGAGGCAATAATAGGGGTGTAGGCAAAGCCCTTGGAGCGGTTGCGCACGAATTCATGTAATAACTCTGCTTCTATTTCATATTCCCAAACGCCTGGCTTTATAAAACCTAAAAGCCGGCGGATGCCTTTGCCTGTAATGTTACAAGCAGTCTGCATCTGGGCAATTTCCTCTGCTTCTTTTACCCCTCTTATTTCTTGTAAAATGGGCTGGCTTTTTTGCCATTGGTGGGCCGGAAACTGCGCCTTACACTTGGCTATAAAACGGTCTTCCCTGGTCTGGGTTTCTACCGCCTGACGGTAGTGCTCATTGGTGTTAAAATAGATGGTGTGGGCCTCGGTCATAAGATCAAAAAAGACCTTATCAAAGTCTGACAACCACATGATGGTCTGGATTCCTGAAATAGCAGTGGCTTTCTCTTTGGTGTATTTGGCCCCTTCCCAAACCGCAATATGCTCATTGGTTTCACGCACAAAGAGAATTTCTCTATGGGCTGGGTTCAGTGCATCTGGAAAGAGCAATAAAATGCTTTCTTCCTGATCTGCCCCACTTAGGTATAGTATGTCTGAATGCTGTGCAAAAGGCAAAGTGCTGTCTGCAGACACCGGATAAATGTCATTGGAATTAAATACAGCCAAGCTCCCTGGGATCATTTGGGCAGTAAACTTTTGGCGGTTTTTTATAAAAAGGGTATTGGGAATGGCTTGGTATTTCATGGAAATATAAGGTGTTATTTAAAGACAGTTGTTGCAGGTATTTTAAACCAGCTGGGGTAAAGATAATTAAATTTTAAAAGGCTAAAATAGGAGGGCAATGGAAAATAAAGGGGAAAAACAACCTGATAATGTACGTTATTCTGTACATTTACATAAAATGTTATATGGAAACTACCAATCCCACCGAACTTAGAAAAAAACTAAAAGAAAAATTAGATGCTGTATCTAAAGACGGAGAGACCATTATAGTGCACAGATCCAAAGCAGAAGATGTGGTCATGATTCCACTTTCTGAGTACAACGGATGGAAGGAAACCATGCACCTACTATCTACTAAAGCAAATAAAGAAAACATTCAAGCTTCCATAACGGAATTGGAAAATGGAGCGGGTGAATCCAGAGAAATTGCTACGCTTTGGAAGTAATATTTTCTCCGAGCGCGTTAAAATACAGTTTTTAGTAATGACCTCTCAAAGAAAGGATTTCTAAGGTATTATCACTGGTTATTTTATAAACTATTCTATGTTCCTTATTGATTCTTCTGGACCACAAACCACTTAGACCATTTTTTAACAACTCAGGCTTTCCAATTCCAGCTTTTGGATCCTCTCCCATGGCCTCAAGAAGTATTTAGATTTTCTTCTGAACCCTCACATCTCCTAATTTTTTCCAATACACAATATCTTTCACTGCTTCATCAGTGTACACTATTTCCATAAATCATCTGTGTTGATTTTTGTAAGCCTACCCTGCTTTGAATCTTCTAAGGATCGTGATATTTTTTCTAAAAAATCTGGATGATAAGCCTTTTCTTCCATTTCTTCTATTGGAACAATAGCATATGTTTTTCCTTTGCCCCTATGAAGAAATACTCTTTCCTCAAGGGCAATATCTAAATATTTTTTAGTGTTAGCTCTAAACTCTGAGATGCTTATTGTTTTCATTATCCAAATCTTTATATACAAACACAAAGATACATAATTATGTACCTATTTATGAAAAGCACCTTAAGCTTTTTCTGATTGTATTGTATTGTCAACTAAAGTTATGCTTTTGAACTTTAAAAATAATATTATTCTAGTCCTTAGAGGCCGTAATCTAAAGGTAGCATAGCCGCCACGCGTTTACCCCCCATATAACCGCCAAAAGAAAGTCTGTTGGCTGGGGCAAAATTTCCTAGGCCATCTAAATAAAAGGGGCCATTCACCGCTTCTAAAACAGATTGCTTCTTTTTGTGTAAAATGGTGATTCTGGGTATTTCTTGGGTTACTTTTAAAAAGTCTTCTTCCTGATTCAAGCCAAACACCACTTCCCAAGGCACTTCTTTTTGGCCGTAAAAAAACCTGAAACCATTTTCTTTGAGCTGGCCTAACAGGAGGGCGCGCATAAAGAAAAGGGTAGATCCGTCATAGGCTTTGGCCCTATTTTTGGCGTATTTGCTCTTGGTCTGCAGGGCTAATGGTGTGAAAAAAGAGGTGCCCGCATAATAGGAAATGTACTCCTGAGGCCATTCGTTTTGAACAGTGTCTTTGAAAAAAGAGAGTTCAAAATCTGTCAGGGCATAGCGCACCAAATAGCCCAGGTATTTGTTTTGTATGTTCAATGGGGCAGACGCATAGGCGTAGAGCGTAGCAGTTTGCTTGTTGTAATAAAATCGCAACACCTCTGGGTTCAGAATTTTGGTGCGCTGGGCTGCTGTGTCTTCTCCTAAAAAGGTGCGTTTAAATAAGCGGTATTTACGCTCTCTAGACCAGGTGTCTGGTTCCAACACCACCTCATCTAAAGACACTACGGCTTCTTCTAAAAATATTTTGGCCGTAAATCCCTTGGATAAGTTTTGTAAATCTGCAATGGAACGGGTTTCATAGCCCAAATAACTGACTACTAATGTTGCATTTATTTTTTGTGAGAGCGGCAGTTCAAAAAATCCTGCTGCATTGGTAATGGTGCCTAGGGAAGTTCCGTCAAAATATACCGACACCCCCTCTAGTGGAGACTGGTCCAGCGCGTCTAATACCTGTCCTTTAATGAGCGTTTGGGCTTGGACCCAGCTAGCTGCAAAAACACTGAGCAACAACAGCGGTAGCAGGTTTGCAAAAACCTTGCAGCGGCAGAGATACTGGGCAGCGTAAGGCGATAAAATGAAGCGATGCATTATTTTTTAATTAAAAATACGTCAAAAATCTTTACGCCCACCACGCTTAATAGTACGGGTAAAACCCAGGCCAATCCTTGGCTGCTCAGCGGCAAAAATGCGGTGGCCGCTTGCAAGGTGGGGTAGCCTAAACTGTCTAAAAAAGCGGGGGTGTTGACTACAAAACACACCAAGACAGCTGCCTTAAAGGCTTTTGGGGTGGCCCAGGAGGCGGGCAGGACGTGCAAGGCCATAAGAATAATGGTGGTGGGGTAAATAAAAACCAAGGCGGGTACGGCTATGGCAATAATATAGACCACGGGGAATTGCCCCATGAGCACCCCTAATATTGCGCCTGCAATGGCCACGCTTATAAATACTTTTCTAGCGGTTCCGGGCTCATAGGCGGGGCCTTCAAAATAACTGGCCACAAAATCTGCCGTTCCTGTTACAATTCCTGTGGCGGTGGTAAAACAGGCCAAGGCCACTAAAATACCGAGGCCCACAGGGGCTGTATTTCCCAAAAATAGCTTGGCCATGGCTTGTAAAATTTCACTCCTACTGCTTTCTAAGTCAATATTCCCCTGGCTTTGTGCTCCAGCATAAATGAGGCCCACATAAATGGCAGACAACGCAATGGCTGAAAAGACCGCGGCAAAACGCACCGTACTCTTTTGTAAGTCGTATGGGTTTCTGCTTTGGTTGGCTTGATCTGTATTTGCAGGGCTTGCATTATCCTTGGCCTGCATTTTCTGAATAGAAACCAGCAATACCCCTCCTATTACTACGGCAGCAATAGCGTCAAAGGTCTGATAACCTTCTAACAAACTGCTCCCAAAAGGATTTTCCATGGTGGTTGGAGCCAAGGCCACTTCTGGTGCAAAAATCGCCATGCCAATTAAGGCGGTGAGTACGATTAAAATTCCAGGAGTGGTAATTTTACCAAAGAGATCTAGAAGCTTGGAACGGTTCAATGCCGCGAGCAGCACCAAACTGAAATACACCAGGCTGGTGAGCCAATAAGGACTGTCTGCAAAAGGCATTATAGCCATTTCATGGGTCACTGAGGCGGTGCGGGGCGCTGGAAGCGCCAGCGCAATGCCATAAATAAGGGCCGCGTAAGTCAGGGAGAACACTTTGCCCAATGGGGCCCCAAAATCATAGATGGTTCCCTGTAATTTGGCATGTGCGAATATTCCCAAAATGGGAATAAGCACCGCAGAGATCACGAAACCAAAGGCTACTAGTGCCCAGTCTGCACCTGCCTGCACCCCTAAATAAGGCGGTAAAATAAGATTCCCTGCCCCAAAAAAGAGCGAAAACAGCGCAAAAGCAGCGAGTAGTTTCTTCATTAAAACGAATTCCAGCCCTGGGCTTGGAGGGCAATTTTAGTATTGGCTCTGGTGACTAAATGGGCGCCGCTTTCTTTGGCGGTAATGTGTCCTATGACCGTGAGGTGGGGATTGCCTTTAATCTTGTCAAAATCTTTTTGAGCAATGGTGAAAAGCAGTTCGTAGTCTTCTCCTCCAGAGAGGGCTACAGTGGTAGAATCTATATTGAATTCCTCACAGGCATTAATGACAGTAGGGTCTAAAGGAATCTTGTCTTCATATAAATCACAGCCTACGCCGCTGGCCTTACAGAGGTGTAAGACCTCTGAAGAGAGGCCGTCTGAAATGTCAATCATAGCAGTAGGCAATACGTCTAAGGCCTCCAATAAATTGGGAATGTCTTTTCTGGCCTCAGGCTTTAACTGTCTCTGTACAATATAGTGGTAAGGCGCTAAGTCTGGCTGACTGTTGGGGTTTACCTCATAAACAGCCTTCTCTCTTTCCAAAACCTGAAGCCCCATATACGCGCCACCTAAATCTCCAGAAACCACCAATAGATCGTTTTCTTTAGCGCCAGAGCGTTTGGTAATTTTAGCAGGCACCACCGTACCCAAAGCAGTAATGGAAATAATCATGCCTTTTGTGCTAGAAGTGGTGTCTCCACCCACCACATCTACCCCATAATGGGCTGCAGCATGGCGCACCCCATCGTAAAAAGCCTCTAGGGCTTCTAAGGAAAAACGGTTGGAAATGGCCAGGGAAATGGTGATCTGAGTGGCGGTAGCATTCATGGCATACACATCCGACAAATTAACTACCACGGCTTTATAACCCAAGTGCTGCAAGGGCATATAGGCCAAATCAAAGTGCACCCCCTCTACGAGCATGTCTGTGGTCAGCACCGTTTGATAGCCTTGGTGGTCTAACACGGCAGCGTCGTCTCCAATGGAGAGCACCGTACTGGATTGACTTTGGGGTAAATCCTTGGTTAAATGGTCTATAAGTCCAAACTCGCCTAGCTTTTCTAGGTCGGTCTTCTGAGAATTTTTTGCTTCTAACATGCCGCAAAAATACAATCTTTATGTATATTTGTGTCTAATTTAGAATTAATCTATTTAAGAATGATCAGCGTATCTGAAACAGCAAAGAAAAAAGTCATGTCCCTCATGGAGGAAGAAGGCTTTAATGCCCAAGCAGATTATGTTAGAGTAGGCGTTGAAAGTGGCGGCTGTAGCGGCCTTTCTTATGCACTTACTTTCGATAAGACTGCTGGTGAAACAGACCAAGTTTTTGAAGACAATGAGGTACGTATCCTAGTAGATAAAAAGAGTTTTTTATATCTGGTAGGTACCGTCTTAGAATACTCAGGAGGCCTTAATGGCAAAGGGTTTGTGTTTAACAACCCCAACGCCCAACGCACCTGTGGTTGTGGAGAGAGTTTTTCTCTATAACCAACTCCCTAAAAAAAAGAAAATGGCATACACGGAAGAAGAATTAAAAAAAGAACTGGAGACCAAAGAGTATGAGTACGGCTTTTATACAGACATAGAATCCGATACTTTTCCCATTGGGCTTAGCGAAGAGATTGTCGTAGCCATCTCCAAGAAAAAAGAAGAACCAGAATGGATGACCCAGTGGCGTTTAGACGCTTACAGGTCATGGCTGGAAATGGAAGAACCGGAATGGGCGAACGTGCATTACACCAAGCCAGATTTTCAGGCCATTTCTTATTATTCCGCCCCCAATAAAAAACCCAAATACGATTCTATAGACGAGGTAGATCCCGAATTGTTAGACACTTTTAAGCGTTTGGGTATTTCATTGGACGAACAAAAAATGCTAGCAGGCGTAGCGGTAGACATTGTCATGGACTCCGTATCTGTAGCCACTACCTTTAAAAAGACCCTGGGAGAGAAAGGAATTATTTTCTGCTCTATTTCAGAGGCCATTAGAGAGCATCCTGAATTAGTGAAAAAATATATTGGTTCTGTGGTGCCTCAAAAAGACAACTATTACGCAGCTTTAAACTCTGCTGTATTTTCCGACGGCTCTTTCTGTTATATTCCAAAAGGCGTTCGTTGCCCTATGGAACTATCTACTTACTTCAGAATTAACCAGGCAGGTACTGGACAATTCGAGCGCACGCTAGTGATTGCAGATGAGGGCTCTTATGTGAGTTATTTAGAAGGCTGTACGGCCCCCTCGAGAGATGAAAATCAATTACACGCTGCCGTGGTAGAGCTTGTAGCTTTAGATCACGCAGAGATAAAATACTCCACCGTTCAAAACTGGTTCCCTGGGGACAAGCAAGGAAAAGGCGGGGTTTATAATTTTGTGACCAAGAGAGGAATTTGTGAAAACCACGCTAAAATTTCTTGGACACAGGTAGAAACAGGTTCTGCAGTCACTTGGAAATACCCGTCTTGCGTACTTAAAGGAGACCATTCTATTGGAGAGTTTTATTCCATTGCGGTCACCAATAATTTCCAGCAAGCAGACACGGGCACTAAGATGATACACCTTGGGAAGAATACCAGAAGTACCATTATTTCTAAGGGTATTTCTGCGGGTAAATCGCAGAATTCTTACCGTGGATTGGTTCAAGTGGGTGCAAGGGCAGAAAATGCCAGAAACTTTTCTCAATGTGACTCCCTCCTGATGGGTGACCAATGTGGCGCACACACTTTTCCTTATATTGAAGTGAAGAACAAAACGGCTCAAATTGAGCACGAAGCCACCACCTCAAAAATTGGAGAAGACCAGATTTTCTATTGTAACCAACGAGGTATTCCTACAGAAAAAGCCATTGCCTTAATTGTCAATGGGTTTAGCAAAGAGGTCTTAAACAAGCTTCCAATGGAGTTTGCGGTAGAAGCACAAAAATTATTAGAAATCAGTTTAGAAGGCTCAGTAGGATAAACACTGCGCCCACACCCTATAGAATAAAAAAATGTTAGAGATTAAGAACTTACACGCAAGTGTAGACAATAAAGAGATATTAAAGGGCATTAACCTTGTGGTAAAACCTGGAGAAGTACACGCCATTATGGGGCCTAACGGTGCTGGTAAAAGTACTTTGGCTTCTGTAGTAGCAGGTAAAGATGAATTTGAAGTCACCAAAGGAGAAGTGTTGTTAGATGGCCAAGATTTGGCCGACGACGCTCCTGAAGAACGCGCTCACAAAGGAATTTTCTTGTCTTTTCAATACCCTGTGGAAATTCCAGGAGTGACGGTAACCAACTTTATGAAAACCGCCATTAATGAATCCCGCAAAGCCAGGGGTCAGGAAGACATGCCTGCCAATGAGATGCTTAAAATGATCAAGGAAAAGGCGGAATTGTTAGAAATAGACCGCAAATTCTTGTCCAGATCCCTCAATGAAGGCTTCTCTGGAGGAGAGAAAAAGCGTAACGAGATTTTCCAAATGGCCATGTTGGAACCCAAAGTAGCCATACTCGATGAAACAGATTCCGGATTGGATATTGACGCCCTTAGAATTGTGGCAGCTGGGGTAAACAAACTGCGCTCAAAAGACAATGCTGTAGTGGTCATTACCCACTACCAGCGTTTGTTAGACTATATAGTACCTGACTTTGTACACGTATTGTACGACGGAAAGATTGTAAAATCTGGAGATGCGAGCTTGGCCCTTGAATTAGAAGAAAAAGGTTACGACTGGATCAAACAAGAAACAGCGCTATAGATGGAACTGAAAGACAAGCTAGTAAACGCCTTTATGGCCTTTGAGAACCAGGTAGACTTAGACCATCCGGTGCATGACGTTCGTTCTGCAGCCATGAAAGTCTTTGAAAACCAAGGATTTCCAACCAAAAAAATGGAAGCCTGGAAGTACACTTCCCTAAAATCTTTAGAAAAATTAGACTTTAATATTTTTCCAAAGGAAGCAGCCACTTTAGAGTATAAAGACGTTAAAAAATACTTTTTACACGAAGTAGACACCTATAAAATTGTTTTTGTAGACGGGGTGTACAGTTCTTTTTTATCGGAGACCACCCACCAAGGCATAGACGTTTGTCTTATGTCTGCGGCCCTTACAAAAGACATGTACAAGCCTATTATTGAGGCTTATTTTAATAAGGTAGCTTCTAAAGAAGAAAACCTCACGGCACTCAACACGGCTTTTAGCAAAGAAGGGGCCTATATTCACATTCCCAAGAATACCCAGGCCATGAAGCCTATTGAGATCATTCATTTTGCTACAGGTCGCGAACAAGCGCTTTTACTACAACCTAGAAACCTAGTGGTGGTAGAAGAAAATGCAGAGGTGCAAATTCTAGAACGCCACCAGTCTTTAAGTGAAAATGCGGTGTTTACCAATGCAGTAACAGAAATTTTTGCTGCCAAAAGTGCTATCATAGACTTTTACAAGGTTCAAAATGACAACAACAGCGCTAGTCTGGTAGACAATACCTATATAGACCAGCACAGTCAGTCTGTGGTGACACTACACACCTTCTCTTTTGGCGGGAAAATGACCAGAAACAATTTAAATTTCTACCAAAATGGGGAGCGTATAGACTCTACCATGAAGGGGGTCACTATTATTGGAGACGGACAGCATGTAGACCACCATACCCTGGTGCACCACATTCAACCGAACTGTGAGAGCCACCAAGATTACAAAGGAATTTACGACGGCAACAGTACCGGCGTATTTAACGGTAAAATAATGGTGGATCGTTTGGCGCAAAAAACCAACGCATTCCAACAAAACAACAACCTGCTTATCTCTGATAAGTCTAGTATAAACACCAAGCCGCAACTAGAGATTTTTGCAGACGACGTAAAGTGTTCTCACGGCTGTACCATTGGTCAATTAGACCATGAGGCCTTGTTTTACTTGCAGTCTAGGGGAATTGGAAAAAAAGAAGCCCAGGCGCTACTCATGTATGCCTTTGCCAACAATGTATTGGAGAGTGTGCGTATTCCAGAACTCAAGAAAAGGGTAAACGCCTTAATCGCAGAAAAATTAGGGGTAAATCTTGGATTTGAACTATAAAAACATGCCTACATTAGACGTTGCAGCCATTAGAAAAGACTTTCCCATTCTTTCTAGAAAAGTACATGGGCAGGACTTGGTATATTTGGACAATGCCGCTACGTCACAGACGCCTTTGGCGGTCATTGAAGCCATTACCCATTACTACAGTTACTACAATGCCAATATTCACCGTGGGGTGCACAGCCTGTCTCAAGAAGCTACAGACGCTTATGAGCAGGCCAGAATTAAGGTGCAAAAACACTTTAATGCAGCCCATGCCTATGAGGTCATTCTCACGGCGGGAACCACCCACAGTATTAATATTGTGGCCAGCGGTTTTGAAGCCCTTTTAAAAGCGGGCGATGAACTATTGGTCTCCGCACTAGAACACCACTCCAACATTGTGCCTTGGCAAATGGCGGCAGAAAAAACAGGTGCAGTGCTCAAGGTGATTCCTATGTTAATAGATGGAACGCTAGACATGGCGGCTTTTCACGCCATGATTTCTCCAGCCACTAAATTGGTGTTTTGCAACCATGTCTCTAATGCACTAGGCACCGTGAATCCTATTAAAGAAATCATTGGCGCGGCCCACGCAGTGGGTGCGGCCGTCTTAATAGACGGCGCGCAAGCCGCCCCCCATATTCAAGCAGACGTTCAGGCCTTAGACGTAGATTTCTATGTGGTCTCTGCCCATAAAATTTGCGGCCCAACCGGAGTAGGTATGCTCTATGGAAAAGAAAAATGGCTAGAAAAACTACCCCCTTACCAAGGGGGTGGGGAAATGATTGCCACGGTAAGTTTTGAAAAAACCACCTATGCCGGACTGCCCCATAAATTTGAAGCAGGTACCCCAAATATCTCTGGCGGTATTGCTTTTGGTGCGGCACTAGATTATATGCACGGGATTGGCTTTGACAAGATAGCGGCCTACGAACAAGAATTACTGGTCTATGCCACAAAAGCATTGCTCGGAATTGAAGGCCTAGAAATATATGGTACAGCAGCAGAAAAAACCGCCGTGGTCTCTTTTAACATAAAAGGACTGCACCCTTATGACATTGGGAGCATTTTAGACCAGATGGGTATTGCCGTGAGAACCGGACACCACTGCGCCCAACCTATTATGGATTATTACAGCATTCCGGGAACGGTTCGCGCTAGTTTTAGTTTTTACAATACCTTTGAAGAAATAGACCGCCTGGTAGCAGGGGTTCAAAAAGCAAAAGACATGTTATGTTAGCACCTATCAAAGACATTCAAGACGAGATTGTAGAAGAATTTGCCTTTTTTGAAGATTGGATGCAGCGTTATGAGCATATGATCTCTTTAGGGAAGTCCTTGCCGCTCATTGACCCTGAATTTAAAAACGAGGACCACATTATTAAAGGATGTCAGTCCAAGGTGTGGGTTCATGCGGCGCTAGAAGACAACAAATTGGTGTTTACTGCAGACTCAGACGCCATTATTACCAAAGGTATTATTGCCATTCTCATACGCGCCTTCTCCAATCAAAAACCCATGGACATTTTAGACGCCAGCACAGATTTTATAGATGAGATTGGCCTAAAAGAACATTTATCTGCCACGAGAGCCAACGGCCTAGTGAGCATGATCAAACAAATAAAATTATACGCGGTGGCGTATCAAACACAGGTAAAAGACGCCTAAAAAATAGCAGCTATGGAAGAATCAAAAGATGTGGCATTAGGGGAACAAATTGTAGGAGTCATTAAAACCATCTACGATCCGGAAATCCCTGTAGATATATACGAACTGGGACTCATTTACGACGTACTAGTTAATGAAGACAACGAAGTGAAGATCCTCATGACCCTTACCTCGCCCAATTGTCCTGTGGCAGAAACCCTTCCGGTAGAAGTGGAAGAGAAAGTGAAATCTATAGACGCGGTAAAAGACGCAGAAGTAGAAATTACCTTTGACCCGCCATGGACCCAAGAACTTATGAGTGAAGCAGCCAAGCTGGAGCTGGGCATGCTGTAAGAAGCATCGGCCTTAAGGCCTAAAGCGCTATATACCATGCAATCAGAAGACTTTTCTATTGAAAATAGGGTAGCCAACAGCGCCCTAGAAACCTTTAATTTAGAGGACCACTACCCCATTGGCCAAAGGACTACTTTGGACCTAAGCCAGTGGTTGCACGAGGGTTTTATACTCAGAGAAAAAGACTTTAGGGCCGCTTTAAAAGCCCATGATTGGTCCCAATACCAAGGCCAACACCTGGCCCTATTTTGCAGCACAGACGCCATAATTCCTGCTTGGGCCTACATACTCGTTACAGCCCAATTAGGTCCCTTTACAAGCTCAGTGGTCGTAGGAGATCTTGAGGCGCTAGAAAGCCACCTCTACCAGACCGCCATGGCCCAAATAGACTGGACTCCCTACCAAGACAAAGCCGTCATTATTAAAGGCTGTAGTCAAAAACCCGTTCCCAAAAACGCCTACCTCTGGGCCATGACCGCCCTACAAAAAGTAGCCAAAAGCGTCATGTACGGAGAAGCCTGCTCTGCAGTGCCCCTTTACAAGAAAAAAAAATAAATACAC